>Ga0160423_10003998_pt1 | contig 12182 bp, 7 predicted proteins | sample CRUFie14St8metaG_FD_108191 | JGI IMG/M metagenome (GOLD analysis project Ga0160423, IMG submission 108191) | Marine microbial communities from the Costa Rica Dome - CRUD Field 142mm St8 metaG | ecosystem: Environmental > Aquatic > Marine > Oceanic > Photic zone | place: Costa Rica: the Eastern... | reverse complement strand
GGCCGTGGGGAAGACGAAACCCTTGGAGGCCGTGCTGGAGGCGTACCAGGTGGGCCACAGGAGCTTTGGCGAGAACTACGTCCAGGAGATAGTGGAAAAGGCCGGTAAGGCCCCGGAGGACATAAAGTGGCACTTTATCGGTCACCTCCAGTCGAACAAGGCCAAGGCGCTCCTGCAGGGAGTTCCCAACCTGTACATGCTGGAGACGGTCGATACCACGAAGCTGGCGGACCGCCTGAATAGGATCTGCGGAGAGCTGGGCAGGGAGACGCCCTTGAGGGTCCTGGTTCAGGTCAACACAAGCGGGGAGGAGTCCAAGCACGGGGTGGAGCCCTCCGAGGCGACGGCCCTTGCCGCTCACATCTCGGGCTCTTGCCCCAACCTCGAGATGGCCGGGTTTATGACTATCGGCATGCCGGACTACACGTCCAAGCCCGAGAACTTCACCTGCCTGAAGGAGTGCAGGAGGAAGGCCGCCGCGGAGCTTGGGCTAGACGAGTCGGAGCTGGAACTCAGCATGGGGATGTCCGGCGACTTCGAGGCCGCCATCGAGATGGGAAGCACAAACATTCGGGTCGGGAGCACCATCTTCGGCGCCCGGATCTATCCCAACAAGAAGTGATTCGAGTCTTTTAAGCAAATTATTTCTTGATATCGTCCGTCACGCCCCGATCTGAAGCCTCGCCCTGATCTCGTTCGCGCAAGCCTTCCTGTTGAAGGAGGACTCCAGGACCACGGTGACGGTCTCAAAATTTTTCAGCTTGACCGCCTCGCCGCCCTTCCCTCGCGACCGCACCTCCATCGTCCCCGACGCCGCGTCCCAACTTGCCTTTACGGCCTTGTCATCCGCCCAGTGCACCTTGAACTCCACGCCGAACTCGGGGGCGAAGACTCCCATCCACTTTGGGCCGTTGAGGTCCAAAATCACAGCTCTCGTCTCGTAGGGATTCTCCGCGAGCCAGAGAGCGAGGTACAGCTGGGTGGAGGCGTCCTGCACGCTCTTCGCCGCGAGCTTCTGCTTGTTGCACTGCTCGAGCTGATCTGCGAGGGCCTCCGTGAATTTGCGCCCCCAGGGGCTCCTCTTGGAACCCGTGGACTCGAAGAGAACGCCCTTGGCGCCCCCTCCCCCCTTTGCCTTGGCCTTCTTCTCCGCGGGCGACCCCTTCGCCTTGGCCAGGACGTCCATCAGAAGCCGGTGCACGAGGACGTCCGCGTACCTCCTGATCGGCGAGGTGAAGTGCGTGTAGTGCGCAAAGGCGAGGGCGTAGTGGCCCCACCTATCCTGACGGTTCTCAAACTCGGGCGCGCCAGTGCAAAAGTACACCGCGTTTTGCATCGGCTTGGTGGCCAAGAGGACCACAGCGTAGAAGGTGCCCGGGTCAATCTCGCTCCTCAGCCTCTCCAGGGAGTCGTGGATCGCCTTGGACCCCGAAACGTCGATCTCCAAGCCCATCTTCTTTGCCATCTTGCTCAAGTGGTCGATCTTCCTGCTGTGGGGCGGGGGGTGTCTCCGCAGCACGGCAGCGGAAGGAATCTTGTCGGCCAAAAAGCGCGCCACCCTCCGATTCGCCAGCAGCATAAACTCCTCCACGAGGTAGTTCGAGTCCCCCTGGACGTAGGGCTTGGCCCCCTTGGGGTTGCCGTCCTCGCCCAGCACGATGGAAATCCTGGGAATGTTCAGGGTCAGTGCTCCAGCCTCAAACCTCCTGGCCCTCAGCTGCTTTGCGAGGGAGTCCAGCGCCACGACGTCCGCCGCGACGTCGTCGAGGGCGTGGCCGTGGATCACCGGCTCCGATGTCAACTCCTTTCCCTCGATGATCTCCTGGGCCTGGCCGTAGTGAAGCTTTGTGCAGGACCTGATCACACTCTTACCGATCCACTCGTCTCGGATCTCGCAGGTCGCCAGGTCGATTTCCCACACCACTGAGAAGGCGAGCCGGTCCCGCCCCCGGCTGCAGGCTGCAGAGCTGCTCGCAAAGCAGCCTGGGTAGCATGGGGAGTACGCCATCGACCATGTACACAGAGGTGGCCCTTGAGGCCGCCTCCTCGTCGAGCGGGGTTCCCGCGCGGACGAAGTGCGTGACGTCCGCGATGTGGACCCCGATCCTCGCCGCGTCGCCCTCCGGCAGCAATTCGACCGACAGGGCGTCGTCAAGGTCCCTCGCCGTCTCCGGGTCGATGCTGAAGATCCTCCACTCGCGAAGATCTTTGCGCTTGGCGAGCTCATCCTCCCCAACCTGCCAGGGCGTCTCGGGCAGGCAGGCCAGCACCGTCTCCGAGAAATCCGAGCCGTGGGTCTGCTCGATACCTTGCTGCTTTAGGATCGCCGCCAGCTGGCTCTCCTTCTGCTGCATCTCCCCAAGGACCTCCGTGACCTCGCAGTACGGCCGAGAGCACCACGTGGGCCACCTCGTGATTTTGCACAGCACAAAGCTCTCCCTCGCCCTCTCGAGCTCCTCGCAAAGCTCCTCGGGGTTGCCGCACAGCAGCGACTTCTTTGAGGGGCGCTCATCCAGCAGCAGCAGGGGAAACCTCTCGTCCAAAGGTCTGAGCACAAAGCCGGCAAACTTGAAGTTGGAGACCTTTCTAGGAGCCACGGTCCCGGCCGGCATCAGGCTGCACACGACGTGATCCCTCTGGGGAGAGGGCCTCAGTATGGCAACGACCTCCCCTGCGGGCCTCCTGCCTTGCTCCCTGAACAGCGCGTTCACGTCCTCAAGGGCAAAGGAGGACCCCGCGGCAACCGCAGAGTCCTCGCCGACGGTGAGCTTCTTCTCCACGAAGGAGGCCAAGGTCTCCACGTCCCTCGTCCCCACGGCATTCTCCTCCTCACCCCCATTCTCAGACCCAGTCTCGGAATCCGAGCCCCGGGTCGAGGAGGAGGCGCTGGTGACGTCACCCCGCCCCGGGGCGGGTACCGTCGCATCGGAGGCCTTCTCGTCCTCGCGCCCGTCCAGTCGATCCCACTGGTCCAGCGGGAGCAGCTTCACCGCCACGAGGTCCCCCTCGATGGACCGGTTCTGGGCCTCGCTTCCCTTGAGTATCACATCACACTGCAGACCCTCCACGGTGACGTACGCCTCCTCCCTCCTCCTGGGGTTGATCCGGATCCTACCACGCACAAGCGACCCATCCCGAACGCCGTCCTCAGCCCTATTCTTGCTCAGGAAATCCTGAAACCTCGTTTTTTTCCGCCTGTCCCCACCCTTCCCGCCACCACTCTTATAGTTCAATCGTTCTCGTTTTTGGTGTTTCCAGCCACGACTCCTCTTCTGTTCCCGCCAGTTTCCCGAGGCGTCGCTCCCGCTTGGCCCGGAACCATCATTGACCCCGTTGCCCACCTCATCCACGTCTCCATTCTTGGCCTCGTTCCTCTTCTTCTTCTTCCACCTCCCCTTCCCCTCCGCCATCGTGCCCCTCCGCGACCCACCCACCATGATGAATTGTTGCTGTTTTTGTGTCGATCTGGATTGCCTCTAGAGGGCGGGAAAGGACCACCGGACAGGGGAACGAGCGTTTTGGTGACCAGAGTGACCCTCAGCTCGTCGATGGCCACTGAGAGGGCGGGCGGTGCATGAGGCGCGCGGTGGGAGGAGGCAAGGGAACGAAGGGAAGGGGGTCTTCTGCTGCCCACGTTCGTCGTTGGCCGGCATCATCCTCGGCGGGTCGGGTCGGGGCGCCTCGAGCCGCACTGGGTGGCAGTCCCATGGACTCTCTACTGGAAGACTTCAATTGTGCGGACGTCGTCGTGCAGAAGCTGTCGCACTTCCACGACAAGCAGGAGCTGACGGGGTTTGTCGCATCGCCCAGGAGGTCCACACACCCTTCGCACCACTGTGTCCTGGTCGCCCACACCGCCATCGGGCCTCAGGAGAGCTTTATCTTGGAGAAGGCGTCAAAGCTCGCCAAGCTCGGGTACGTCTCCTTCGCCGTGGACCTGTTCGGGGCCGGCCACCTCGTGTTCGGCGACGAGAAGGTCGAGCACAACTCGCGGCTCAAGGAAGACCGGAGGCTACTTCAGTCAAGGATGGTCTCCGCTCTCGAGGCCTCGCTGTCGATCCCGAACGTAACGGGGCAGGTCGCCGCGATCGGCTACTGCTTCGGCGGGACTGCGGTGCTCGACTTGTGTCGCGCCAGGCCTCCCGGGCTATTCCGGGGCGCGGTGTCGTTGCACGGCATCCTCGACGGCGGCGAGAAGCTCGATAGCGTGAGCCTAGAGGGAGGCCCCAGAATTTTGGCACTGAACGGATCCAGCGACCCCTACGTCACCCAAGCGGACAAGGCCGCCTTTACCGCGGAGATGGAGTCCAAGAACGCGCGGTGGCGGCTCCACGACTTTGCTGAGTGTATGCACGCATTCACGAGGCCTGACAAGACGAAAGAAGAGGACAGGAGGATGGGGTTGTATTATGATGAGGATGCCGCCACGCGGTCGTGGGAGATGGTGGAGGCCTTCCTCTCGGAGGTCTTCACGCGCCAAGAGTAACCGACCGACTTTGTAATACATTTTACTCTTCTTCGCAAAGCCCCTGACCTCTGGCTCTGGCCCGAGATCCCCCGCGACGAAAAAAAAAAAACGCATCAAGACCCGCCGCGAAACGCACGCCCCCCTCCCGCGCAGAAGGGAGAGAGAGAGAGAGAGAGAGAGAGAGTGATAGATCGAAAGAGACACGGAGCCGCGAGATGCCGAACCCGCTGACGGACGCCCCAGAGGACACCTCAACCGCCGCCATGGCGGCGCAGGAGCAAGGGTACTTCAAGGTGACCGCGTCGCACGCCATCGCGGTGCATGAGACTCCGAGCCTTGCCTCAGCCGCGGTATGCTTCAAGCAGCCAGGCCAGGTGGTCCGCGGCGAGGTCCAGGGCGAGTTCTGCAAGCTCACGAGCGGCGAGGGATTCGCTTTGGTGTGCCACCCCACGGAGGGCCCGGCCCTCGCCCCCCTGAGCCCGGCCCTCTTCAAGGTCGCGCACAAGACCGTGCTCGTCCGCGCCCACGCCACCACCTCCGCCAAGGTCCTCAAGATCAAGAAGGAAGGGGACGACCTCCTCGTGGACGGCCACCTCGAGGGCTGGCTCAAGGTCCATGGCTTGCCCTCGTCTTCACCGCGGGACCAACAGGACGGCAGCCAGGACCCCTCCGCGGCGGCGTTGGGCTGGGTTCTGATCACCCACCAAGCCTACGGGAAGCTCTGCCAGCACGTGGAGGGCGAGGTTCCGACTTTTGCGGACGAGCGGGCTTTGGAGGGCTCCATGGACACCCCCAGGAGCGTTTACACCGGAAAGCAGGCCGACCCGCTGACGGAGAGGCTCAAGCTTGAGCTGGCCCAGATGAGGACGGAAGTGGGTGAGAGGGAGCAGAAGGCGCTGAGCTCGACCATGGCGGACAACTACGACGTGGTGAGGAGGGGCTTGATGTCGAACGCGGGCCAGGCGGCCTCGGGAAGCTTCTGCGTCGGGGGGGACCCCCTGTGAGCGCACACGTCACGAGTAACCATTGGAGTGAAACTTGAAGTTTGAAGTTCGGGGCCGCGGTGCTATCACCCAATCCCAGGCCCAAACCCCCAACACGGTTTCACTTTCCTACCTCGACATCGAGTATCCTCTCAATAACAAGAAGATCCATTCTTCCTCCTTCGCGGGGCACACGTCGGCCCCTCCAGGAGCGTTACCACAAGCCTCAGCCCAGCGGAATTGATCAGCAGAATCCAGGGGGGAGGAGGGCCCGGAGGAGCTGGTGCGGGCGGGGGGCCCGAGGCGCAGATGGCGATGGCGTCGAAGCCCTGCGCGAGGCTTTGCGTCATAAGAGCAGAGGGGGACGGCGTGGATCCCGTCCTGGTTGTTCAGGTCGAGAAAGGGTCTTGGTGCAAGCTCAACCACGGCACTGCGGTTGGGCCCCCGCAGTACCTCTTCGGCGCTCCAGAGGGTCTGTCTCGGCTGATGCTTACGCACCGCAGGATCCTGGGGGAGGGCGGGCCGCCCCTTCCCTCGCCGTCCCTGAAGGCCGTCTTCGTGAGCGGCCTGGAGCCAGAGCACGCCGGTGGCCTCGTAGGTCTCTTCCTCCGTCTCAAGGCAGACGGCCACGAGAAGGTAACGCAAAATTGGGCAACTTCGTCGACGCATGGGTCTTACGCGAGCGAGCGAGCGAGCGAGCGCTGACGCCCCCGCCATCTCGGCTCTCCTCTCATCAGCTCCACCTCTTCGGCCCCCGCGGTATCACGGACCCCATGGTCTTCTCCTGCGAGAACATAGCCCGGTGGGGGCACCCCCACGTCCTGGTCACAGAGCACAATTTGGGGGACTCCTGCCGCGGGACTCATGCATACTCGGACGACCTTTTAAGCGTCCTCGTGTCGACTGCGGACCCTTCGGAGCGCTGGGATGGCTTGGACGACCCCGAGAGCGGCCCTCCTCGGCCAGACCTTTCCAACTTTGCTCGCGTTGGAGACACGCCCGTGTGCTCAAGCCGTGGCCGCCAGGATCCCGGCCCAAGCGGCCCGATATTGGCGCACTGCCTGCGGCTCAAGAGGACGGGCATGGTCGCCGTCGTGGTGGACTGCGGGACAGAGGCTGAGGCGATTCGCCTGCGCGGGGGCGGGCTGTGGGCCGCTCTTGCGGCGATGGGTGAAGGGAAAGTGCGGCTGGTTTTGCACCGGGCGAGGTGGGAGGTCGTGGAGACGGCTGGGTACCGGGAGCTCGTCCGGGCGCTACCCGGGGCGCGCCACGTGTCGATGAGGAGCCGGGGGGGGACGGAGTTCGGCTTCACGGGGTCGCTGGGGACCCTGCTCAGGCTGGGGGAGGTGGACGGGACGGCGTTTGGGCCCCCGGCAGCAAGTGCGGTGAAGGAAGGCAGCGCTCCGGAAGGCGCCGTGGAGGCGCTGGGCGGCCGCTTCTCGGCCTTCGCCCTCCACGACGACGGGACGTGCGAGCTGGAGCCGGGCGGGGAGGGGTGCACCAAGGCCGAGGAGGTCCCGGGGCCCTCGACGGCGGGAGGGCGAGATGGAAGGGCTGAGCGGGCTGAGCGGGCTGAGCGGCCGACGGTGGCGGAGGTTGGGGGGAATAGGGGGGCGGCCGCGATGCTGCGCGACTCCATCCTGGGCCGAGGCCCAGCCCCGAAGCGCCCGAGGGTCGCCGGCCCCATCGAGGGCCTGCCGTCCGTCACATTCCTGGGCACCGGCTGCGCGGAGCCGTCAAAGTACCGGGGGAGCACGGGCATCCTCGTGGAGTGGGCCCACGGATCCGTCCTGCTGGACTGCGGGGAGGGTGCCTGGGGCCAGATGGTCCGCCTGTTCGGCGAGGAGGGCGCCAGGAAGCGGGCCAGCCGTCTAGCTTGCGTGTGGGTCTCTCACAAGCACGCGGACCACCTTTTGGGGCTGGCTTCCCTTCTCAGGAACAGGCCGGTGGAGGCGCCAAGAGTCCTGCTGGTGGGCCCGCACGTTGCCAACCGTTACCTCAGGTCCCTCGGCGCAGCCCTCGGGACCCGAGGGGGCGGGTACCTGTTCAAGCACCACACCCACCTGGCGAGGGACGCCAGAACGTTTTCTCACTTCTTCCGCGGGACCGGCCTGGAGTCGCTGACAAGTGTCCCTGTGGTGCACTGCAAGGACGCCTGGGCGTGCGTCTTGCGCCACCGGGACGGGTGGAAGGTGAGCTTCTCGGGGGACACGAGGCCCTGCGATGAATTCGTAGTCGCGAGCCGCGGCAGCGATCTGCTGATCCACGAGGCCACCTTTGAGTCCAAATACTCTGCGCACGCGCACAAAAAGAGACACTGCACCATCAGCGAGGCACTGCGCGTGAGCGACGAGGTAGGCGCCGGGCTCACCGTGCTCACCCACTTCTCGCAGCGGTATCCTCGGGTGCCTGACGAGCTCCACGAGGCGGTGACGTGCTCGCCAGGCGGCCTGGAGGCGAGGCGGGTCTGTGTGGCCTTTGACGGCATGAAAGTGGAAGGCAACAGGCTGGGTGAGTACACGGAGATGGCCCGACGGGTCTCCGAGGCGCTGAGGGAGGCCGAGGCCGAGGGCAACAAGGAGTGAGAATGGCGGAGCTTCCGAGCACACGGGAACTTTTGACTCAATTAGTAATACACCTGATCCAACCCCCCGCGCTGCCGGGGGTGTTGGATTGTTCCCACCTAAGGATACAATGATGTGTTATACAACGCGCGCACGCTCGCTGTTCTGGCTCAGTCCACCGGGAAGAGGGAGGGGGAGGGGTACTCGGCGAAGAGCTCCTTGAAGAGCTCTTCGATCTTATCGTGCCCCTGCTGCCTGGCCTCCCAGAGCTTGTTCACCTTCCTGCACAGCGACCCCACGGGCTGCTCGTCTGGAAAGAGGGTATAAACCTCAGCCCCAAAGCCCTCCCTCACCTCGACCTCGGACTCCCTGCCCAGCAGCTCCTCCGTGCTGTACGAACCCCTCGCGGTGCGCTCGACCTCCTTGTAGATGTTGCGGTCCAAATAGCCCGGGCTCATGAACCAGTCCCTGATGAAGTTCCTCTTCATCGCAACGGACCGGCGCATTCCCTCATGCCTCGGCTTGGTGCTCAGCGTGAGCACGTGGGTGCACCCGTCGTCCACCGCCGACCAGATCGGGATGGGCTCGTGGACCATGGCGTCCACGAGGTTCAGCCCGCGGTGCTTGATGGGGCCGCCCGCGATGCCAGGAACGCAAGCGGAGGCCCTCAGGCACTCCTTGAGGTCGTGCTTGTCGCGAAAGTTCTCCAGCAGGACGGGGCGGCTCCCGCCCTCACCGTCCAGGTGCGACGCCACCACCTTGAGCGGCGTGGGCGACTTTACGACCTTGTCCCAGTCCAGAGGCAGCACGGTCTCCATCACGTGGTCGAGCAAAAAGGAGATGTCCAAGACGGGCTTCCTCTTGGACGTCTTGCGGCGGATGAGCCTGGAGAGCGAGATGAAGTCCTTGTTCGCGATGTGGTTGGTGTAGATGTCCGCGCCGGTCTTGTCGCGCGACAGGAAGAAGGTGAGGTTGATCGCCCCCGCGCTGCTTCCGTAGACCGCGTCGAAGACCCCCTGCAAGCCCTTCTTCTCGAGCTCCACCAGCATCCCAGCCGATGTGATCCCGCGCATCCCCCCGCCCTCCACGACGAGGCCGAGCTTGAACCCGTCGTCCTTCCTCCCCCGGTTGTGCCTCTCCCTGATAAGGTCCAGCACGGGGTGGAGCTCCGACCGCTCTGGCGTGATGGGCTCCAGAGGGTCCCACAAGTCCCACTTTGTCCGGTCGGTCAAGGGGCCGCGCGTCGTCGTCGTCGTCGTGGTGGTGGTGGTTGTGGTGGAGTGCGAGGCCGCCGAGGCGGTGCCTCGCAGGAACGCGCTCTTTTCCTTATTGGTCTTCTTATGGTTGTGCCTGTGGTGGTGCCTCGACGAGGTGCTTGTCTTCTTCGAGGACTGGTTGGACTCCGCCCTCGTCAGGACTTTCGTCGCACCCCACGCCGCCCACGTCCTCGCGGCGTGCACGCCTCTCGTCGGCCCTGCCATCTTCTGCCCCGGGAAGATTAACGACGACGATCGAGTTCGAGGCCTTGTGCTCACTTGGAGCGTTCGGGAGAGGGACACAGATCTCCTCACCCGTTGCAGCATCGGTCGAAACGCGATAAGACGAGGTACGCGCGATCGATTGCAGTGCGCTCAAGACGTGTTTTTTACGCTCACGACCCTCGCTTTTTGACACCGTGTACGATTCGAGGGGTGTCAATTGTGAGTAAGTACCAATCGCTATGCTAATCGGGATGAGCGCCACCGTCCGCTCGAGCTCTCTTTCGTCTCGTGCAGATCCGTGATTGCAGTTGTAATTCGCGTTGTAGAATTCGCGTTGTCGTGTGGTTCGTTCGTTGGGGGGAAAGTTCATGGAAATGACAAAACATTTCGCAGGTTTTTTTTTTTGTGTAATATTCCCAAACGGAAATATCGTCTGTCAAAAACCTCCCCAGCGGGGGGGGGGGGAAAGGGGTCTTGCGCATCGCCAGCGCCGGAGCCCGAGCATCCGTGAAAGGAGGTGGCGCCCTGGCATCCCCGCCATTGGATCGGATCGCGCCCTCTCCACATCGCCCCAGAACCTCGACCACATTCTCTAGCCTCGCCTCGCGCAAGAAGACACAAGTATGCTGGAGGCGTGGGAGGACGAGGAGGAAGAGCGCGCCACGAGGTCGGTGGGCCAGCTAAGTTCTGGATCCGCCTCCGTTGGCGTTGGAGCTGGCGGGGGGTTCCGTCGTGTTACGGAGCGCCACGCGGGACATGCACCCGCCTCGCCCTCTGCCATGGACGTGGGAGGCCTCCGAAGGTCCTCCGATCCAAACGTCGCCAACTCGATGATTGGCTCCACAGCTCCACACTTCGACCTCGAGGTGGTGGAGGGGAGGGTCCCGGGGGAGGTCACGTGCGCTAGCGCGGCGAACGACTGCGTTCTGGTCGGCACGAGAACGGGCGCGATCGTGAGGTACGACTACTCGGACGACTATGGCGCCGGGGAGGGTCGGCAGGTTGTGCAGCTCTCCAAGACCGGAAAACACGAGGTCTCGCGGGTTTACCTGGACGGCAGCAGCGTGCACTGCCTCGCGGTGCTCACGGATAAGGAGACGGGCGCGGCGGAGTACGCGTACATGAACACCGTGGCGCAGCAGCCAAGGCTGCTGACGAAGCTCAGGGGCCATGACGTGGCTTCCGTTGCGTGGTGTGACATCCACTCCAAGAACGAGCGCCTCGCGGGGGGGTCCACGCAGACCGGCCCGATCCTCCTGGGCACGAGGCAGGGCCAGATCCTGGAGGTCTCTGTGGACGACAGGGACAAGAAGGAGCGGTCGCCCAAGACGCTGCACGGGGTGCCAGGCGGAGAGCCCGTGGTGGGAATGGAGGTTTCGACCTTTGGGGACGCGGACGAGGGAATTCTCGTCGTCGCGGTCACGCCGTCCAGGTGCTACTTCTTCTCCTCCGTCGGCACGACCTTGGAGGGCCTCTTCGCGAGGTACCGCGGGTCCTCTGGCGAGGGCAACGCCAGCTTCCTTGAGCTCCCTTGCGGCGGCGGATTTGCGGGGGGGGAGCTCCATCTGTTTAGGAACCTCAAGGGGTCCCCGAGGCATCTGGCGTGGATGGCCGCGCCCGGAATCTTCCACGGCCAGGTCGAACTCGAGGGGGCGGCGCAAGCGGACGCCCAGGCCACCTACCACACCTTTTTGTCCAACAGCGCCCTGCTGGACTACGGCGCTGGCGACCAGGCCGGGGCCGCCGCCTCCCCGGCGGCGGAGCCTCAAAGGCCTCTGTCCGTGGCCATCACGGAGTACCACTTGGTCCTGCTCTTCGCAGGTTCCCTGAAAGTGCTGAACAGGATCAGCGAGAGGGTGGTGCACGAGGAGGAGCTGGACGGAAACTTTAGGGGGGTCCCCCTCGGTCTGGCGAGGGACGAGCATGCGCAGGTGGTGTACCTTTACACCTCCGAGGCTCTCTACTCGCTGGAGGTCAGGAACGAGTCCCAGGACGTGTGGCGCGTGTATTTGGAGAAGGGTAGGCACGACCTGGCGCTTGAGAACGCGGTTACCGTGGACCAGCGGAACCACGTGTATGGGAGCAAGGCCAAGGGCCACGCCAGGAGGGGGGAGTGGGAGGATGCAGCGAAGGCCTACGCTTGCGTGTGCGGCCAGCCCTCGTTCGAGGAGATCTGCCTGGAGCTCATCGAGTCCCAGCAGCCGGTGGCGCTCAGGACCTTCCTCAGGGAGAGGCTGAGGAAGATGACACCGCAGGAGAGGACGCAGGCCACCATGGTCTCCACGTGGCTCACGGAGATCTACCTGGACCAGATCAACGCCGCGTACATCAGGCACGGCAGAGACTCCAAGGAGCACCTCGCGGCCCTGGAGGACTTCAGGTCTTTTCTGCAGCACTTCCGCCGGCACCTGGATGAGTCCACCACCTCGAGGCTCTTGTCGAGCTACGGCCACATGGAAGAGCTCATCAAGTACGCCGGCCTCGTGGAGGACCACGAGACGGTCGTCCAGAACCTCATCCAGAGGGACAGGGCGGAGGAGGCCATCGGCGTGCTCAGGAACCCCGCAGTTCGGCCCCTGCTGTGGTATAAGGCGAGCCCTAAGCTCTTCTTGCTGGAGCCGCACGCCACTGTGGATGCGTGGATCATCGCGGGAAAGTCCCTGGACCCCATCAAGCTCCTGCCCTC
>Ga0160423_10003997_pt1 | contig 12183 bp, 15 predicted proteins | sample CRUFie14St8metaG_FD_108191 | JGI IMG/M metagenome (GOLD analysis project Ga0160423, IMG submission 108191) | Marine microbial communities from the Costa Rica Dome - CRUD Field 142mm St8 metaG | ecosystem: Environmental > Aquatic > Marine > Oceanic > Photic zone | place: Costa Rica: the Eastern... | reverse complement strand
TCCAGCAGGTTCTTTCACGTTCATGGAAACCAACGATCTCGGCTTCGTGGCCAGCCTGCTGTTTGTTCTGGTGCCGACCGTCTTCCTGATCATCCTGTTCATTCAGACCAACAGCCGCGAGGGGTGATCCCCCCGCCGCTGTTCTGATCAGGACCTCTCAGCGCCGCTCCGGTTCTCTCACCAGCAGCACCGGAGCCGGTGCATGAACCCTGATGTAGTCACTCACTGAACCGCCGAGCAGTTTGTCGAGGTCAACCAGTCCTCTCGCCACCAGCGGTCGACGGTCTTGAGAGGCAAGCACAACCAGATCGGCGTTGACCTGCTCGGCTGCAAGGCAAACCCCTTTGCCGATATCTGTGTCGGTCACGTGCAAAGGCTTGAGTTCAACACCCAAATTGCGGGCTCTCTGAACGGCCCGGTCGAGGTAGGTGTCGCTCTTGCTGGCTGCTCCTCTGGATGGGGTCGGGTCCTGACGCGCCACATGAACACCGGTCAGTTGTCCGCCGGGGATCTCGCGCACCATCTCGCAGGCCAGTTTGAGGGCATCGTCACCGACCCCTGTGCCATCGATGGTGACCAGAACGCGGTTGATGTGCCGGATGTAAAGGTCGTCGCGGACCAGCAGCATCGGCCGGGTTGAAAGCTGGAAAACGTACTGACTGGCACTGTTGGACAGGATTGAACGAAGCCTGCCAAGACCTCGGGATCCCATCACGATCAGATCCACGTCCAGTTCATCCGCCACGTTGAGAACGGTCTGCTTGGCGTCCCCCTGGCGAATGATCGAATTCACGTCCTGGGGATTGAGCCCCAGTTTCTCCACGGCCCCAGCCAGCAGGCTGCCTGCGCTCTCCCAGTGCTGTTGTGTTGCCGACATGGTCTGCTCCGGGACCACATGCAGCAGGTTGATCCTGGCTGCCTGGAAGGCCGGCAGATCACGCAACATGTTGATCATTTCACCGACGTGGCCTTTGCCTGAGTCGGCGATCAGAAGGTTCTTGAACACGGCGAAGTTTCAGCCTATGCAGCAGCCTATGGCCGATTGCAGTGCCCAGTTCGGATGGTGAATGAGAGCGTTACCAGGGCGTCCTGGTGCTTGACCAAGCGCGTGCTTCCGCAACACACGGACCATGGCGGTGTGATGTGGCACGGGGCCTATGTGGGATGGCTGGAAGAGGCCCGTGTGGAGGCGCTGTCCCAGACCGGCTACCCCTACGAAAAGATGGCTGCAGGCGGCCTGGAAATGCCTGTCGTTCACCTGCAGATTCGCTACCGGGAGGCGCTGATGCTGGGCGATGAGGTGGCTCTCAAGAGTGTCTGCGGTGCTCCCCGGGGTGTGCGTTGGCCCTGGTCCACCCGTTTCATGAAAGGTGATGTCTGTGTGGCGGAGGCTTCGGTGGAGCTTGTGCTTCTGAGCGTTCGTCCAGTTCGAAGGGTTTTGCGACGCCCGCCCGAAGCTGTCTTGGAGGCATTCAGGACCCTGGCGGAAGGCCCGAAGTAGCCTCATTGATAGTATTTTTGTACTAGTAGCGATGGCGTGCCGGAGCGTTCTTGGTGGTGGTTGTGGATGCAGTGTCCGGGGATTGGCTCGGCGCGCATGCGCCAGCTCTGTTCTGCAGCTTCTGAAGCACCGCAGGGTTGGGAGGAGCTCTGGGGCTGGCCTTCCCAGAGATTGCAGCAAGCGTTCAAACGGCCGTCATCGCTGATCGCTTCCCTCGATTGCTACAGAGGTGCTCTTGGCTCATGCCCCTCAATCGAGGTCCCAGGCCATGTTCTGTTGCCCTGTGATCCTGAGTGGCCCGCTGGCTTTGACAGTCTGGAGCGCCCGCCACTGTCGCTTCAGTGGTGTGGGCACAGAGAGTTGCTGTCGTTGCTCTCGTCACAGCAGGCGATTGCTGTGGTGGAGACGAGGCGTCCCTCCGCTCACGGTCGTCGGATGGCGGAAGCACTGGGCCGAGCTCTTGCCCAGGCTCACTGGCCGGTGGTCAGTGGTCTTGCCGAAGGCATTGATGCCGCTGCTCATCGAGCCTGTCTGCGTGCGGGTGGCCGTCCTGTCGCTGTTCTTGGAACACCCCTCCATCGCGCTTATCCGTCCCAGCATCGCGGCTTGCAGCAGGAGGTGACTCAGGCGGGGTTGTTGATGACTGAGCTCCGCGATTCCGAGCGGGTCATGCGATCAAGTTTTGCTCTGCGCAACCGTTTGCTGATCGCGCTCACCAGGGCTGTTGTGGTGGTCAAGTGTCCGAAGCACAGTGGAGCGCTCCGCTCGGCCTCCGTGGCACGTGCCATGGGGATCCCGGTTTGGGTTGTGCCAGGTGATGCTCTGCGTGAATCGGCGCAGGGCAGCAATGCTCTGCTCCGATCGGGAGCTCTGCCCTTGATCAACGTTCAGCATCTGATCGATCAAGTCGGATCAGGGCCTTGTCCATCCAGATCCGCACCAGGCCAAACCAGTGTTTTGCAGCCAGAGAACGTTTTCCCCGTCGGTTCTGTTCAGAACCGCTTGCTCAAGCTGGTGCATCAAGGTTCCAGCTTCGAGGAGATGGTGCAGTCATTGCAATCCAGTTCCGAGTCTGTCGCCGCTGAGCTTCTGAAGCTTGAGTTGTCTGGTCTGGTCGTGGCCCAGTCAGGCCTGCGTTGGCGCCCCCTCTAGGTTGTTTTCATGGTGTCTGTGCAATGTTCAGGACAGGAGTTGCTGGCCTGGCGTCGCACACAGTTGCTACGCGGTGGGAGGGCTGCTGATCTCGACTGGCTGCTGGCGATGGCGGCCGACCTGAGCTGGGCGGAGCTGCAAAGGCTGCGAATCCTGCCGGAGTCGACTGCACCGCTCGCCAGCTCGCTTGAGTCATTGGAGCAGCTGTGGTCACAGCATCTTCAGGGTCATGTTCCCTTGCAACATCTCGTCGGACGCTGCCCCTGGCGTGATTTTGAGCTCCGCATCAGCCCAGCGGCACTGATCCCCCGCCAGGAGACCGAGCTGCTGATTGATTTTGCACTCGATTGTCTTCAGGCGCAGCCATTGGGCAGATTCCCCATCGCAGGTCGCTGGGCTGATTTGGGAACAGGCAGCGGCGCGATGGCGATTGCTCTGGCCCGAGCTCTGCCGCGATGGGACGGACATGCCGTGGATCTCAGTGCTGCGGCTCTTGATTTGGCCCGTGCCAACCTCAATGCCCTCACGCCATCCCGCAAATGGCTGCTGCATCAAGGCTCCTGGTGGGAACCTCTGCGCAGCTGGTGGGGGCGTTTCGACCTTGTGGTGTCCAATCCCCCTTACATCCCTTCAGGGGTGGTCGAGGCCCTCGACCCTCTCGTTCGCGACCATGAACCAAGGCAGGCTCTTTGGGGTGGCGAAGATGGTCTGGACTGCTGCAGGGCGATCGTGGAACGGGCTCCTCAGGCACTCTCCCCGGGTGGATGGCTGCTGCTTGAGCACCATCACGATCAAAGTGATCGGGTGCTCGGCCTGATGAGTTCTGCTGGGCTGGAGCTCACCGCAGCCCGTTCCGATCTCAGCGGAGTCAAGCGCTTCGCCATCGCCAGGCGGCCACTGGGCGCTGAAGCTGTTGCACGACCTTCCTGATGACCATTGACAACACTTCACTGATGTCAGCCGAGGAGATGGCCGGACATCTCAGGACTGGTGGCGCAGCACTTCTGCCCACGGACACTCTGCCCGCGCTTGCCGCTGCACCGGAGCATGCGGCTCAGATCTGGACCCTCAAGCAGCGCCCGCAGGACAAACCGTTGATCCTGATGGGCGCACAGGCGGATCAGTTACTGGCGCTCACCAGTTCAGAAGCCAGGATTGACGCCGAACCGCTCGCCCTGCGCTTCTGGCCCGGCGCACTCACTCTGGTGCTGCCTGTGCAGGGAACTCTGAGTCAGAGCCTGAACCCCGGTAGGCGAACACTGGGAATGCGCATTCCAGCTTGCGATGCCACACGAGCACTGCTGGCTCAGAGCGGTCCACTGGCCACCACCAGTGCCAATGCTTCGGGAGCACCTCCCAGCCGCAGTGCAGAGGAAGCCGCTGCCGTGTTCCCTCGTTTGCCGTTGCTGGCGCCTGTGCCCTGGCCTGCTCCATCCGGTCTGGCCAGCACCGTGATCGCCTGGACATCGCCCGGATGCTGGCAACTGCTGCGCCAGGGCGCTGTGATGGCTGATGTGATTTAACACTCACCCCCATGCTCTGGTTGATCGCGCTTGTGCTGCTGCTCCAGGCCCTCTTTCACTGGATGCTGGAGCCGGGGATCACATGGCTCACACCCGTGTTTGAGCTGAAGGTGTTGCCCTGGCTTTTGGCCCTTCTGGGGATCTGGTTGTTGGCTGGACCTAAGGAATCCGATAGGACGCCATAAAGAGTGGGATTTCAGTCCCCAGAAGCCGGCTGACGGATTTGAACCGACGACCTTCGCTTTACAAAAGCGCTGCTCTACCGCTGAGCTAAGCCGGCAATGACGGCACTCTACCGGCGCACATCCTTCAGCTCGGTTTGACCTGCTGCATCCACCAGAGGCTGAGCTGCAGCCTTGAGCGACAGCCTGTTTTGCCGAGGGAACGGCTGATGTGGGTTTCAGCCGTTCGAATGCTCAGAACCAGCGTCTCAGCGATTGCACGGTTGCTTTTGCCCTCCAACAGAAGGTCGAGCACGCCCATTTCGGCGGGAGTGAGCTCAAGGTTCGTCATGGGTTGTGGGAACGCCTGCTGAAGGGATTCCCCCTCAATTCCATGCGTCTACTCGTTCGAGCTGGCCGCCATCGAACGACGGATCGGCAGATTGGCCACGAGTGCCGTGACACGATCCTCGGTCTCCAGGCTCACATCGCCTTCCTCGAGATCGATGTCCACATATTTGGCCACGACTTCAAAGATTTCGCGTCGCATCTGATCGAGAGTTTCCGGGCTCAGGTCGCTGCGATCATGGGCCAGAACAAGCTGAAGGCGCTCACGCGCAGTGGTCGCACTGGCTGGTTGACGACGCAGGATTTTGTCGAGCAAGTCGCGCAAGGTCATGGCGTTCAGAAAATCTTCGTTTGCATCAGTCGGCGCACCCTGGCGCGTATCCCACGTCGTTCCTTCGCAGGGTCCATCAAGGGAATGTCTTCTCCCTGGAGACGACTGGCGATGTTTCCATAAGCCTTGGCTGCAGGAGACGCACTTCCGTTCAGGGTCAGCGGTTCGCCCCGGTTGGTGCTCACGATCACCTGCTCATCTTCAAGAACAAGGCCAAGCAGTGGCAGAGCGAGGATGTCTGTGACATCGTCGACCGCGAGCATGTCCTGATTGGCCATCATTTTCGGCCGGACCCTGTTCAGCACGAGTTGCACAGGTGACACCCCATGGGTGTTGAGCAGTCCGATCACACGATCGGCATCCCTGACTGCGGACACTTCCGGAGTCGTGATCACGATCGCTTCCTTCGCTGCTGCCACGGCATTCTTGAAGCCGTCTTCGATGCCTGCCGGGCAGTCGATCAACACGTAGTCGAAACGCTCGGACAACATCCCTGCGATGGTTTGCATGTCTTCAGGTTTCAACCACTCGAGCATGCGCGGGTTGCCTGCAGGCAGCAGTGCCAGGTTCGGCTCTTGCTTGTGTTTCACCAGTGCCTGATCAAGTCGGCAGGTCTCTGCCAGCACTTCCTGGGCGGTGTAAACGATTCGGTTCTCGAGGCCGAGCAGCAGATCGAGATTGCGAAGGCCGAAGTCGGCATCGAGAACCACTGTGCGAGCTCCTTGCCCGGCCAGTGCAATCCCGAGATTGGCAGTGAGGGTGGTCTTGCCGACGCCACCCTTTCCCGAGCAGATCAGGATCGTTCGCGAATTGGTCACGGGGTCCCGGTTTGATCGCGCCACCTTAATGGCATCGATCCTTCCCGTCCGCCTCAATGTGATCAGGGTTGTTGAGCCGCAAAGGGTGGACTGGCCGGTTCGATGGCAATGGCTCCATCGAGAATGCAGGCCTGCTCGGCGAGGCCAGGCTGGGGCCGCTCATCAGGCCCCCTCGCCACAAGTTCTGCGATGCGCAGCTGCAGAGGCCGCAGCTGCAGTGCCACGATTTTTGCGTTGCCGTTGCCCTGACGACCTGCATGGGCCCGGCCGCGCAGGCGTCCCCAGACATAGACATCTCCATCGGCCGACGCCGATCCCCCTGGATTCACATCACCCACAATCAGCAGATGACCACGGGTTTCGATGTGATCACCGGATCGCAGGGTCCCCCGATGAACGGTCAAGCCAGCGATGCTTTCAGTGTGCTTCTGCTGATCAGCGCTCGCCTCACCGGCAGGGTGGTCATGGGTTGCCAGTCGCGCGGTCAACCCCAGTGCAGTTGCACTGATCAAGGTGTTCCGGCAGCGGGTCGTCACCACATGGACGTCGTGGCCAGCCGAATGCAAGGCCGTGAGCAGTTCGTCCAGCTCGCGACAACTCAGGCTCCAGTCTCCGGTGTCGAGATCGATCGTCCTCCCGGGGAGGGACGCGAGCTGCGCGGGAAGCCATTGCTGCCAGGAAATGGATCGGAATGCAGGCAGCTGCAGGCAGTCAGGAACAGAGGGCGATGGTTCAGCGGTCATGGCCGGACAGTAGGGAGGTCATCGGCCTCTAGCGACTGCTGGCCATGGCCAGCGACAGTTCGCTTGAGATTTCTCCTGGGTGAATCAACCAGGCTGATGCTGCGGGAATCGCAAGGCTGTTCACCAGCGGCGAGCACTGCTCCAGAGCCTGAAGGCTGTGACCGTCCCAGAGGCGTAAACCACCTCGATACGGGTGATACCCGCGAATCTGATGATGTCGAAGTCCACAGCAGATTTCAGGGTCGAGGCCTGCTTTGACGGCGTAGGTCTGTGCTTTGGCCAGAAGCTCCAACTGCGCTGATGCATCCATCTGGCTGACATCCACGGCCTTGAACAATCGACGGTTCAGAAATCGATCGCAAAGATCGGCAAGCGGCTCCGGTGCTTCCTCTCGCCATCGTTGGAAGTGGTAACCGGTGCGCTGGTCATCGTTGGCGAGATAGCTGTGGAGTTCGAGCTCCTGGGTTGTCCACAGCCATGCCCGCATGGTTCGGTCAGCCCAGATCCGCTTTGGGCCGAGCAGGCGAGCCTGGCGTATCAGCTGCTCGAGCAACCAGTTGCAAACAACATTGAGGCGATGGTTGTAGACACTGCGATACATGAGGCTCCGTACCACCAGGTAGTGCTCAACAGCCATCAGTCCTTTGGGATGAATGGCCAGTTCACCATCGGGTGCCAGGGTGATCGCACTGAGGATTCGGTCAAGATCCAGCTGTCCGTATCGGGCTCCGGTGCTGTAGCTGTCGCGCAACAGGTAATCCAGACGATCGCAGTCAAGCTGGCTGCTCACCAGAGCCTTGATCACGCCACGTTCTGCATGTCCGTGTTCCAGAAGGTCGGCGACCGAGGCCGCGGTTCCTTCTGAAAACTGTTCCAGCGGTTCATGGATGTCGGGGTGTTCACGGATCACACGTGCTGACCAGTGCTCATGGTGCGTTCCAAACATCTCTTCGCCGGTATGGCTGAGCGGTGCATGGCCGAGGTCATGGAGCAGAGCAGCGGCGTAAAGCACACCCTTTTGTCGGTCCAGGGAAGGATCGAGATCAATCAGCCTGCCCATCGCCCGTCGGGCGATGGCAAACACACCGAGGGAGTGGGTGAACCGACTCGACTCGGCGCCGTGAAACGTGAGGAATGCCGGCCCCAGCTGGCGGATGCGCCGAAGTCGTTGGAAAGGGGCCGAATCCACGAGCGCGAGAACCATGGCTTCGGCTGGTTGATCCGCATTCAGCCTGATGCCGTGATGGAGAGGGTCGTGATAGGTGCGTGACCGCATTCAGCTCATCGGCTCCGCTTCAACGTCGTCGCTGATCGGCATCTGATCCGTGTTCGCCTGACTGGCTTCCTGATCAATCATCGACTGGAGAACCCGCTCGGCGTCCGCCAGCCAGAGATCGCCCTCTCCTCCGGGATTCAGTGGTTCAGGACCATCCAGGATTCTGTCCGGTGTGATGCCTTCGCCCTGAATGTCCCGACCGCTGGGGGTGACATAGCCCGCCACGGTCACGGCGAGCCCACTGCCATCGCTGAGGTTGGTCAGGGTCTGAATCAGCCCTTTGCCGAATGTGTTGCTTCCGAGCAGCAGCGATCGGCCATCGTCCTGGAGGGCGCCAGCAAGAATTTCGCTGGCGCTTGCGGTGCCTCCATTGACCAGCGTCACCATTGGTCCTGCGTAGAGCATATCCGGCCCCGACTGGATCGGATCGGCGATTCCGCTGCGGTTGCGGGTCTCCACGATGGGTTGCTGATTCAGGAATGCATCGGCAACCGCAAGCCCTGCGCTGACAAGTCCGCCCGAGTTGTTGCGCAGGTCGAGCACCAGTCCCTCGACGCTCTTGTCGGACAACTCATCGATGGCTTCGCGCACCTGGTCCGGAACGCCCTCACTGAACTGCGTGATGCGGATGTAGCCGAGAGTGTGGGCATCACTGCGCAGCCTCCGCGTCCGCACAGGACGCAGGTCGATGTTGCGCCGTTCCAGGGTCAGTTCCTGTTCCTCTCCTTGCGGCGATTGCAGGGTGAGCACCACCTGGGTTCCAACAGCACCTCTCAGACGAGCCGCAGTCGTCTCGAGACCAAGCGTCTCGACCGCTTCTCCATTGACGGCCACGACTTCTGTCCCGCTCACAATGCCGGCTTCAGCGGCTGGGGATCCTTCCAGCGGGGCAATCACCACGATGTTGTTGCTGTCCTGACGATGACCAAGCTGCAAGCCAACGCCGCTGAGGTTTCCCTCATTGCTGGCTTTCATCACCTCATAATCCGCCGGTCTCAGCAGGCGGGTGTAGGGGTCATTGAGCGGCAGAAGCATCGCTTCGATGGCGCTGTAAGCCTCTTCGCTGCTTTCAATTGTGTTTTCAAGCGCCTTCTGACGCAGGCGCTTCCAGCGGATCCGATCGAACTGCTCAGGGTCCAGATAACCCTGATTCACCAGACGCCAACTCTCCACAACCAGTTGCTGCGCATCGTTGAGCGCCAGGGCCTGCGGACTGGCCATCAGAGCAATCAGGATGGCACTCACCAGGCCAAAAGCCAGATGTCGCAGACGATCTGGCCATCCGTTAACAGTCGGCAACATTGGCTTCATCCCGGCCCGCAACTGGAACGTCATCAGTAGACTCTCGCAATCCAAGCCCACCTCTGCATGGCGAACTCCTCACCCGTCTACGACTGGTTCCAGGAACGTCTTGAAATTCAGGACATTGCTGATGACATCAGCAGCAAGTACGTGCCCCCACACGTCAACATTTTTTACTGCCTCGGTGGAATCACACTCGTGTGCTTCCTGATTCAGTTCGCGACCGGCTTCGCGATGACCTTCTACTACAAGCCAACGGTCGCCGAGGCCTACAGCTCCGTTCAGTACCTGATGACGGATGTGAGCTTCGGATGGCTGATTCGTTCCGTGCATCGCTGGAGCGCCTCGATGATGGTGCTGATGCTGATCCTTCACGTGTTCCGGGTCTACCTGACCGGCGGCTTCAAGCGTCCTCGTGAGCTCACCTGGGTCACCGGCGTAACCATGGCTGTGATCACGGTTTCCTTCGGTGTCACCGGCTATTCCCTTCCTTGGGATCAGGTTGGCTACTGGGCTGTGAAGATCGTTTCCGGTGTTCCTGCGGCGATCCCCGTGGTCGGAGACTTCATGGTTGAGTTGCTTCGCGGTGGTGAAAGCGTTGGCCAGTCGACCCTCACCCGTTTCTACAGCCTCCACACCTTTGTGATGCCCTGGCTTCTGGCGGTCTTCATGCTCATGCACTTCCTGATGATCCGGAAGCAAGGCATTTCCGGTCCCTTGTGATCCATTTCAGTCTCTGAGCGCCTCCCCGCTCAGCACCCACTGTCTGACTAAGGTTCCAACATCGCTCACTGATCCATGCACATTCTCAAGAAGCCGGATCTGAATGATCCCAAGATGCGCGCCAAGCTCGCCAAGGGCATGGGCCACAACTATTACGGCGAGCCTGCCTGGCCAAACGACCTGCTTTATATCTTCCCAGTCGTCATCCTGGGCACCATTGCATGCATCGTCGGTCTTGCAGTGCTTGATCCCGCCATGCTCGGCGACAAGGCTGATCCCTTCGCAACGCCACTGGAGATTCTCCCTGAGTGGTACCTGTATCCGGTCTTCCAGATTCTGAGAGTGGTTCCCAACAAACTTCTGGGGATCGCGCTTCAGACGCTTGTGCCCCTGGGCCTGATGCTCGTTCCGTTCATCGAAAGCTTCAACAAGTTCCAGAATCCATTCCGTCGCCCTGTCGCCATGGCCGTGTTCCTGTTTGGAACCGCCACCACCATTTATCTGGGAATTGGTGCTGCCATGCCCATCGACAAGTCACTGACACTGGGCCTGTTCTGATTCTCCGCTCCAGGGATGTTCACTCAGCCCAGCTTTATGGCTGGGCTTTTTTAATGGTGATCCAAGTCGTGATGACTGTCTTCCGGATCTTCGTCGGCAGGGTCAGGGACAGCTCCCTCATCAAGATCCAGAAGCAGCACGTCGTCAGGATTGACGCGTAGAAAGTGATGAAGCAGTAGGAAGCCGACAATGGTCCAGGTCTGGTAGGTCCTGGATTGTTGACCAACCCAGGTCCCGGTTGGGCCATCGAAGTATTCAGCCCACTGCTGCCTTGGCAACTGATTGAGGTGGCTCCAGTAGCACTCCTCCAGCAGCGCTTTCATCTGCCCCATCAGCAGAACATCGGCATGGGGGTGACGCCGTTCGTGCAGCAGGATTGAACCCCCGAAGAACCACAACAGGCTTGGCCAGTGCCCGCCGTTGTGATAGCTCCAAGGCCAGTTTTTCGGGTCTGATCCGGTCTTGTTCTGCCATTCGAGACTTTCCATCGGAGGGTGGCAGATGCGCATCGGCATCTCCGCCATCAGGTGATCGCGGTTGTGCAGTGTCAGGCGAAAGAGAGCCCGTTGTTGTGGGGCTGTGAGCAACCCGAACAGGCAGCCCAGCGAATTGCCGAGGCTGTAGAAGCGGAAGTCAGGACGTCCTGTTCGCATGTTGCCGATCAGGTAGCCACCGCGGTTTTCGAGCCAGTCCTGCAACCAGTCAGGAATGACCTGGGGCTGAACGTTGAATTCGTTCTGGTGCTGGTTGTCGCCGTACTGTTCGGTTGGTCTCCGCCTCAGCACCTGCATCGTTTTGCTGGTGACCCAGTAGTGCTTGAGAAGAAACTGGCGAAGGTCGTGAACCCACTGGCGGGTCAGCACAAGTCGTTGATCCAGAAGTCTGCTGCTGTGGTGCTTTCGCCCAAGCTCCATCAGCTGCGTGCAGCAACGAAGGGATCCGTACAACAACACCTCCACTTCCAGTGGGGCACCCCAGACGTCCATCGGACGATCGATCATGAACGCGCAATCCGGCACGAACAGCACCGGGGTTCCCTCAAAGGTGGGGTGCAACACCAGGTCGAGCAGAAGCTGAACACCACGCTGAACGGCCTGACTGGAGGCGAATTCTTCGTCTCCGCTTGATTTCACATACATCCAGCAGAGCACCGGCCACCAGAGGCTTGCGTCCACTGATGTGATCCGACCGATGGACCGCTGGCCGTAGTCAGCAATCAGATGGCCTTCTTCTTCCACGAAGCTTGTGGGGAAGACACCGCGCGTCTGGTAGGTGGTGCTCTGCAGATCAAGACAGATGGTCAGGAACTGCCGCACGATGTCGAATCGCTTCTGCGTGAGCAGGTAGACCATCACGGGAACGTTGTCCCTCAGGAAGATCTCGCCGTAGTTGAGCGCTTCATCGTGCCGGGGATGCTCCAGGGCGGCGACGCTGCCCGCCAGCTGACCACGCAGAGGAATGAGCGTGCGCTCGAAGTGTTCGCGGGCCTTCTGGACCACCTGGTCTTCCTTCGAGCTCGGTCGAACACGCTGGTTCTGCTGGCTGAAGCGTCCTGCCATGATCCGTTGCGTGTAGCCAAAACGTAGTGCTGGCGTTCGATTACGGCAGTGGAAGCAAGTCTTGAGATGCGATCACTTGCGTTTAAGGCATGTGGTGAGTTATCTTTTTGGACTGCGCGGAAGGCGGAAGCCTGAGGCGCAGCCACTGAGCATGAAGAGCGCGAGCTTGTAATGTTTGGGGGTGCTTA
>Ga0160423_10003995_pt1 | contig 12189 bp, 1 predicted proteins | sample CRUFie14St8metaG_FD_108191 | JGI IMG/M metagenome (GOLD analysis project Ga0160423, IMG submission 108191) | Marine microbial communities from the Costa Rica Dome - CRUD Field 142mm St8 metaG | ecosystem: Environmental > Aquatic > Marine > Oceanic > Photic zone | place: Costa Rica: the Eastern... | reverse complement strand
GGGGGGGGGGGGGGGGGGGGGGGGGGGGGGGGGGGGGGGGGGGGGGAGGGCGGGGAAGGGGTCCCACCCTGCTGCGAGCGCTTCGTGCTCTGCCCACTTGAAGACGGTGAGGCAGAGAGGGCCCCAGTCGGCGGCTGCGTCCGCCGCCCGCAGAGCCGCGGGCTCCTTCAAGCGCCCCTCCAGCTGGCGGGCGGCCTGTGCCCTCTCTTTCGGTCGACCCACGCGCAGCGCCTGCGCCTCGCCCTGCATAGTTCTGCCCCCCCCCCCCCCCCCCCCCCCCCCCCCCCCCCCCCCCCCCCCCCCCCCCCCCCCCCCGCCCCCCCCCCCCCCCCCCCGTGCAACGAGAAGAAAAATTTGCGCACAGCTCCGGTGCGCCCAGAGGCGAGGCTGACGCGCCCGACCACTCGCGCGCATGTTCAGGAACAAGAAAAAGGGGCTGGATCCTCTGGTGCCGCGGCTCCTGCGCCAGGTCCATGCGGCGGCCGAGGGCTCCGAGGAGCGGGGCTCGGCCAGCCTGCCCCTCCTGCGGCATGCCGAGGACCTGGTCGCCGCGGCGGTGGCCCTGCTCTCCGAGGTGGGCCGGGCCCGCCAGAACGCCTCCGGCCTGGTCGCGCTGCAGCTCGAGTGCCTGCAAGTCCTGCGCCTGCACCTCCTTCCGTGCCGCGCGTACGCTGCGCGTGTGCCGGGAGCGACGCTCGGGCCGCTCCTGGGGTTCTGCCGTGGTTTCCTTCAGTCCCTTGAGCCCTCCGCAGAGGGGCGCACCTTCTTCTCGCCTGCCTCCTCGGTCCTGCAGCTGGCGCTGGAAGGCTTCCAGGGCTCCCTGGACCCTGCCGAGCGCTGCGGGCTCCTCGAGTTCTTCACTGAGTTTCTGGGGAAGAAGGTCCCCGTGGAGGAGACCCGCCTGGCGTACACGCTCCTAGCGGCGCTGAATGCGTTCCTCGCCTGCGAGGGCGCTGGGGCGGCGCCCTTCGCAGTCGACGTCCACCGGGCGTGCCGGGGCTTCCTGATGGGCCTGTGGAAGTCTTCGTACACCCAGAGAACCTTCGAGGAGCTCGTCGTGTACTCCCACCTGCAGGTCCGCCTCGGGGGCCTGGGGGCGGAGGGCGCCCGGGAATTCCTCGGGTCCCTGTGGGGCTGGGTCCGGCAGTACAGCGGCCGCAGTGGCGGCGTGGAGAAACACGGCAGCGCCGTCCTGCTTTCGAGTGCGCTCTACGCCCGAGGGTTCCTGGGCGGCCCTCCGGCCGTCCCCTCCTCGTCTTCGGAAGGAGGGGCGCCTTCCACGTCCGCTGTCAGTGCGTCAGAAGGAGAGGACGACGACGACATCCACAGCGGCCGGGCGTTCGTCCGCCACCCCAAGCGCCCGCGACTGGGCGCGAGCGGAACGCCCCCTCGAGGGGAGGACGGGCTCTTGAGGGTCCTTTTCGAGGACACCGTTAAGTCTCCGGACGTCTGGGGCCCGATCCTGTGCATGTTTCTGCGGCAGCGTCGGCGGGACTTGGGCCCCGCCATCGTGCCTCCGGACCTGGCCTCGCACTGGGTCGGTACCTTGTCCTCCGACGTCGCGGTGATTTTCGGGGGCTCGACCATCTCGGGGCAGAAAACGGGCCTGCACTACATCTGGATCCTCCGAGTGCTCATCTGTTTGGCCAAGACCAGTGGTGCTTCTTCTGGAGACGCTTCGCAGGCAGCCGGTGCGCCCTCCCGGGCGCACTGGAAGCGCCTCGCACAGTATCTGATGGAATGGCTCCCGCGGTATCACGTCCAGGCCTCGAAATACACGAACGTCAAACACTCGTCCGATTTCAGGAAGGTCCTCTGGGATGCGTTGCACCTGGTGGCCTACCTCTTCGCGTCGGGCTTGGTGCAGCCCTTCCGGGTCCCCGCCGAGCTTCTCGCCCTCGAAACGCTGCGCAAGAACATGGGGTCGCAGGAGCCGCTGATGCTGATGGTGGCCGTCGCGAGCTCCTCGAGTTCTGTGGCGGAGAAGTTACAGACCCCGGAAGAGTCGTCTCGCCCGGGCCAGAATGTCTTGCCGGAGTCCATATTCGCCTCGCTGAGGAGTGCCCCGGCGCACCGAGTGCCAGGGATGGCCAGGTTTGCTCCCAGAGCGCTTCTGGCTGCCATAGGATTCCCGCTGTCCCAGAGGGACTCACAGAGGGCGGTGTTCGAGGCATCTGACGAGCTGGAAGGCAAATGGATCAGCCGGGACAGCTGCTCAGACCGGGCCCACCAGGCGTCCTGCATCCCCCTGGGGCGCGCTCTGCCCGGGGTCGCTCCAGCGCCCGCTGCCGCTCACATGAGCGACGGCGCTAGCACGGTGACAACGTTGCTGCCTGCGCGCGTCGACCCCGACGAGAGCAGGCTCCTGGAGAGCCTGTGGGAAAGCATCTTTCAGCCTCTGGCCGCAGCCCTCGCGGGCGAGGCTTCAGGTGCGCAGTTGACGGAGAATAAGGCGTGCCTCCTTCCGATGTGGATGGCCGTAGTGGCTCAGACCCACCTCTGCCTTAGCCAGGCCTCCCCTGTCACGGGCCTCGCCCTCGACGCAGTGGATGGCATATTCTGCGACCTTCCAATGGAAGTTTTCACGGAACGACTCTGCACGCAGGTTCTAGACGTTATGGGCGATGGCGCGACCGCGCCGCACGGCCTCGAACTCCTTAGGATTACGGCAGAGGCAGCGTCTCGGGGCTTGCTGGCGACGGAAACATCGGGCTCCAGCAAAACTTTCTTCATGGAGACTTTCGCCGAGCTCAGCGGAGCACTTGTTTCAGAAATGGAGGCCCACGCGCTGGCAGTGCAACAGAAAGCGAACGAGCGAGAGAGCTCCCGAATCCCCCCGCAGGATGACGACGATTTAGACGCACTGCTGGATGTCGACATGCCTACGGCCCCCACAGGTCGCCGCACCTCCAGCACCCCTTTCGCTGCAGATGCTTCGGACGACAAAAACTTGGGGCGCTCCGCCCGGGGCGGGGGCGACTCCAACACCCTTTGGAAAAATTGCGTGCAGGGCTTCAGGGACTTGGTCGCCGCGGCGCCAACCATCTGCTACGGCCCGCTGGAGTCGCTCCTGCGCATGGACCGCCTTCCTCTCGGCCTTCAAATGGATGTCGATGACCTGGCTTACTGTCTGGCCTCCTCCAACGCCCCGACGCAGATGTGTGCCCGCATGCCTTGGAGAAACCTCTCCAGCGTGTGCAAGGAGGCGATGAAGGACGAAGAGAGTCACGTCCGACTGCTGGACCTCTTGATCCGCCTCGTGGGTCTGTGCAGTGACGAACCGGAAGGACGTTTCTGGGCCTCCCACGGGAGCACCGTGCTGAAAACACTCCAAGCGACCTCGGAGAACCTCCCAGAGACTGTCCTCTGTCTCACCAAGTTCGTCGAGGCAGTCGGGACCGTGCTGGTCGCCGTGCCGCAGCTTCTGGAGGGCTCGGAGAAGGCCCGGCTCGAGAAGGACTTGCTTTGGCAACTTCGGTCCAGATCGTTCATGGTACGGAAAGTGGCTGGGGATTGGGTTGCCCAGCTGGTCGGACAAAGTCCTGGTCTCGGGCATTCCTTGTGGACCTTCTTGCCGGGCTTGCCCTTCAAGCCCAGGGTGCAGGCCACGCCAGCCTACGTGTGGGTTGGAGGAGCCAGCGGGGGCGACGGAACAGAAACCCCGTTGATGTCGGTCCAAACCTTTGAGACTTCCATGCTTTGCCTGGCCGGGATAATGCAGAAGAGCGAGGATCTCGAGGCACTCTCCCTTTTCGTATTTTGCGTGAATCTCGTCAGGAACGCGCCGAAACAGGAAGCCGATGGTGACCGCCCTGGAGACCGTAGGGCGTTCGGTACGGCCCTGGGTATCCTCGGAGATGTGGCGTCGAGCCATGGTTATTTGTCCTCCGGGGTCTACGTCAGTCGGCACCTTGGTTTCATAGTGTGGCACTGGGTCGCAGGGGGGCTGCAGTGGGAGCTTCTTCGGCAGCTCTACTATGACCTGAGCCTTGACCGCGTCACCGGGGCGGGGTGGAACCTGCTGGCTGGAGCCTGGTCCGCAGCGGCCATGCATCCTAGTAGAGCATTCGACCATGATGCAGTGGCGGCGTTCGTAACTGAGCGTCCGCAGACCAACGACCCCTTCGCCTCTTGCGTGGCAGCTCTGTTCTCGAGAATCGCCGCCCAGGAATCCGGCCAAAGCCAGAGCTCTTACGGCACGCAGCCGCAGAACCTTGTGGACCGGGACATTCCAGTGATTTGGGAGACATACCGCAAGAACTGGCAACACGCCATGGAGAACTACGGTCCTGGCATTGGTGGAGAGCCTCAGAACTGGGCCGAAGCTCTGGCCATGGAATTGCCGAACGTAGTTGCTAAGATCTTGTGCAGCGTCAGTGCTTCTGGGACGCCTCTTGAGCCTCTGCTGTCGAAGGCCTGCGCCTGCGACGCTCTACTGCTCCTCGCTGCACAGCTCCGGACCGCAGGCGAGGGGCATTCTACCGGCGCATGGCTCTCCCTGAGACCAATGCAGCTAGCGCACGTCTTGTGGACTGTTGAATCGGAATTGGAATGCAGGAAGTCTCTGCAACACAAACGGGCGCTGTTCTTGGGGCTGGACGCTCTGGTCAAGACCGCTGTTGATCCAGACAGCCTCAACGTATACACCTTTCCCCACATTTGCACGCTTCTCCTGAAGGGCCTCAGGGATGGGTCTACGGAAGATATCGCGTGCTTGGTTTTGTCAAACGTAGTCGACCGGCTTTTCGGGTCTTCCCCGCAGGAGGAGAAGCTCGAGGTCTTGCTGAAGCCGGTCATTGCCCATATCACAGAGAGCCTCCTTCTGTGCCTCGAGAAGCAACCACATGACCGGGCGCCCCTGCCCGCTTTCAAGATTCTTCGCAAGGTCGTAGCGGAGTGTCCGATTGCACTGAGGCCATACATACCCCCCTTCCCCAGGTACGGCTGGCTGGAGAAGCTGCGTCAGTGGCAGGAGAGGAGTATGAAGTCCGTTTCCTTGAAGAACCGCATCCTCCCGCTTGCTACTGTCTTTGGCCTGGAGCTGCGAACTTGGAGGAATTGCATCGAGGAATGGACCCGAATGCTCAAGGAGGAGCGGCTGCAGAACACGTCTGCCTCCTCCGCTGAGGACGACGAGCTGGTGTGGCAGCTCCTGCACGCTTTCAAGCAACAACGAGACCCCACTATCCAGGATATGCTCATGTGCCTGGTGGCCCATGTCGGCCTGCGGGGGTCGAATGTGACGGCTATCAGACCAGCGCACGCAAGAACGAGCGAGCACCTCTCCCCGTCTGCGGCAGACCCCGGGCGCCTGACTCTCATGGTGGACTCCGTCACGCAGAGCGTGTGGCAAACCCTCGTGCAGAGGAGGGATTACCGTACCAGGAGGGAGGCTTTTCTCACGCTTACACGCATATTCACGAACAGTGCCACCCGGACGATCCTGGGCGGCAGCGGCGAAGAAGATCGCCCAATTAGCAGCGGGATGAAGCGGCCGGCCGAGATAGCCGAGCTCCAGGCATTCTTCCAGGACTCAAACAAAGGTGTTCCCTGCCCATCAGCGAGCGCAGCTCGCCGACAAGTGCCCAGTCCCATTTTCAAGTCTGCGGGGCAGGAAATGTCCGTCAGCGGCCTCGTGCAGGACATCATCCTGTACATCAGGGGGTGTCAGGACATCGCACCGCGCAACCTCCTGGTGGCGTGCAGCCTCTTGAGCGACTGCTGCGGCCTCACAACGTGCTGCAACCAGTTTGCCGAGGCTTTGCTCCCGCACACCCTGAATACGCTCTCCCTGTTCGAGATGCACGACGAATTCCCCCAGATCCGAAGAATCCGCGCGGCTCTCGGGGAAGCCATCGGGGCCCGCATCCTGAGGAACAATTCGTACCCGCCGCACCAGCTCATCGTCATCCTGGAGTCCCTGGAGGCCCTGCGGAAGTTCAGGCAGTATGGCCTCCAGGTGAAAGGCTCCTTCCTTTGTGATGCGTCCACGTGGCTGCGCCCGAACACGGTCGGAGAGAGCCACTTCTGGCTCGATTTGTCTTACCTTGACTTTGCCGAGGCGTCGCTAAGGTGCTCCGCGTACTCCACAACGTTCCTGTACATCGAAGAGTGGGTGCGGTCCCAGGGGTTTGCACAGATCCATGTTCTGCCCGAGTCCCAGGACAAGAGCAGGGCGCAGAACCTTCTGCGGGAGGCTTCCCTGAGAGCTGGGGAACCGGACACACTTTACTGCCTCACCAGCTCGGCAGACCCGCACACCCAGATCCAATTCTTGATGCATGAAGGGCGGTGGCATGACGCCCTGCAGAGCCTCGACATCCTCCAGCAAAGCCACGATGGCGCCAACAACAACAGAAACATTAGCGCACAGGTCGTTCGCTGCCTCCAAGGTCTCGGCTGCCCGAACCTCCTTGAAGTCTGCCTTGCGGGCCTACCAGCGGCGCCGGGGGATCTGTGGGCTATCCGCGACATTCAGTACGAGGCGGCCTGGAGGATGTCCAAGTGGGACCTCGAGTCCGTGGACCAGGCCGAAACCATGCCGGGGGGGCGCGGGGGCTCCTTCAACAAGGGTCTGCTCTCCTGCCTCTCCTTGCTATCGGCGGGCCAGCACGAGCGGGTAAAAGCCCTCGTCAACACCGTCCGCCAGGGTGTCGTACGGGAGTGGGCCTCGTGCGTGCCCGAAAGCTGCAGCCTCCTGAACGCGTACGTGTGCAAGGTCCGTCTGCTTCAAATGGTTGACGTGGCGGCTGGGGCCACTGCCCCCGCCCAGCTCCCCAAGCTGCTCTCGGATAGGGAGTACGCGCGCTTAAAGGGGGACTCGGACGCATATTCGCAGTGGGAGCCGATGATGACTCTCTCTCAAATCATTCTTCAGGAGCGCGGGCTCACGGCCTCTCTGGAAGAGCACCTGTTCAAGTGTGTGAAGCTCTCGCGACGGGCAGGCGAGCTGCAGGACGCGTCCTCCGCTCTCCAAGCTCTCAAAAACATGCACAACGCGACCGGGGTACAGGACGTGGGAACCAACGGGATGGGGTCCCAAAACCCGCTCCAGACCTCAAAGCTCTTGGAGATATCACTGCAGGACGCAAAGCTCTTGTGGGCGAAGGGTCTACACGACGCTGCAGTGTTCGTTGCCCAGCAGGTATTGGCCAAAGTGAGTGCTGGGGTCCGGGAGCCCGTGCAAGCACCCCCCACATCGGTGGCAATGTACGCGCGAGGGAGCTGCCTCCTCGCGTCTTGGCTCGATGCGGCAGCCACTGAATCCTCGGAAATGGTGTATGAATGTTTCCAGAGGGCTGCCAACATGGCCGAGAAGTGCGCGCCCTCTCGCCAGGGGGCCTTACTGTGCAAAACGAACTTCGAACTTGCGCAGTTCGCGTACCAGCAAGTGCGGCAGATCAAGGAGCAGGTGGAGTCTCCGGAGTGGCAGGCCCACATTAAGCTGATGAAGTCGAGGCAAGACATCTTGGAGCACATCGGACAGTCCCGCGAGGCGGGGAAGGCGAGACACTACTTGAACCAACAGGAGCGGTTCCAGCGGCTCGACGCCGAGGAGGTGGAAGATCTAGACAGCAATCTCGGCAGCTTCGCGCTCTGCGCCATCCGCTCGTACGGGAAGTGCCTGGCCAACGGAGAAAAGCACGACCTCCACGCCGTCTTCCGGCTGGTGCGGCTGTGGTTCTCGCACAAGGGGGACGTCGCACAGATGAACGCCGCCGTGAGCGCTGCTCTCAAGGACGTTCCGTCGCACAAATTCCTCCGCCTTGCCTATCAGCTCGCCTCGCAGGTGAGTCTGCCGCCCCGCGGCAGCGGTAAGCGCGGAACGGTCACGTTCCAGGGCGTTCTGAGCGGCCTAGTAGAGAAGCTAGCGTTTGAACACCCCTACCACATCCTCCCCAAGATTTTCGCCATTAGCGCGGGCGACCAGGGTCAGAAGGGGGCAGGAGCTTCCGGATACGCCCACGATACCGACAAGGTGAAGGCTGCGAACGCTCTGCTCAAGAAGTTCTCCACCCACGACGCGCAAACGTTCGAAGTTTGGTCACAAATGAAGATGCTGATCGACGCATACGAGGCCATTGCTGCAGCCAGCGTCGTGAAGGACGGCAGGGGCAACCCGACCCCTCCCGTACTGCACCGCTCCGCGCGGGACATAGGGAAGCGCACCGTGGTGTCGGCTGTCCCCGTTCTCAGCACTTCGGTCCCGGTATTTCAGGACGCTCGCTACCGGACGCCGAGCAGGGGCCTTGTGGTGCCCCACATGGTGAGGTTTGAGAATGAGGTCTGCCTGGTGGGGGGCATCAACTGCCCGAAGAAGGTGATCGCGATCGACTCGGAGGGAATTTCCCATGCCCAGCTGGTCAAGTCGAACGACGACATGCGGCAGGACGCCGTGATGCAGCAGGTCTTCGGGGTTGCAAACGACCTCTTGCGCCAGGACCCGGCCACGCGGAAGCGGACACTCTCGATGGTCAGGTACAACGTCGTGCCCTTCTCCCCGTCCTCAGGGCTCGTGGAGTGGGTGAACGATACAACCCCCATATCTGACTACCTCTACGGTAAGGCGGCCACGGGCGGGCGCAGCGCCCGCGCGTGCTACCGGGAGTGTGCGCGCACCATGCAGGACGTGGCAGACTCCAGGGATCTGGACATGCAGCGGAAGGCCTACGAGAACTGCCTGCAGAAGTTTCGCCCGAGCATGAACAGGTTCTTCCTCGAGAACTTCCTGGAGCCCGCCGTGTGGTTCGAGCGCCGCCTGGCTTACACTCGCTCGGTGGCCGTGAGCTCAATCGTGGGCCACATTGTCGGCCTCGGGGACCGCCACTTGTCGAACATCCTCATTAGGAACGACACTGCAGAGGTCGTCCACATCGACCTCGGGATCGCCTTCGACCAGGGTCAGGTGCTGAAGTACCCAGAACGAGTCCCTTTCCGGCTCACCCCAAACATCGTGGACGGCATGGGCGTGTGCGGGGTGGAGGGCGTCATGCGCCGGTGCTGCCAGGAGACCCTCCGGGTGCTGCGCCTGAACCGCGACTCACTGATGACCGTCATCGAGGTGTTTGTGCACGACCCCCTGTACGCGTGGGCCCTGAGCCCTGTCCAGGCCCTGCGGAAGCAAGCTCAGGAAGGGCGGTTCGACCAAGAGCCGCGCGCTCCCGGCGGGGGGGGCTCCGGTCTGGGCGCGCTGGGAGAGACGGCTGACGCCCAGAGGGTGCTGCAGCGCGTCAGGCGCAAACTTGAAGGCAACGAGAAGGGCCAGATTCTGGAGGTGCAGGGGCAGGTGCAGCACCTGTTCCGAGAAGCCCAAAGCAAGGATAACCTCTGTCAGATGTACTGCGGGTGGGGCGCGTGGGTCTGACGCGCCCCCCTCCCCCCCCACCCCCCCACAGCTCGCTGCGACGAAATGTACCTACTACATAAACAAACAAAACCATTATCTTCTTGCATTCACGTGATTTTTTATTCTTGTCGTCACAACCGGCTCGCCGGCGCCCAGGCGTTCGACCCGTCCACCAACCCCTCCCGGATGGCGTCTTCGACGCGCTCCAGCGGGATGATGGTCATTTGCTTCAGAACCTCTTTAGGCACCTCCGAAAGGGCGTCCTTCACGTTGCGGGAGGGGAGAAGCACCCGCTTCACCCCGGCCCGGTGCGCCGCCAGGACCTTCTCCTTGACTCCACCGACCGGGAGGACAAGGCCCTGCAGGGTAACCTCCCCCGTCATCGCCGTGTCGGACCGCACGAGCCGGTTCATGAACATCGAAGCCAGCGCTACCGAAACGGTGACGCCGGCGCTCGGGCCGTCCTTGGGCACCGCCCCTGAGGGGAGGTGGACGTGAATGTCGCCTTCCAGCGAGTTAGCGAACTTGAGGTTGGCCGCGTTCGCCTTCACCCACGACAGAGCGATCTGCACCGACTCCTCGAGCACCTCCCCGAGGGACCCGGTGAGGATGAGCCGGTTTCTGCTGGAGCCCCCGGATGCCCGGCCCTTCTCCGGCTTCTCCGGCTCAGAGGCCCTGCAGCACTCAATGAACTGCACGGCGCCCCCCACCGACGTCCACACGAGCCCCAGGACCACCCCGGGCATGGTGATCTGCTCCGCTTGCTCCGACCCTTCGAACCTCTGGAGGCCCAGCACCTGCTCCACCATCTCTTCGTCCACGACCATCCGCACCGCCTCCCCCTGGCTCATCTGGAGGGGGGGGGCCGGCCCGAGCTCCTCCTCCGCCCCCGAGGGGGCGGCCGCGGCCTCCTGGAGGGCCGGCCCGGCCCGGTCCTCGGTCGCCAGGGCGACGTCCACGGCGCAGGTGCGGCAAATGGCGGCGAGGTGCCGCTCGAGGTCGCGCACCCCCGCCTCGCGCGTGTAGCCGGACACGATGTTCTCCAGGGCGCTCCGGGGGAAGGCCAGCTGCTCGGGGGAGAGGCCGTGCTCGGCCAGGAGCCGCGGGACGAGGTGGCGCTCGGCGATGTGCACCTTCTCCTCCAGGGTGTAGCCCGAGACCTCGATGACCTCCAGGCGGTCCCGGAGCGGGCCGGGGATGTCGGCCAGCCGGTTCGCCGTGCCGACGAACATCACAGAGGAGAGGTTGAACGCGTGCCCCACGTAGTGGTCGATGAAGCTGTGGTTCTGCTCGGGGTCCAGGACCTCGAGCAGAGCCGAGGAGGGGTCCCCGCGGATGCCGTCCCGGCCCGTCTTGTCCATCTCGTCCAGCAGGAGGAGGGGGTCCTTCACCTGGGCCCGCCGGAGGGCCTGGATGATGCGCCCGGGCATGGAGCCGATGTAGGTCCGACGGTGGCCGCGGATCTCGGCCTCGTCCCGCACGCCCCCCAGCGCCACGCGCTGCAGGGGCCGGCCCAGGACGGACGCGACGCTGCGCGCCAGCGACGTCTTGCCCACCCCGGGGGGGCCGACGAAGCACAGCACGGGTCCCTTGACGTCGCGCCGCAGCCGCTGGACCGCGATGTACTGGATGATGCGCTCCTTGACTTTGTCGAGGCCGTAGTGGGCCTCGTCTAGTTCCTGCCGCGCCCGGCGGAGGGCCAGGGCCGTGCGCTGGCTGCCGCCTGCGACGTTCTGGGTGCGGCTCCACGGCAGGTCCGCCAGGCACTCCACGTACGCGCGCGCCGAGGCGTAGCCGGGCTGCTGCTCGCTGCTGCGCTTCAGGCGCCGAATCTCCTTCAGCCCGGCCTTGAGCACGGCGCGCGGCGGCTTGGCGTCCTTTATTTTCTTCTCCAGCATGCCGAGGCTGTCGTCGTCTTCGTCGTCGCCGCCCTCGGGCGGCCCCTGCGGATGGCGCCGGATGCGCTGCCGCAGAGCGACGTAGTCGCTGGGCTTGAGCAGCCCCCCGCCCGGGGACTTGGCGGCTTCGTCGCGGCCGGCCTTCCCCGAGAGCACGAGCACGCCCGAGGTGGGCGGGCGCGAGGGCCCGAGCCCCTGCAGCGCGCCCTCCACCAGCGAGACGGCCACGCGCACCCGCTGGAGGGGGTCGGTCAGCGCGAGGCACTGGAGCTGGTGCCACAGCCGGGGGGGCAGGAGGCCCGCCACCAGCATGTCGCAGGCCTGCATGGGCGTCGTGGACTGGAGGGCCCGGCCCAGACGCGCCATGTCGCTGCTGGGGCTGACGTGCTGCAGGCGCGCCGTGAGCTCCCCGACGGCCTGCCGCAGGCGCTCGGCGGCGTGCTCGCCTTCGGCCCCCGCGGGCAGCTCCCGGGGCACCGCGTCGGGGCCTGAGGAGGGCACGGCCGTCCACATGCGCCCGAGGGCCTCCACGCCCTCGAGGGACACGCTGCGGAGGCCCTCGAGGACGAGCTTGAAGACCGCGGGCTCCGCCGCGTCGCCGCCCAGGCGGCCCACCTGCACCACGCGCGCCACGGTGCCGACCCGGCAGAGGGCCTCGGGCAGCGGCGGCCCCCCCGCGGCCGCGGGCCCGCCCGCGGGCGGGGGGCGCAGCAGGGGCAGGTCCGCCCGCGTCACGCCCTGGTCCCGCTCCATGCGCTCCATGGTGGGCGCCGAGATCGCGGGCACGGCCGCGACGAACATCTCGCCCTTGGGCCGCGCCATCAGGTGCTCCACCAGCGCGGCGCTGCCCGGCCGGTCCGCGGGGAGGCTCACCCGCGCCACCGTCGCCGGCAGCAGCGCCCGGTCCATCAGCGGCAGCAGCGGCAGCGCCCCCGCCCCCGCGCC
>Ga0160423_10003994_pt1 | contig 12192 bp, 19 predicted proteins | sample CRUFie14St8metaG_FD_108191 | JGI IMG/M metagenome (GOLD analysis project Ga0160423, IMG submission 108191) | Marine microbial communities from the Costa Rica Dome - CRUD Field 142mm St8 metaG | ecosystem: Environmental > Aquatic > Marine > Oceanic > Photic zone | place: Costa Rica: the Eastern... | reverse complement strand
ATTGCAGCGGTCTGGCTAGTCGCCCCTTTGACGGTAAGCGGGGTGTTGCCAGCAGGCTGCTCGCCACCCATAACGGTTTGCGAGTAACCCGGCTCAAAGTAAACCCGTGCGTCAACATCGTCACGCAACTGTTCCCATGTTCTTGTGCCGTCGCCCACTACAAGGTATCCACCCGTATCGTTGGAGTCGTTGACCTGAACAAGGAACACCTCACCGTCAAGCGGATCAAGGCTTGCTGAGTTGAACTGTGCTTCCGTCCCTCGACGGAGTTGAATCTTTACTGCCATCAGTCAAGTTCCTTCAAGATTTTGGCTTTGAGCCAATCGACGATTGGTCGCCCAACCCACATTCCGGCGATGAAGGACCCGGACACGACGAGCAAGGCGGCAAGAACATCAGAGAACGAATACGGCATAATTTCAAATCCTTCAGGTTGATTCCAAAGACCAGCGTTGCCACCCCAACTGTTCCGATGATCAGCACCAGAGTCCACAGATAGGTCAAGGCTTCCGCCAGCAATACATTGAGGACAATAAGTCCAATACCAGTCAGCATGGGAATCCACCCCTTGACTCCCCGGCTGATGAACAGCAACACCGCTCCACTCATCAGGCACAAAGCACCCGCCCACCGGAACGGCTCCAGTGCTGCAATCGCTGGGTCCGACGCTTGCTCGGGACTCAGCCCCACTTGGGGCAACGTAAAACCCAAGCCACCACCTCCAGTGGTCTGGCAACCAAGCATCAGCAGCAGTGGCAGGTAACGGATCATCCTTCTGCTTTCCCCTCCAGTCGGGCAATACGCTGCTCGACGCTTTGGGTTCTGGTCTCAAGCAGCCGCACGGCCTGATCAAGCCGGTCCACGGCATGACGCAGCGACTCGATGGCAGCCTTGACTTGGGCTGCACCGAAGATGATGCCGATCAGGATGGAGGCCGGGGTGGCCCACTGGTCTAAGGTTTCCATCACTTCTTCTTCTTTCTGCGCCGCCCGCTGGCCGTCACCGCGTAGGTCACACGGGACGGCCCTGTCTTGCGAGCGGCGGCTGCTCTCTTCTCTCCGGCGGTCATCTTTGCTGCGACCTTGGCTGGTCGGCAGGCGGGGTATGGCCGCTTACCCTTTTCTTTGCCGGAACGACCGCACTTCTTGCCGGTCTTGATGTCCCGCCAGTCTTCCTTGAACCACTTGGTCAGTCCGCCTTGGGGCTTTGCCATTACTTCCGTCTCCTTGATCGAGAGAATCCGGCGATGCCCAGCAAGCCAAGTCCGCTGGCTGGGACAATCGAAGCCCGCTGCTCTGTGAAAAAGTCAAACACCATTGGCTCGTCAAACGAAAATGGATCTGGCTCCCTAAGCATCGGGGTCAAAGCAGGCAAGTTTGCGAACAACAGGCTTGGAGCAGCGACCGAGGAGACCGGACTGCTTCTCCAGCCCCCTCGGTCGGTCTCTTGCCCTTGACTGACCGCCACCTTGACCCCCGCAATATCCATGGTGTCATCAGTGGTTACAGCAGCGATCTGCCCAAGGGTTGAAGAAAGACCGAGTGCGAAGTCCAAAGACTCCTTACCGACCAGCGTGCCAACGACAGCCAAGGCCAGAGACAGTCTCTGGTTCTTGACGCTCATCTCTTTGCACCGGCTCTCGCAATCAGAGAGTTGCCGTTGCTCCTGAGCCTGTCGCTTTTCGCACGCTGCACAAGTCATCGGTATCCACCACCACGCTTCTTGTATGTGCGAACCAACCACGCATTGGCATACGCCGATGGGTACACATCAAACTTACGCTTGGCCTCTGCCTTCACCCGGCTATACAGCGACGGGTTAGTGGGCTTCGGCCCCGACTTTTTGGTGGCTTTCTTCTTTGCCATTACTTTTTCTTGGCTTTCTTAGCAGCCTTAGCAGCCGCAGATTTTCGCTGGGCAGCAATGTCGGTTCGCCGCCGGATGGCAGCAGCAGACTCTTTACTTTGACCAGTTGCCTTTTTACGACCAGCCACAAGTCTTTGTTTCTTCCTCGCTTCCAAGAGTTTCCGTGCTGCCGCAATTCCGCCAAGGCCAGAAATGATTGCCGCCGGGGTCAAAAGCGCTGATACTTTTGATTTCTTCTTAGCCATTACTTCTTCCTTTTCTTCGCCATGATTTTCTTACCAAAGGCGGTGTTGCCAAACTTCTTGGCTCCGACCTTCTTCTTGGCTCCGCCAACCTTCTTGCCCATAGCCTTTTTACGTCCACGCATTATGAACCTCGTCTTTCTTTGATGTATTGCATAAACTCAGGACTCAACTTGTCGTAGTAGCCCATCTTTTCAAGTACCTCGGATATCCGGTTTACGACGGACAGCCGCTGCACAAACACCAACGAGTACGCCTCGTCGATTATTGATCCCCATGATTCGGGTTTGAGTGCTGGGTCATCGGGGTCTTCGTCACCCGCGATGAACGGCATCAACACCAAGTCAGTGCCGTACTCCACCAACTCTTCGTTCACCATCTTGCAGTATTCCTCAAGACCCTCGGTCTCGTCCTCTGCAATCGCAACCACGACGATCTCGTACTGATCGTCCCAAGTGTGCAGGATCTGGTAAACCATGTGTTCGCTGCCAATCAGCACATGGCACTTGTCCTTGATCCACGCTTCCCTTGCGAACGGACAGGGCTTCATGCCGTTGTAGTGTTCGCTTGGTAGGTCGAGGTAGTTCAAGATCCAGTTCTCAATCTCTTGGGTCACGTTTTCTAGGTTGAATTCAGCGGTGGTCATATGGCCCCCGCTAACGTGTCTGAGACGAGGGGGCCTGATACATCGAGTGCCAGTTCCCCTATTAGGTCTTGGTTGTGAACTCCATGCAGGCCAAACGCTGGCGTGAACGCTGTATACTTGTGAGCGGAAGGAAATTTGCTGAGGTCGTACTTGGCTCGCAAATACCCCTCAATCTGCTGAATGTCCTCGTCAGTCAGCGTGGCCTCGACAACGATAACTTCCGCTACTTTTCCGTCAAGAAAGCCTGTGCCAACACTGGTCATGCCAATAGTAAAAGGCTCACTTGATGTGTAACTGGTGTCTGGCGCGGCTGGATTTCCCACGGTCGCCCCGTCAAGTCTTGCAAAAGCGTTCGTGCCATTGTCAACGATTGCAGAGCAATACACTTCAGTACCCGCAGGAGTTTCAACGTGCAGGGTGTTTGCTCCTACAAACATAGGCATAGTATCTGCAAATCCGCCTACAAAGACGTAGTAAATACCGTATGCGTCATTGACACTCTGACCCATGTCGTAAACAGATCCCACATTTGAGTTTTCACCTGTCCTCTGATGAACGCAAAACACAGCAAAGTCTGATGACGCAAAGTTGAACTCAGACGCATCGTCGCTGGTAAGACCGTTCGAGGTTCCGTTGAACTCCAGTACGTCGTGACCATTGAGGTCTGCACTTACAACTGTTGGGCGAGCCGTACCAGAGGCTCCTACCGTTCGCCCATTTCCAGACTGGTCATCCCAACCAATAACAGCACCCTTGTTCAGGGTGACCTGTGAACCGTTGGCCCAGTAGTAGGTGGTCGTGTTGGAGGGTGTCCACTTAGCCATTAGGGATACGCGATCATGACCTTGATAACAGCGGTGTCGGAAACGGCGGTGCATTTGACCCGCATGAACGGGAAAATGGCAACGGTGTGGCCTTCGAGAACATTTGAACCCGAACGGGTTACGGACTTGATGGTCACAAACTCGTCGGACTCGCCCGAGATTGAGCCTTGCAAAGTTGCAGTCACGTTTGCAGTGGTCAACTCAAAGGTTGCCACACCACTGGTGGAGGCGTTGGTTCCCTTTGCGATGTACGCATAGGTCTCGGTTGTGCTGCCGGTAATGTTGCCAGTACCGCTGGCGGTTTGGTCTAGGAGCGTGTTGCTTCTCATTCGTCATCCTCATCAAAATCAGGTTGGGGCCATGTGTCGGACTCAAACAGGATATCAGTCTTGACCTCTTCTAAGACTCCTGCCACGGTCCATTTGTTCATCTCAAACTCCAACGCGAAGTTCTCGACGTATCGTTCTAAGTCAGCCTTGAGTTTTTCGGCAGCGGTAATCATTGCATCGTCCTCAACTCCGCTTCCCACTCCTTGGCATTCAGGCGGGACGCTGTTTCCATCCGTGCCTCGATTAGGGCCAAGCCAGATCCCCAGTTCCCAGTGTCCTTCCTCGTCATGTAGTCCGGCTTCAAGGGGCCGCACGTTCCCACGTTCATATACCACCATGGGAGGGATACCTTGCGGGTCCTCATCATCTGGGTCGGGGGGACGGGTCGATGGGTATGCCCACGCACAAACAGGCGGAAGGGGTGGCATCCCGTCTGATTGTTTATCTGTAGGCCCTCCAACTCGTCCGAAGTCAACCCGCAATCGAACCCGTGGTAGAACACTGCCTGTCCAACCCGGTAACACCCCGCAGCAGATTTGATGTAGGGCCGCCAATGCCACCGCTTGAACTCCTCCGCAAACTCCGTGTTCATCCATAAGGCGGTCTCTCTCAGACCTTTCGGAATCCGTCTCGGGTCCGCCCTCCTGATGTTGTCGTCGTGGTTCCCCTCGCAGATCACCAAGCGACACCCATCCGGCAAGTTCTGGCGGATGCTCTTCAGAAAAGAAGCAGCGTGCCGATACTCGTCCATCAACGTATGATCGGCTTCGTCGGGATGCACTGAGGCCGCTTGTGCGTCGAAGACATCGCCACAATGCACGAAGTGAGTCAGACCCTTGGTATTGGCTATCGTGTCCAGTATCCATTGATGCGTCTCGCTTGGGGTGTGTGGGGAGTGGGTGCAAGAAATAGCAGCAATTTTCGCAACCTCGTGGCCCATTTCAACACTTCCATCTCCGTCGCGCAGCACAGATACGCTTCTTCGGGGTCTTGGAACAGTTGATGCCGTGCATCCGCATCTGGCCTGCGGAGCGTGAGCAGTAGGACTTCTTGCGTTTACCGCCGCCCGGCTGCGGTGCTTTGAGTTTGCTGCCGGTGGCACGGTTGTATTTGGCCCGCCCCTTAGCAGTCAGACCTGCACCCTTGGATGCAGGCAACTTCTCACCACGCTTGATGGAGAGGGAGACCGACTTCTTTCGTGTCTTCTTCTTTGCCATCAGGATGGGTCCGGTATGTTGCCGTTAGGGAAGAAGTTCAAGCCGCCATACGATGTGGTGCGACCACGGACAGCCATCGGGAGAGGCCCGTAGTTGGGGGTCTCCACGCCGTCACGACGCATGGCTTCTTGCAGCAAGGGTGAAGCGTCAACCATTGCCACCCGTTGCAGGGTGTCGCCGACTTCGCCACCTTCAGCAAAGGCCCGGACATACTCCAAGTAGAGAGCCTCAACGTGCGACTCGACTGGGATTTCCTTGTCAGTGCTGTCAACGTCACCGCTTGCAACCTCAACAAACTCAGCCCGGTAACGAACGGACAAGGCCCCAGTTTCTGGAGCGTTGGGCGTAGGGTAGATGTCCAGCCGTCGTGCAGGCTGCTTGTTGGCATCCGTGCCGTCGTTACCCGGCTTGGCACGAGCAAGCGTGACGTAGAACACCGCGTCGGTGATCGTCAAGTTGTCTGACTCAAAGCGAGAGAACGCCTCTGGTGAGATCAAGAACACACGGCGAAAGGTGTTGCCGTTGGGGTATACGTTGAGGATTGTGCCGACATCATCAGGCAACGCGACAAAGTCATTGGCGGTAAAGTCAAGGTTGGCAGCAGTACGCTCACGCCAGTTCCAAGCGTGGCTGTAAAGGTGGTGGCCCGCGAAGTTGAGAATCTGTGCAACCCGTTGGGCAACAGTAAGCCCAGTCGCAGTGGAGGGGTCTCCACCACAAGCGAGCAATACATGAGCCTTAGCGTCAGCGTAGGTAAGTGCCATGGGAAGAGGAGAAGGGGGCGGTAGCCCCCCTCTCCCATGAGGTGATCAAAAGATCAGGATGCAGCCTCGACGAAGCCGAATCCGTTGATGCCATCAAAGATGACGGACTTGAGTCCACCATCAGTAAGAGCCTCAAGGTTCAACGCGAGAACACGGAAACTGGAGTCCGTGTCAGCACCGGGATCATCCGGTGCAGCGTGCAAGCGACCTGCGGCATCGCAAGTCAAAGCGGTGTTGACAACGGAAGTGTCACCGCCAAGGGCTTCAACTTTGCCCTTGATGCGGAACGATCCCTTTGCACCGGAAACAATATCTTCCAATGCAACGCCAAAGAAGTTGAACGCACCGGGAGCGGTAAGTTCAGTGTCAGCAGCGGCAGCAGGTGTTGCAGCATCGAAGACAAGATTGGTGGCATCAAGAGTAAGTTTGCAAACTTGACCCTTTGAGATACCCGCATCTGCCGTGAGAACTACATCCTCTTTGAGGAACTGCAAGCCAAGCGGACTTTGAGTAGGAGCAATACTAACCATTGTGATTGTCCCTTCCGATTAGAGGGTAACTTGCGGAGCAAGGATACCGTGACGTTGACGAGAGTTAGCAATCACGTTGTACCACGAGTCCGTGATCTGAACGTGAGTGAACGGTTGATTTGGGTGCTGCATGGTTGGGTGCTTCTCCATGTAACGAGAGGCGTGCAGAACCGGGGTGAGGTAGTCACCGTTGATGAAGAAGTATCGAGGACCGACGTTCAACACCTGTGAACCAAACTCGGTGGAACCTTCAGCAGTGCTAAGGGTTTCAGACTCAAACTCCGACTTGGAGTAGTTGGTCACCGCAGAGGTTGATTTCGGGAAGATGTTGGCTTGATCAAGTTGAGCAACGTAGGTCAACGGGATGCCCGAGTAGGTGGGCTGGTTGTACGCTGCATCTTGTTGAGTCACCAAGCGGTCGTTCTGCTGTCGAAGAGCAGCCTTGTAGAGGCTGATACCTTCGCGTGAGCAAAGGATCTTCTGACGGTTGAAGACCACGTTCTCGAAGTATTGTTCAAACGAGGCTGGTGGACGGAACTGGAGACGGAGATACATCTCGTCAAATGCGTTCAAGAACCCGAAAACATCGAGGGTGAAGGCATTGATTGGACCAGAGGAGTTGTCGTAAGAACGCTTTTGCTTGCTGTAAACAGCAGTGTTCTCACCAATCAGACCGTCAGCGTCCATACCGAGAGCCGCAGAGGAGTCGTAGAAGACAATCTCGTTGGTCCATCGTTGCTCACCACCAGTGGTTCCGGGGACGATGCCTTCCAAGGCGGTTTGGGAACCGCCGTGAATTGGCAAGCCACCACGAACACCAGCACCGCCGCCGCCGTCGAGGGAAGTTTGAATGCCTTGTTCGGTGATAAATGCTGGGATGGAGTAAGGAATCTTGCCAGTGCCGGATTCCATTTCATCGAAGTTCGTGCCTTGGGTTGGCTTGAACAATGCTTCTTCGTAACCGTTGACCATGGAGGTCACCATTCGCTGCTCTTTGGATCGCTTGAGATCCTTGTAGACAGTCTTGGTGGCTTCACGGGTCAATCCACCGCCGACGTTGAGTTCGATCTCAGCATCAGTGAAGGTCATGTGGTCCATCGCGAATCGCCAGTTGGCGGTGATGTCACGCATGACTTGTGGGTTGGAGTACGAGAAGGTTTCGTTCGGCTGGTAGTATTGGAACGTGTTGGAATCATCGAGCATCAAAACATCTTTGATCTCTTTACCGCCTTGGATGGCTTGATTCTTTTCACGGATCAAGTCGCCGAACAGGTAGTTACGCTTCACCGCTTCATTGATAAGGACATCGGGTCCGGTCAGATATACCGGGCCAGTTGCGTCCATGAAGTCGAGGAAGTTGCGAATGGATGTAGCCATTTCTATTTCCTGCTTTCGTGCAAAAGGCCCCCACTAGGGAGGCAGTCGTTATCTTCGCATCGCTGCACGCTTGGCATCTTCGAGCGTTCCACCATTCAAGATGATGTCTAACGCTGCTTCATCGGCTTCTTCAGGAGTTGTCGGACGTTCTGTCCGGGTCACTGCCCGAGGTGGAGTAGAAGGTTGACCAGAGGGGCCGGGATTCACCGGAGTTGGAAGGTCGCCCATTACATCACCAACCGCTTTTGTTACCAAACTAGCGATGTCGTTGAATTCACCCGGAGACTTCTCGTTGATCTCGGTCATCCGCTGCACGACTTGCACTCTTTCCTGATCAGTAACCCCGTCAAAGGGCGCGAGTGCCTGTTCGATTCGCAGAGTCGTGATCTCACCGATCAGTTGCTCCACAACATTCCTTGGAGGTTGAACTTGAGTTGGCTCCGGCGTGGTTTCCGGGGCTGCTTCGCCTTCTTCCGCTTCGGATTGAGAGACTTCGGTGGTTCCGTCGCCTTGGGGTGCGCTGCTTTGTTCCGCAGACCGCGTGTCACTTTCGGGTTGGTTGCCCTGAGATGCGACTTTCTCTTCCAAATTACGCATACGCTCGGCGTATCCGTCTACGTTCCCTTGAATTTCAAGAAGTTGGTCAGCCCAAGCGATGAGTTGCGCTTGATCTTCACCAAACTTCTCGATGACGCTTTCAGGGACCTTCGCTCGACGTAACGCCCGCTGGCGTTCTGGGGTCAAGGTCGGGTCACTAGCAGCCTCGTCCGAGGGTTCTGTCGTTGTACGCACGGATTCGCGAACTTGTTCAATTTTCTCTTCGCGTGCGTCGAATATCTTGTCCAACACCGCGTCTTCTTCCTGCGTAAACTCAGGAGTTGCAGGGGTTTCGGTGGGTTCTGTGGCTTCGTTGGTTGTTTCTTCGCTCATTAGTCCCGCTTTAGGCCGTGTCGGCTCATGATTTCCCGCTCGTGTCGGCGGCTTGAGATGATGGGTTGCCCCTTACTGTTGGTCTCACAGCCCGGCAAGTTCTTTGGCATGCTGCGAGAAACATACGGATAGCCGTGGGTGATGGTCTCTACCTCGGCTGACACTTGATAGTCGGACACAAGTCGGGTGTAGTTCTCACCTTCGATGGTCACAACGTCGCCAATGCTTGGAACGGTGGACATGGAGTACCACATCTCCACCACTTTGCCGTCAGATTCACGTTTGAAGTCGTATGAGGGCATTAGAAACCGCCACCTTCGCGTGCGGCACGCTCTTGGTTGCGTGCTTCTGTACCTGCATCGGCTGGACCACGCTGCATTCTTGAGCGTGCTGCCGCTTGTTTCTGCTCCACGTTGGCCTGAGCCTGCTCTTGCTGCATCTGCATCTGCTGCTGCTGCATCTGCTGGGCCTGCTCGGTCATACGTTTGAGTTCGTCAAGGTTCAAGATGTCAGCCATGTCGGGCATGTTGAGTGCATCGCCCACCACGGTCATCATTCGTTGCCAGTCGATGAACGGCATCTGCGTGGCCTGCTGCCCGATGTTGCCGATGATCTGCATCAACTCAACAGCACGGCGTTGTTGCAACGCTTCAGAGGTGCGTTCCATTGAGTACGCCTGCACATCAAGGGTCATCTCGGCAAGATCAACGCCCAGTTCTGTGCCGGGCATCTTGGAGGGCATACCCTCCTCAGCAGCCTCACGGCCCATTGGCAGTTCGGTGGTGTCGTTGATGACGTACCACGCTGCCTTGTAGGCCATGGAGTTGACGGCTTCAGCAAACTGACGCTGAATGTAGGAGAGTCGAAGACCGGAAGAGGCCGACGCGGCTGAGACTTCCGTTGCTGTGGCATCGCCAGTTACCGATCCTCGAATCACTTCTGACATGCCCGTGAGCCGGTCAAGGCGGGCGGACATGATGTTCTGGTAGGCCATCTGCTGCTGGGTCACGCCACCGATTTCCATGGGAACCACGCGGTCGCGGTCCAAGTTTTCGGTGGGGACAACAAACAAGTCAGGGGTAGACGCAATGTCTTGGGCCATCTTGGTTCCGCGTGAGTCAACCGCAATCAATCGGCGGTACGCACCAGCGGAATAGGACATGGTCTTCGCGTGATCGTTGGCTTCTTCGATCAGCGGCAACGCCATGGTCATGGGGCTGAGTGGGTAAACATCAGACGGCACTTCGTATGCACCCACCATGACGTACGGGCCACAAGCGGGTCCGTAGTACGGGATGGGTTCACCAATCATGACGATGTCGTTTTCGGCACTCATGGCAAACTTCAACAATCCGCCGTGGTGAACACCCTCTTTCGCACCTTCGATCTCCAGTTCGGGACACCAGATTTCCATCATGATGGTCTGGTCACGTTCCGGCAAATCTTTTACGGAAGTTCTAAACTTCTCGCGGTATGTGTCGTATGAACTCTTGAGTTCCTGCACGACATCAAGATCCAACTTATTTTCAGGATCTTCCGCCATTGCAACGAGGTCTTCGATGTCGATGGGGTACTCATGGCCGAAGTAGCGGGCTTCACGATGTGACTCCGCTGACGGATCGACAAAGAAGTTCTCGGGTGCGATTCGATACACCCGTGGCATCAGACCAGCCCCGCCCATGTCAATGCGGCGAAGGTGCTTCACTGGTTCTGGGGTAACCAAGCCAACACCCCAAAGCAAACACATATCGGTCGCAAGTTCTTGCAGTGTTGGTCGCAAGGCGGAACGCTTGGACCACTGGTTCAGCATCAACTCCAACGCTCTGGCACGGCGATCTTGTTGTGGATCATCGGCGGTAACGTGGATTCGGGGGTAGTCGTAGGCGACACGCGGGAGAACCAGCGACACATACTGGCCCACGATGTTCTCGATGTCAGCACCCTCGATGTAGTTCTCGTGTCGGTAGGCGGGTCCGGTAAACCGCTCCTTCATGGCCTTCCAGTGCATAAGGTGTTTGTCTCGCCAGTTGCGAGCCGCTTTCACCTCGTCGCGGAATGTCTCATCAATCCGAAGCACGTTTACCTCTTGGCTTTCTGGCGGGGGCCTTCTTGGGTGGGGTGTAATCCACTGGCTCAATCGGCTCAGTGTTCTCTTCGATCAAAGCACGATGCAGGACCAGTGGTGGTTCAATCATCGCGTCCAGCCAATCACAGAGGGCTGGTGTGTCATCTATCGGCACTTCGATCTGGTTTCGTGAAAGAACATCTGCGGCATCTGGGCTGAGGTGGACCACAGCACCAGTTGGCTTCACCTCAACAGCCGAGATAGCAGCCAAGGGCAGGTAACAGTTCATCACGCGAAGCATGGTCATGATCAGACTGTACGGTCTATTCTTCTCTTTTGTTCTCTTCTCTTATCTAGGTCGCTTTTATGCGTGACATTTGTCACGGTTACAGCAGTTCGTCCATGTTCAGTATGCTTCCGAGGCTAAAGTCTGGTAGTCCGTAGTTGGGATCTGGACGCTCGGCATCTGGGTTGGCATCGTCCAGAAGCATCACTGCACCGGCGAAGGCAACCACCCGGTCACCGTGGGCTTCTCTTGCACCGGATGAAGCGTCAACCTCCAGCCGGGCGGGACCCAAAGACCCATCCTTGTAAACCACGGTTGAGTCCAGTTCGTCGATAATCTCTTCGTCTGGGCAAACCACGGTGTCATCAGCCAACGCACGGGCAAGGTCCGAGAACAACACCCGCTTGGTAACCCGCGTGGAGGTCCAGCCCACCCGCTTGGTCCGGGTCTCGACCCGCTGGCCCAGCCGCTTGTGATGGAAGACGTTGTACCAACGCAGGCGTTCAAAGTCATGGTGCATGGAGGACCCCGGCCCGTTGACTTCCCAGCCGATTAGCATGTCCGACCGGCCCCTAGCCCATGATCGGGCAGCCATGACGATCTCTCGGGACAGGTCGTAGGGGGGGCAGGTGGGGTCAACGTAGGTCGCAACCACCTCTCGCAGGTTGGTATCCATCATCACGATACAGGCGTTTGCTGATCCAGTGCCGTAGGCAGGGTCCATAAACGCGACCAGATTGCTGTTCTCGTCTGGCTCCATGAAGATCCGCCAGTGTCCGGTAGGTGAATCCACCAGTCTGCCGTCCACCACGTTGCATCGACGGGGCTTCTGGATGTGCTGACGTTGACGTTCGGTGTCCACCACGGGGAAGAACCCCCGGCCTTGGGACGAAGGCAGAGCAAGCACGTTCTCACGAAGGTCATGAACATCACGCCGCTTCCGTTGGAGTTCCAGCCATGGTGACCAGTAGTAACTTCTGCCGGGGTCCCCGGTGACCGAGCCGTCTGGGTCGATTGTCCAAGACCCCCCCGCCGACTTTTGCGGGTCATCGACGTAGGTCAGAAGTATCGGTACGGGCGACTCAGTGCTTTTCGCAGTCTCCCAAAGCGTGTTGGT
>Ga0160423_10003993_pt1 | contig 12193 bp, 9 predicted proteins | sample CRUFie14St8metaG_FD_108191 | JGI IMG/M metagenome (GOLD analysis project Ga0160423, IMG submission 108191) | Marine microbial communities from the Costa Rica Dome - CRUD Field 142mm St8 metaG | ecosystem: Environmental > Aquatic > Marine > Oceanic > Photic zone | place: Costa Rica: the Eastern... | reverse complement strand
TCGGCCGACATCTCTGTGACTGACGCGTCAGGCGTACTTCAAGGCCTCGAACTAATCGATAGTTTGGAAGCAGTCGTAATTGCCCTTGAGGAACGACTTAGCAATCAAGCGGTTACAGCTAACTCGCTTATTACTTTACTTCAGTTGCATCGAGCCGTCGCTTCGCTCTTGGAGCGATTACGGAACGGTGCCGCTCCGGCAAAGGCGTCCACCTGCCATGAAATCGCAAGTTTGATCGCAAAAGCCAGGCACGATGATCTCGCGGGTATTCATCGCTGTCTTCAAGTTATGGGGGCTTGAACTCGATATCGCAACTAGGGCATTCAGCGATTGGCTGCTCGAATCAATGAGATTAAAAATCATCGCATCTCTCACTGACGATTAAAAATCGTTGTATGCTGGCTTAGGCCTATATGCCCGACGTTCGGCAAGAGAGTTTCTTTGTTCCCACGGATAAGTAGTATGAGCTGGGTGTGAAGGGAATTATCCTAATACCACTCATGGACGAGCCCGAGAAAATCCATATCAACGGAAAAGTAGGATGTTTTGCGTCAAAAGGCGCGCACAGTAATCGGCAGGCTGGGATAGCCGTTCGATTGTTCGCTGCCAACTTTGCCGCCACCACAAAAATTGAAGAGTATTTAGGCGCTGGGCTAGTCTCTGTCCGTTAGATGCATACGATGCGAGATACCCTGCACTGTATGAGCTTGAGTTTCGCGATTCTTGCCTCGGTTTTGACCTCCCCCGATTGAATCGATTCATCTAATGTGACACCATCCGCGCCCTTAGGTCAGGAACCACAGACGCACTCGCAAGAGTGATCGTTCATGCGGAAGTGGCGAAATTGGTAGACGCGCTGGATTTAGGTTCCAGTGTCTTACGACGTGAGAGTTCGAGTCTCTCCTTCCGCACCAAATTCCTTCATGGATTATTGCCCCAATACAGGGCCTTTGAGTATTTAAGTTAGGAGACGAAGATGCGTGTCTCGGTAGAAACGACATCGGGTTTGGAGCGTAAGTTAACAGTAGGTGTTCCAGCGGATGAAGTGGATTCCGCAGTTGATAAAAAGTTGTCGGAAGCGTCCAAAAACGTCCGGCTTCCTGGCTTCCGTCCCGGAAAAGTCCCTATGAGCGTCATGAAACAGCGGTTTGGTCCCGGTGTCCGTCAAGAAGTCTTAGGTGATGTCATTAATCAGTCATTCCAAGAGGCAGTAATTGGTGAAAATCTGAGACCGGCTGGCCAGCCAAGCATCGAAACAAAGAGTGTCGAGAGTGGCAAGGATGTAGAATACATAGCGACATTTGAAATCTACCCCACAGTCTCTTTGAATGAAGTCAGAGACTTTGAGGTCACAAAGCTTACCTGTGACATCAGCGAGAACGACGTTAACGACATCATCGAAGTATTCCAGAAGCAGCAGGGGCGATTGGTCAATGCTGATCGCGCTGCGGAAGAGGGCGACACGCTGACCATCGATTTTGAGGGATTTAAAAACGGTGAGGCCTTCGATGGCGGTGCTGGAACAGATACCTCTCTAGAGCTCGGTTCAGGCCGTATGATTCCTGGATTTGAGGACGGTCTGATTGGTGCTTCTGCGGGCGACGAGCGAACGCTTGAGCTTACATTCCCCGAAGATTATCAATCGGAAGAGCTCAAAGGAGCGGCAGTCGAGTTCAAAGTAACCGTGAAGGAGGTGAAAGCGATGGAGCTTGCGGAACTCAACGCTGAACTCTTCGCTTCCTATGGCGTAGAGGGCGACGATGTCGAGGCATTCCGAGCTGAAGTACAGAAAAATATGGAGCGAGAGCTGAAGGGCGCCATTGATGCGCACGTAAAGCAGCAGGTCATGGATGCCGTCATTGATGCGCACCCCGAGCTTGAGATCCCGCAGAGCCTGATTGCCCAAGAGACAGATGCACTTCGCGATCAAATGTTCCAGCAATTTGGTGGTGGTGCAAGTCCAGATATGGATCTGAAGAGTATCCTTCCTGATGAGATGTTCAGCGAACGCGCTGAAACCCGTGTCCGATTGGGCTTGCTGGTGAGTGAGCTCGTACAGGACTTGGGTGTCCGTGCGGAACCGAATAAGGTGCGTCAACTGATCGAAGAGATTGCGTCCACTTATCAGGATCCGGAAGAGGTCATCAATTGGTACTACGAAGACAATAACCAATTGATGGGCATTGAGTCGCGGGTATTAGAAGACGCGGTAGTGGATAAGTTACTTGAAAATGCTGACGTCACTGAAGAAGCAACAGGCTACCAAGACGCACTGCAGCGTACCCGCGCAGCGACACAGCAGTAAGAGTTGCGAGTGAATTAGGAGAGAACGGATGTCCAACGGCTACGAATCAGGAAACGAGAAATCATTAGGTCTAGTACCGATGGTGATCGAGCAGACCTCACGTGGTGAGCGTTCGTTCGATATCTATTCTCGCCTGCTAAAGGAACGCGTCATTTTTATCGTGGGCCCTATTGAAGATCAGATGGCAAATTTAGTCGTGGCTCAGTTGCTCTTCTTGGAATCTGAAAACCCAGACAAGGATATTCACCTATACATTAATAGCCCGGGTGGGTCTGTGACCGCAGGTCTGTCGATTTACGACACGATGCAATTCATCAAACCTGAGGTCAGTACCATGTGTGTTGGTCAAGCCGCATCAATGGGGGCTTTCTTGCTGAGTGGTGGCGCTAAAGGTAAGCGGCTTATACTACCAAACGCGCGAACCATGATCCACCAGCCGAGTGGTGGTGCTCAGGGGCAGGCGAGCGACATTGAGATCCAGGCCAAAGAGATCCTGTTCTTGCGCGAGCGACTTAATCGAATGCTTTCTGAGCACACCGGGCAGCCGATGGACGTGATTGAGCGAGATACCGAGCGTGATCGCTTCATGAGCGCAGAGCAGAGCGTTGAATACGGTCTGGTAGACCAGGTCATCACGTCGCGCTGACGTCTTTTTTTAGAAACTAGATCTGTCGCCTTGCAATAGGCGTAGAAACCTATCATCTTTGCGACACGAGCAAAGGCAATACACAGGGTCAGACGCGATGACGGGCGACAGTACCAGCGACGATAACGGAAAACTTCTTTACTGCTCTTTCTGCGGAAAAAGCCAAAATGAAGTCCGCAAGTTAATTGCAGGGCCGTCCGTTTTTATCTGTGACGAATGTGTTGACCTCTGTAACGACATCATCCGAGAGGAGATTCAGGAGGCCGCGGCACCAGAGGCGTCTGACAAGCTACCTGTCCCTCGTGAAATCAACGAAAGTCTAGACGAGTATGTAATAGGCCAAGCCAGAGCCAAGCGCGTCTTGTCAGTAGCCGTTTACAACCACTACAAGCGGTTGCGAACCGACGAAGGCCAAAGCTCGGATGTAGAGCTGGGCAAATCGAACATCCTCCTAGTGGGTCCGACCGGTTCTGGTAAGACACTGTTGGCTGAAACGCTAGCGCGCTTATTAGACGTTCCATTTACAATTGCTGACGCAACCACGCTGACCGAAGCGGGTTATGTGGGTGAAGATGTTGAAAATATCATCCAGAAGTTGTTACAGAAATGTGAGTATGACGTCGAGAAGGCTCAAATGGGCATCGTGTACATCGATGAGATCGACAAGATTTCTAGGAAGTCTGATAACCCGTCCATCACACGTGACGTTTCGGGTGAAGGGGTGCAGCAAGCGCTACTTAAGTTGATCGAGGGTACTGTGGCGTCAGTTCCGCCGCAGGGCGGCAGAAAACATCCGCAGCAGGAGTTCCTGCAGGTTGACACCAGCAACATTCTTTTCATCTGCGGTGGTGCGTTCGCTGGTCTAGATAAAGTGATCCAAAACCGGTCAGCGACGGGCGGCATTGGCTTTTCGGCAGACGTAAAGGGTCAATCAGAGCAGAAAAATTTCGCCGAGAGTTTGCATGATCTCGAAGCTGAAGACTTGGTGCAGTATGGATTGATTCCTGAGTTTGTCGGTCGTTTGCCAATGATTGCGACTCTAGAAGAACTGGATGTTACCGCGCTGATGCAAATCTTGACTGAACCTAAGAACGCGCTCACCAAGCAGTACAGAAAAATGTTCGATATGGAGGGCGTGGAAATCGATTTCCGAGAAGACGGATTGCGTGCCGTTGCTACCAAGGCGATGGAGCGAAAGACTGGCGCTCGAGGTTTGCGGTCTATCTTAGAGAATGTCCTGCTTGATTCCATGTACAACATCCCATCGCAGACTGGTGTTGCTAAGATCGTTGTAGACGAGTCGGTTATAAACGGCGACTCGGAGCCCCTGCTGGTCTATGAAACACAGGACGAAACAATTGCTGCTCAAGACGCATAAATTGATGCGTCCAGGGGCTTGAGATCGGTGAAAAAGCCCCCATCTCTACCCTGAAAAGATGGAGATGACTATGAGCGATACAACCGCGCTACAGCTACCCTTACTGCCACTTCGCGACGTGGTGGTCTATCCTCACATGGTGCTTCCGCTATTTGTCGGTCGTGAACGCTCGATTGAAGCTCTAGAGCACGCCATGGCTGGTAGTAAGCAAGTATTGCTGGTCGCTCAACGACACGCGTCTGACGATAATCCTGATGTGGGTGACCTTTATCAGGTGGGCTCTATTTCCACGATTCTGCAACTGCTCAAACTGCCAGATGGCACGATTAAGGTGCTGGTAGAGGGTAGTGAGCGCGCGGCTATTGAAGCTATCGATACCGGTGAAACGTTTTCGATAGCAACAGTTAGGCAAATCGAGTGTGAAGATCTGGATGATGCCGATGCTGATGCAGTAATTCGCGAAACAGTAGACCATTTCGAAAAATATGTGAATGTGAGTAAGAAGGTGCCCAACGAAGTGTTGACATCGCTGTCCGGCATCGATGAGCCCGGCAGGCTGGCCGACACGATAGCAGCGCATATGTCAGTTGATTTGCAAGAGAAGCAAAATATTTTAGAGATTTCGGCGGTTAAAGCTCGACTTGCGCACTTAATGTCCTTGATGGACTCAGAGATCGATCTATTCCAAGTTGAAAAGAAAATTCGTGGTCGCGTCAAAAAGCAGATGGAAAAAAGTCAGCGCGAGTACTACTTGAATGAGCAGATGAAAGCCATTCAGAGAGAACTTGGCGAAATGGACGATGCACCTAATGAGATAGACGAGCTTCAGAACCGTATCCACGAGGCCAAGATGTCAGACGAGGCCACCGAGAAGGCGAATGCCGAACTGAGTAAGCTCAAAATGATGTCACCCATGTCAGCTGAAGCGTCGGTGGTTCGTGGCTATATTGAGTGGTTGGTTGGTGTTCCATGGGCAAGGCGCAGCAAGGTCAAGCACGACATTAAGCGGGCTCAGACTATCCTCGATCAGGACCACTTCGGCCTGGAAGAGGTGAAAGACCGTATTTTGGAGTACTTGGCCGTTCAGAAGCGGGTCAGAAAGCTAAAGGGACCTGTTCTCTGTCTCGTTGGACCACCTGGGGTCGGTAAGACGTCGCTGGGCGAGTCGATCGCCAAGTCGACTAACCGTAAATTTGCACGTATGGCGCTCGGTGGCGTACGCGATGAGGCTGAGATTCGAGGGCATAGGCGTACCTATATCGGTTCAATGCCGGGTAAGTTAATCCAGAAAATGGTCAAAGCGGGCGTTCGGAATCCGCTGTTCTTGTTGGATGAAATTGACAAGATGGGCATGGATCATCGCGGGGACCCTTCATCGGCGATGCTCGAGGTGCTTGATCCTGAGCAAAACCATGCCTTCAACGATCATTATCTTGAGGTTGATTACGACTTGTCAGACGTGATGTTTGTTTGTACCTCAAACACCATGAATATTCCTGGCCCATTGTTGGATCGAATGGAAGTAATTCGAATTCCTGGGTACACGGAGGACGAGAAGCTTAGCATTGCGCGAAAATATCTTCTGCCAAAGCAGGTCAAAGTAAACGGGTTGAAGGCCGCAGAAATTAGCGTCGCAGACGAAGCAATTCTCGATATTATTCGTTACTACACGCGCGAGGCTGGTGTGCGAGCTATGGAGCGCGAACTCGCTAAGGTTTGCCGTAAGGTTGTTAAAAAGCTGGCGTTAGAGGACTGGCACTTGGGCACTGAGGTAACTTCTGCGAACCTTGAGGATCTGCTGGGTGTTCGGAAGTTTACCTTTGGTGTGGCTGATGAGGCTAGTCAGGTCGGCGAAGTCACGGGTCTGGCCTGGACATCAGTTGGTGGTGAGCTCCTTACTATTGAGGCGGCATCTGTGAGCGGCAAGGGACGGCAGGTTCGTACGGGGAGTCTAGGTGACGTAATGCAGGAGTCAATTCAGGCTGCGATGACAGTAGTTCGGTCGCGCTCACAGGGTTTGGGTATTCCCGCCAGATACTATGATGCGCATGACCTTCATATCCACGTGCCGGAGGGTGCAACGCCTAAGGATGGGCCCAGTGCTGGTATTGGCATGTGTACCGCAGTTGTGAGTGTCGCAACGAACATTCCAGTACGCGCCGACGTCGCCATGACCGGAGAAATTACCTTGCGGGGAGAGGTTCTTGCCATTGGCGGACTTAAAGAGAAACTACTCGCTGCGCGTCGCGGTGGTATTAAGACGGTGGTCATTCCTCATGAGAATGAGCGTGACCTCGCCGAAGTGCCAGACAACATCAAGGACAAGCTCGATATCAAGCCTGTGAAGTGGATTGATGAAGTGCTTGAGATTGCTCTCGAATCGTCGCCACAGCCATTGAGCGACGATGAGTATTTGGCTGGTATAAATGATGCAAAAGTGGCGGGTTCAGAGGATCAGGAAGAGGGTGCGACGAGAGCTACGTCTCATTGAAGCGATTTAAGTCCGTTTGAGAGAAAAAAATTAAGAAATTTTTACATTTCTTGATTGACCCTGATTGCCCGCATGGGTAGGCTGAGACTCAGTTTCAGGCATTTTCCTAAAGCAAACAACGAGGATTTATTGTGAATAAAAATGAACTAATCGATGCTATCGCTTCAGAAGCAGATCTCCCAAAAGCAGCTGCTGGTCGCGCACTTGATGCCGCGGTTGCGGCTATCACTTCAGAGCTCTCGAAAGGCGGCAGCGTATCTCTCGTAGGTTTCGGAACGTTTTCTGTGAAGCCACGTGCGGCGCGTGATGGTCGTAACCCACGCACGGGCGAGACAATCAAAATTGCTGCGTCAAACACACCTGGCTTCAAAGCGGGTAAGGCGTTGAAGGACGCTTGCAACTCGTAATAGTGTAAAATCTCAGCCGGGGCTGAGAATAAAAAGGGCGCCTTGTGCGCCTTTTTTTTTGCAAATGAATTGTTCAAGGTAAGGGTAAGGTAAATCTAATGCTTCAGAGCATGCGAGAGGGCGTAAAGAGCCCATGGGTATTGGTGGTTATCGGGTTAATCGTGTTGTCGTTTGTCCTCACGGGGGCCGAGTCATTAACTTTCGGTGGAGAGCAATCCGGTGCGGCCAAGGTTAATGATCGAGAAATCTCTTTTAATGAGCTCCAATTTGCGATTGAACAGCAACGCCGCCAGCTAACCGATATATACGGTGATCAATTAGATCCAAGCTTGCTTGATGACGACCTTTTGAGGCCCGGAGTTTTGAATAATTTGGTAGATCGCGCGTTACTCGAGGATTACGCGTCCTCTCTGGGAATCACCGCATCTCCCGAGGCTGTGCGCCGGAGCATTATCGGAAACCCAACGTTTGAGGTGGACGGTAGCTTCTCCGCTGAATATTACCGTGATGTATTGCGCTCCAACGGCCTCTCGACTGATCAGTATCGAGCAGAGCAGGGTAATACCGACCAACTTATCAAACTGGAGTCGATAATTGCTGATGCAGACTTCATAACGCCTGTAGAGGTAAAAGCAGCTATCGACGTCGTGGTAGAGCGTCGAGACGTTCGCTTCTTAGTGGTGCCAGATACGATGCTCTCCACCGCTTCTGACGTTGATGACGCAGCTATTTCGGCATTTTATGAGGCTAACCCGGAGCAATTTGCGCAACCCGAGCGTCTCAGTGTGGAGTTTATAGAGCTAAATCCGGCTCAATATGCGTTGCCTGTGGATGAGGCTGAGTTGAATGAACAGCTCACTGACGCCCTTGCCGACTATGGGACCAAGGCGCAGTCAGAGGTAGCTCATATCCTTTTGATTCAAGAGGACGACGAGACAGACGACGCCTACGCTGCCCGCATTGATGAGGTCGGGTCGCGACTAGCCCGCAATGAAAATTTCGCGGCAATTGCAGCTGACGCCTCAAATGATATTGGTTCATCGTTCGTCGGTGGTGACCTGGGCTTTACTGACGGCTCAGTTTTCCCCGACGCGATGGAAGATGCAATTGCTTCTTTGGAAGTGGGTGGTATTTCGTCCCCCGTGACAACGGATGCCGGGACTCACTTCATCTTGGTTAAAAGTCGGTCTGCGGCTGAGCAGGTTCCGGACGAACTCCTACGGGCTGAAATCACTGAAAGTCTCCAGACTGCTCAGGCACAGCGCGATCTGCTGATTGCAGTTGATCAGCTCCGTGATCTCGTCTTTACCTCAAACGGTTTGAGAACAGCATCCGAGCAACTCGGCCTCTCAGTATCGAAATCGCAGCCATTTTCTCGCGATGATGGGGAAGGCCTTTTCGCCGAATCAGTGCTTCGGAACGCAGCGTTCTCCGACGATGTTTTGATCGACGGCAACAATAGTGACGTGATCGAGCTATCGGGTTCTCGCTTTGTCGCCTTGGCTGTCAAAGACCGTATACCAGAGGGGGTAAAATCTCTAGCGGAGGTTCGTGACGGTATCGAGGCACAACTCGCGTCCGAGGCAAAGGATCGTGCCATGACGACCTTGGTCGATGAAGTCAATGCATCGCTCTCGGCAGGTGAGACGCTTGAATCTATTTCATCGGCTAAGGGGTACGAATGGCGGGTTGAGTTGGCTGCTACCAGGCAAAATGTCAATTTACCCGCATCGGTGCTGCAGTCGGCATTTAGCAAGCGCTCTACAGATACTGAATCCGTAAGCGCCGTTCGGCTCGATGGCGAGAGTTATGCACTTGTTCAGCTTGCAAGGACTCAAGCTGGTCGCGAGGACACAATGGTGGGTGTCGAGAGGGACGCTTTACTGCGCGAAGTATCAGACGTCAGTGCATCACTGCTTAGGCAGGAGTTCATGGCTGATTTGAAACGAAGAGGCGATGTTGTCATTCGCTAGGGTGACTGTTTGTGGTTGACGACGCATTTGCGCGACTAGTGCGTAACGCTGGGTCTGTCACGGAAGTAGGCCATTCGGCGCCAATATTCTCTGGCAGTGTCAATGGTCGTCAGCCTTACCCGCTTGATCAATGGAATCCCAGTCATTGTGGCTTTGTGGATATAGCCATTGATCGCGATGGGCGCTGGTTTCACGAAGGATCTGAAATAAAACGCGTGGAGCTGGTATCGCTGTTTGCTGGACTATTACGACGTGAGGACGATGGCGCTTACTACCTCGTTACCCCGGTAGAGAAGGTGGAGGTCGCGGTGGCGTTACATCCACTGATGGTTGTAGACGCTACGCGCGTCGATGACACGACCACAGGGCAAGGACGCCTTGGACTTGTCCTCAACGCAGGCGGTGTTTTCTACCTCAATGACGAGACGGGGCTGACGCCAGAGCCTGCTGCTGCCGGCGCCGCTTTCATATCATTACCGAATAAGCTGACTGCATTGTTCACACGTGCGGCATGGTATCGCTTGGTGGACATGGCTGATGACAGGGGATGCGTCGAGAGCGGTGGTCAAAAGTACTCCCTGCTTTAACGGCTAAAGCACGGTCTATCGTTGTTACATATTGGGGTAGTTGGGTCCGCCCAAGCCTTCAGGGGTCACCCAGCGAATGTTTTGTGCGGGATCTTTAATATCACAGGTCTTACAGTGAACGCAGTTTTGAGAGTTAATCTGAAAGCGCGGCTCATCACCATCCGTGATTACTTCATACACCCCCGCAGGGCAGTAGCGTTGAGCGGGTTCGTCATAGGTCGGAAGGTTGACCTGAATCGGAATTGCAGTGTCGGCAAGCTGTAAGTGACAGGGCTGATCTTCTTCATGATTGGTGTTCGATAAGAAGACCGACGACAAGCGATCGAACGTCAGGACATTATCGGGCTTTGGATAATCAATTTTTTTCGATGACGCCGCCGGCTTGAGACACGAGTAATCAGGTTTCTTGTCTCGAAGTGTAAATGGCATATTGCCTCGCATAATGGTTTGGTCGAACCAAACCGCGGCGGACCCCAAGAGCGCGCCAAACGTGTGCATGTAACCTGCGAAGTTGCGACTCGCTTTTAGTTCCTTACCCAGCCATGAGTCTACAACTCGTTGTTCAAAATCCACCAAATCAGCGGCGGTATTCTCAGACATGAAGGCTGCTGCGACCTCCTCGGCCGCCAATATGCCGCTCTTCATGGCGGTGTGGTTACCTTTGATCTTGACCGCGTTAAGCGTACCCGCGTCACATCCAATGATGAGCCCACCAGGAAAGTTCATCTTCGGTAGTGAGTTGAGTCCACCTTTAGCTAGAGCGCGAGCGCCATAGGCAAGACGCTCCGCACCCTCGAGGTATTTTGCTGTCTTGGGATGGGTCTTCCAGCGTTGGAATTCTTCGAAAGGGCTTACATGAGGATTCGAGTAATTGAGGTCGGTAATCAAGCCTATGTAAACCTCGTTGTTCTCGGCGTGATACATGAAAGCCCCGCCTGAGGAGCCACTTTCTGATAGCGGCCACCTAAGTCCATGGATGACCTTACCTTTCTCGTGTAACTCCGGTTTGATCTGCCAAACTTCTTTAATGCCGATGCCGTAGTGCTGGGGGTCTTTCCCTTCATCAAGTCCAAAGTGGGCGATCAACTCTTTTCCTAGGTGACCACGACATCCCTCAGCGAAGAGGGTGTACTTCGCGTGTAGCTCCATGCCCGGCATATACGAGTCTTTTTGGTTTCCTTCCGCGCTAATGCCCATGTCGCCAGTAGCAATACCTTTTACCGATCCATCTTCATTGAAGAGCAGTTCAGCAGCAGCAAAACCTGGATAGACTTCGACGCCCATATTTTCAGCTTGCTCAGCGAGCCAACGGCAGACGTTACCCATAGACACAATGAAGTTACCATCGTTGTGAACGGGCGCCGGGAGGAAAAGATTTGGAATTTGCGCTGCCGATTTCCCTGACGTGTAGTAGTAAAAGACGTCCTCGCTGACCTCCGTGTTTAATGGTGAACCCATTGATCGCCAGTCCGGCAATAGTTCATCTAAAGCTGTGGTTTCCAGAACCGCGCCTGAAAGGATATGAGCACCCACCTCCGAGCCTTTTTCAACCACGCAAATACTGACCTCGCGTTCTTGTTCCTGCGCCAGTTGACTGAGCTTAATGGCCGCCGAAAGACCCGCAGGTCCTGCCCCAACAACCACGACATCAAACTCCATGGATTCGCGTTCCACTCGTCACCTCCAATTAACTATCGCAATAGGCCAAATCAATACAAAATATGCATGAACTATCGCTTTTTTGAACTCGCGGTATGTTAAAGTATCGCACCTCGCAAATGTAGTAATGCGGGCAACAAATTGATCTTTGATCACTACTATTTTCGAACAAGTTAACTTTCAGTGGAGATGCTATGAAAGTACTCGTCGCAGTTAAGCGCGTTGTCGACTATAACGTTAAGGTGCGTGCCAAGGCAGACGGCTCTGATGTCGAGCTGAACAATGTCAAAATGGCGATAAATCCATTCTGTGAAATTGCAGTTGAGGAAGCGGTACGGCTCAAAGAAGCAGGCACAGCATCTGAAGTTGTTGTTGCATCCATTGGTGATAAAAGTTGCCAGGAACAAATTCGCACAGCACTTGCATTAGGTGCAGACCGTGGCATCCACGTTGAAGCTACGGGCCGTCCTGAGCCCCTGGAGGTTGCTAAGCTCTTACAGGGAGTGATTGGCTCTGAATCACCTGATTTGATAATTCTGGGCAAGCAGTCTATCGACGGAGATAACAACCAGACGGGTCAGATGCTGGCTGCACTGACCGGTATGGGGCAGGGCACTTTCGCTTCGGAAGTCAATGTTGGTGACGGTACAGTTCAGGTAACACGTGAAGTTGACGGTGGTTTGCAGACCGTGGAGCTCAAGCTCCCCGCAGTAGTTACCACCGATCTTCGCTTGAACGAGCCTCGCT
>Ga0160423_10003992_pt1 | contig 12194 bp, 23 predicted proteins | sample CRUFie14St8metaG_FD_108191 | JGI IMG/M metagenome (GOLD analysis project Ga0160423, IMG submission 108191) | Marine microbial communities from the Costa Rica Dome - CRUD Field 142mm St8 metaG | ecosystem: Environmental > Aquatic > Marine > Oceanic > Photic zone | place: Costa Rica: the Eastern... | reverse complement strand
TATTCTTTTTACAGTGATACAGACTCTTGTTATGTAACTTGTAAGAACATGGTAGACAACTTCTTCCCTGATAAAGATACAGATAAGGTTGTAGAACTTCTTGATAAGATAGGCACAGACAAAATAGAACCTGCCATTGATAATGCAATGATTAAACTTGCTAATTACACTAATGCCTTTGAGAAAAAGATATTCTTCAAGCGTGAGGTTATCGCAGACAAAGGTGTGTTTGTGGCAAAGAAAAGATATGCCTTAAATGTATTAGATGACGAAGGACTAAGACTAAAAGATCCTAAACTAAAGGTTATGGGTTTAGAAATTGTAAGGTCCTCGACGCCAGGTCCTGTTCGAGATAGTTTGAAAGAGGCAGTTCGCCTTGTACTTACTTCCGAAGAAGAAAAGTTACATGACTTTATCGAGAAAACAAAGTCGGACTTTAAGAGTATGGAACCTGAGGCGATTGCCTTTCCTAGAGGGTGTAACAACTTGCAGAAGTATTATTCATCTGCAGATATTTACACTAAAGGCACACCTATACATGTTCGAGGTAGTTTACTTTACAATAATCTAATTAAGAAACATGATGTGGGTCTTAAGTATGAGAAGATCCAAGAAGGTGATAAGATTAAATTTTTGTATTTGAAAGAACCTAACACAATTGGCGAGAACACAATCGCCTTTACAACTAAACTTCCTGAGGAATTTAAGGTACATCCTTATGTGGATTATGATACAATCTTTGAGAAGGCATTTATTGAGCCTTTAAAGAACATTCTTAATCCTATTGGGTGGAACACAGAGCCTCAGGCAACACTGGAGGATTTATTCTCATGATGTACGCTACAGGATTGATATATTTTCTATTTTTAGGCCTTATTAATATTGCAATATATTGGGCAATTGCTGAGGGTTTTGAAAATAATTTTTGGAAAGAGGATGAGGACATTTAACGAAAATACATATAGACCTTTGCCTAGTAATCTTACAATAAAAGAAAGTAAGATAGATGGATTGGGTTTACACTCAACAGAATATATACAGGCAGGAACAGATTTAGGTGAGACTCATGTGATGGTTCACACCTCAGAAAGATTAGAGTGGGTAAGAACCCCCTTAGGTGGTTTCATAAACCACAGTAATACTCCTAATTGTTACATAGCAACAGACAAAGGAGACAGGAGATTACATACAATTATTCCTGTACAAGAAGGTGAAGAATTAACAGTATACTATAGGTTCAAAGGCTATGATGGATCTACAGGTGATGATACAGAGGTAGAAATAAATGAAAACTAAAGACGAAAGAGATAGCCACTTCTTTTACAGTATATGGAAGAGTGGACTTAGATGTGCAGGTTGTGTATTTCCTTTAGCGGCAAATGAGCCCTGGGCATGGTATACATTTCTTGTACTATTTTTTGTAGCTGAAATTTTAGGAATCGTGGAGGAACTATGAGGCACGGTAAAAACTCTGCTTATGGCAGAAAAGAAAGGCGTGAACGAGCATTGGAGCGTTTGCAGAAATCAACATTCACACCCAAGAAATACAAGGACGGGAAAGAAAGGAATGAAAAGAACTGGACAAAGAAGAAGGAAGAACAAATCAAGATCCTTCGAGAACGAATTGGAATTCGGGAAGCATAAACAGAAGTTTCAACGAAAGAAACTTTTAGACCAGGAAAAAGAAATCGAGGAGCAATGGAAACAAATACAAGAGTTGCAATTATTGGATACGGATTCGTAGGAAAGGCTACTGCCAGACTACTAGGTTTGTTAGACGAGAAGTTTGACATACAGATCCACGATCCAGAAAAAGATTATGTTATAGAGGATTGGAAAGGTATTCAATACGCATTTATTTGTGTTCCAACTAACCTAAAGGACGATAAATTAGATGTGTCTATTATAGATAATATACTGTCTACTTTATATGTAGGCGTTATACCTGTAATTAGAAGCACTATAGGTCCTGATCAATGTATGACTTATGCTAAAAAAGGTTGTATTATTATGCCAGAGTTTTTGAGAGAAAAACATTGGAAAGAAGATGTTGACGATCCTCAGATTGATATTATCATTGGACACAGAAACCATGATGACTTTGTAGACTTAATGTCCCGTGGTCCTAAATTTGTAAAACCTGTTACGCCTATTGAGGCAAGTGCCATGAAACTTTTAAGAAATGCTGCACTAGCAGTTAAAGTAGGATTGGCAAATGAATTTAAAAATATATGTGATGGGTTAGATGTACCTTACGATAACTTACAGGATTTTTTAGAAGCAGATCCTAATTTAGGAGGCACGCATTGGTCTGTTCCAGGCCCTGATGGGAAGTATGGATTTGGTGGTACTTGTTTACCAAAAGATTTGACACATGCTTCTTCGCTGTGCTACAATGAGAATAATATAATGGAAGTGGCTTTGAAGGCCAACAAAAGTAGGAGAAATAATGAGTAGTTTACTTGATAAAATTAAGAAGAACACTACAATCCGAGAAACAGATATCTTAACAGAGTCTAAGTTTTTTAATGAAAAAGATTTGATTCAGACATCTGTTCCTGCTGTGAATGTAGCGTTGAGTGGGAAGTTAGATGGAGGATTGACTCCAGGTCTAACTGTTTTTGCAGGTCCTAGTAAGCACTTTAAGACAGCATTTGGTATGTTGTTGGCAAAGTCTTATTTAGACAAATATGATGATGGTGTAGTTTTATTCTATGATAGTGAGTTTGGTGCCCCTCAGTCTTATTTTGAAACATTTGATATTGACACAAGTAGAGTCGTACATAGTCCTATCTCAGATATTGAACAACTAAAGCATGATGTAATGCAACAGTTGAACAACTTCGAGAGAGGCGATCATGTTATGATTATTGTGGACTCTGTAGGTAACTTAGCTTCTAAGAAAGAAGTAGAAGATGCCTTAGAAGGTAAGAGTGTTGCAGATATGACAAGGGCGAAACAAATGAAGTCTTTGTTTAGAATGATTACTCCTCATCTAACAATTAAAGATATTCCTGCTATTGTTATTAACCATACTTACAAAGAGATTGGATTGTTTCCTAAAGATGTGGTTAGTGGTGGTACAGGTATTTACTATTCTGCAGATAATATTTTTATTATTGGCAGGAGACAACAAAAGGCAGGCACAGAAGTTACAGGTTATGAATTTGTAATTAATGTCGAGAAGTCTAGGTTTGTTAGAGAGAAGTCTAAGATCCCTGTAGAAGTTACATGGGAAGACGGTATTAGTAAATGGTCTGGATTATTGGATATGGGTCTAGCATCTGGACATGTAATTAAGCCTAGTAATGGTTGGTATCAGAGAGTTGATATGGATACAGGTGAAGCAGTAGACCCTAAAGTAAGAGCTAAAGATTTGAATAAAGACTTTTGGATTCCTATTTTATCAGATAAAAGATTTGGTGATTGGGTACAAAAACAATATACTGTAGGCTCTGTAGAGATGATGGCAGATGATATTTCAGAAGAAGACGTCCAAGCAGAATACGATAAAGTGTGATAGGTGTAACAAACCTATAAAACAAAAAGACAAAGCGTATTGTTTTCATAGTGATGATGGAGAGGTGTATATTTGTGCACCTTGTGTAGTAGAAGTTTATAATGAGTACAAGGAAAAAGTTTAATGCTTGATACTGTAATTTTAGTTAATCTAGTTAAGAACGAACAATATATTAGGAAAGTATTGCCTTTTATTAGGCCTGAATACTTTTCTGATGGCGATCATAAGTATGCGTTTGAACAGATTAAAAATTACATTGAGAAATATAATTCTCCTCCTACAGTCGAGGCAATGTCTATTGCATTTGACAGAGCTACAGATGAACAAAGAACACTATTAAAAACTATCTTTGAATATGAACAAGAGCCTCAGGAACTACAATGGCTCGTAGATGAGACAGAAAAGTTCTGTAAAGATAAGGCAGTATTTAATGCAGTCCTAGAAGGCATACAAATTATTGATGGTAAGAGTAAGGATAAAACTCCTGATGCTTTGCCTGAGATGTTGACGGAGGCATTACAAGTAGGTTTTGATACTAATGTAGGACATGACTTTATAGAAGATGCTGATAAACGATATGACTTCTACAACAGACTAGAAGAGAAGGTTCCTTTTGACTTAGACTTGTTTAACAAGATTACAGAAGGTGGTTTATCTAACAAGACATTAAACATTGCACTAGCAGGCACAGGTGTTGGTAAGTCCCTGTTTATGTGTCATATGGCGTCTGCTTGTATTGCTAATGGTAAAAGTGTACTCTATATTACATTAGAAATGGCAGAAGAAAGAATAGCAGAAAGAATAGATGCTAACATGATGAACATTCCTATTATGGATTTGAAAGACTTGTCTAAACCTATGTATCAGGATAGAATACAAACATTGAAAGACAAGTATGAAGGCAGATTGATTGTAAAAGAATATCCTACAGCATCTGCACATGCAGGACACTTTAAGGCTCTAATTAATGAACTTAAACTAAAAAGAAACTTTCATCCAGATATTATTTTTATAGACTATTTGAATATTTGTACAAGTAGTCGATTTAGGCCTGGTAGTAGTGCTAACTCTTATACAATTATTAAAAGTATTGCAGAAGAACTTAGAGGGTTGGCAGTAGAACAAGATGTTCCTATTTTTAGTGCTACACAGACAACAAGAGGTGGTTACAATTCTAGTGATGTAGATTTGACAGACACCTCAGAAAGTTTTGGTTTGCCTGCTACAGCAGACTTGATGTTTGCTATTATTAGTACAGAAGAACTAGAACAACTTGGACAGTTTATGATTAAACAGTTGAAAAACAGATACGCCGATCCTACAAGAAATAAAAGATTTATGATAGGTGTTGATAGAGCGAAGATGAAATTATATGACTTGGAAGATTCTGCACAACAAGCAATCACAGATTCAAACATCGATGTACCTGTATTTGACAGAGGACAGTCAGGAGACAAATATGACGACATTAAATTTTAATGATTTAGAATTTGAAGTATTAGATACTTTAGTAGCAAAAAGATTTTCTAAATTTCTTATGGATAATATCCATGAGAGTAAAGAGTTTTATTTTATGGGAGACTCCCAAGAAGACATTAAAGCAGAAATAGATAAAATTGTTTACATGTTAGGCAAAGAACCTACAAATGATTTGAATAAATTACATGAATACTTTGCAGATAATGAAGACGAACCTGAAATGTCCAGGTTAAATAATCTTATTCATTATTTAGAATTACAAGCAAATGGATTTCCGCCTAGATGGGGTTACATGTCAGGCAACGCAACAATGGAATTATTTCCAGAAGATTACCAGCATTTTACCTTAGAAAGAAATCCAGGTTGGTTATATGTAAATTATCCTCATGTAGGCAAACACTTTGCTGAGATTGCTTACTCAGATGATTTTGATATTAAAAAGAGCCAATACATTCCTCAGAATATATGCAGACCTAGTTTTCATATATGGTTGGGGCAAACTATTGGACAAATAGAAGTAGCATACTTTAGGCCTAGATTAGAAGAGGCTTATAGAAAGTTACAAAAACGACTAGACTTACCTAATTTAACAGATCCGTCTATGCGAATTGGATATATCCCCTTTGCCAAGCTCAAAGATAGTATAAATACTAATGAGCTTAGCAATTTGTTGTTAAAGGCAAAAAGCAAGTGCAACAATCAATGGGAGTTATTCGATGGCGGACGACAGTAATGTTACATTAAGTTTAGAAGAATACGAGGCGCTGAAAGCAGCAGCCGTGCCAGCAGAGGAACCAGCTCCAGCAGGAGACGGAAAACCTTGGTGGCAGGCACCTGATGAAAGGGGTTGGATTTGGATTGCACCTGAGTATTTTAGTAGATGGAGATTATTTCCTCGTGCTTTTATTAGCATGTATATCTACTTGTTATTCGAGGTTGTAACTTGGTTCATGGAACTACCTACACCAGGAGCTGAACAAGCAGGTCTAGTTAGTGTAATCGTAGGCGCAGGGGCTGCATGGTTTGGTTTGTATGTAAACAGTACGAGCACAGATCACAGTAAGGACTGATGCCACCGATTGAACTAAATGAATACTATGTAGAGTTCATAGGTTTCCTACTTACTCTCATAGTCGGGTTGTCTATACGGGACGCAGCAACATCTTTTGTTAAGGGTGCTAAGTTCCGTTTTAACCCAGCCTTCCAAGAAGGCGACAAGGTATTATTAGATGGTAATCCTGCCTTGATTGTAAAAATAGGATTATCAGAAACGGTATTTGGTGTATATGGAGACGAAGGATATACCTGGAGATATGTTCCTAACACCCGTATCGAGTTTTTGAAGTTAGAAAAAATTGTGGACCCTGACTTACATAGGGACACAGCACAGGAAAAGGCACAAAAATTGGTTGATGCTATTCAAGACGCTAACATAGAGAAAAACAAAAAGGAGATTGATAATTTAAAAAATGGAGAATAGTGATGCCCCCAAAATTCAAACCGAGCCACAAGGAATATATTAAAGGTCCAGACGGCAGACCAACCAAAAGAACAAGAATGAAACATTATTATGTTGGACAAACTTCAACACAAGATTTGATTGATGCCATAAATAATGGTAAGAAAAAACACAAACAAAAATTTATTAATGAATTAACAAGGCGTGGAGTGAAATTAGTATGGAAGACGAAAGACGAGATAGCGACGGAATAGGTATACAACCTGGAGCACTAAGAATATATGATGGTGCTATTAGTGAAGAATTTTGTAATGAACTTATTGAAATCTACAATCTAAATACAGACTCCTCAGAATACAATTATACAGAAAATCACAAAGACGAAGAAGTACACCAAAGACTGGTTGCTCATATAGGACAACTATACAAACATTACCTAGAAGATTTAGGCACAACTAATATGATTAAGGTATCTGGTTTTGAAGAGCTTAAGATCAAAAAGCTCTCAGAGTCAGATCTGCATATTGATGCCAACGATCATGAAAGTTCTATTCGTGCAGTATCCTTTTTGTTCTTCTTAGACAACAATTCAGGTAATACAGATTTCCCACTACAAAAAATGGGTGTCCATTCCCGCAAAGGAAGGGTAATTATACACCCAACTAGCTGGGAATACCCTAAAAAACAGCATAAATCCGAAGAAAATGAGGCATTTTTATTAGAAACTTTTCTACATTTCGCCTAAGTTACTGATATAACAGCAGAAAAGATTTCATAAAAAGGTTGACTTCTGGTTCCTCAGAGTGCATAATAGTAGCATAATTAGGAAAAAGGATAAGTTATATGATAAATGTTACCAAGAACCCAAAAATCGAAGTTAATGAAGTATGTGAACTTTCACAAGATTCATTTTATACCCGTAATCCAGAGGATGCTAATATCCCAGGAGCAATTGGACCTAACAGTCCAGAGTCGATTTTTGTAAAATCCATTGAAGTTATCAAGTATGAAGATACTGAAGATGGAGATACTTGGTACCATGCTAAAGTTGAACATGATGGTATCTGGGAAATTTACACAGATACAGCAGTAGGTCCATTCATTGATCTTAAACTTCAAGAGAATGGTTTTAACTTTAGTCATGTAGACTTTTCAGAACAAGGTATGCAAGACAACGGTTTAGCAGACTTAGATTTAGTAGCTTAATTAGGAGAACTTTATGAACTTTACCCAAGAACAATTAGACCTTCAGGCCCACATCAAAGCCGACAACGACGCATTTGTTGCCCGTTGCAAGGCAGAGGGTGCAACCGCCTGGGGTGTAACTGTTGACGACCCTGCTCATTGGGCAGAAATGGGTGTGTTCAATATTGATCAATATGAGAGGCAATCTCTCATTAGCTACATTTCCGACGCGCACAAGGATGCGCATGGGTTCCGTCCTAGACATTTTGACTATGAGTCTATGTCTATGGACGAGCTCAAGGCTCTTGCAGACAGAATCTCTGACGAGGTAGCAGAATCTATCAAGTTAGAAGAGGAGCGTGAGGCTTCAGCCTACCAGGCTTGGAAAACTCACCTTAGAGGTCTCATGGACATGGGTGCTAGTAATATCAAGCAAGCCCTTGTTTGGGACATGCAGGCAGAGAACGCAGATGAATATGACTTAGGTTATTACTGCTTTCTCAAAGGCATCAGCTATCGTAAAGAGAAGATGGTGTCTAGGATTTTAGGACTAGCAGCTTGATGCTTTTGGTCCTATTAAAGGTTGACTCTTGGTTAACAAGAGTCTATAATGTACTTAATAATATAGAAATGGAGAAACGCTGTTATGACTAATCAGTTATTTAAGTATGCAGGCTATAGCACTACTGAAACAGGCCAAACAAAGGCTAGGTTCGGTAATGACATGGTTTCACGCATTAAGAAACTTACGGCTAAAGGTAACCAAGATACTTGGTTTGCTGAATTGCCGGAAGCTATGACCAAGAAGCAAGCTTCTGAATTCTTACTTGAGAGGGAGGACATCAAGTCCAACTTTGATGTAAGGGACGCTTTGCAGAAGGTCGTATATCGTAATGTACCTAAGGGAACGACTCGTATCGTGAACGAAGGTGCTAATTCAAACGGCAATGGTGCCGACAACAATATGGAGAGCTAATATGGCAACTCGTAAAGTGAGCCAACAGCAGAAAGTTCTTAACTTCCTGACTACTGGCAAATCACTAAGCAATGCTGTGGCAACACACAAGCTTAGAGTAAATAGACTGCCTGCTAAGATTAATGTTCTTAGAGCTGCAGGTTATCCTATTTACACAAATACCAATTCTCAAGGTAACGCTACCTACAGAATGGGTACACCGAGCAGAGCAATGGTAGCAGCAGCTTTTAAAGCTGGCGTATCATTTAGCTAAGCTAAATTAAAGGAGGCCTTAAATGAAACATAAGAACCCTGAGGCCTCCTTATTCTTCCTCATAAGAAGTCAAACAAAGAGGAAACAAAAGAGGTTTGGTACACCGAAGTCGTCAGAGGCTAAAAGACCAACTATAAATATATGAGACTATGAAATGATATACAACCTCGGAGTAAAAAGATGTGCATGCACTGTTGTAAAAAGGCTCCAAGAATTTTTTGCTAGCGTAGCTCAGTTGGTAGAGCAGGGGTTTTGTAAACCTCAGGTCGTAAGTTCAAATCTTATCGCTAGCTCCAGACAACGAATAGGATAACAAATGGCAGATCAACTAACACTAGGTAAAGAACTAATCGAAGCTTTAGAACAACAATATAGAGGTAACATTGCCTCAGCTAGGGCTAATGTGAGAGTCTATTTAGAGAACCCTGCAGGGATTGGAGAACATCCTGATGTGGTTCAAGCCATCGATACACAAATTGCTGTTATTGCAGAGAATCAAGAGAAGTTAGAGATTCTAAACAGCAGAAGGTTCAACTTTACAGGCGACAAGTATCCTGTAGAATGATTGCTACCTTTGGAGACAACGAATTTAAGGCGACAGTAGAATACTGTGGCAACGACATGCACAAGGTTACTTACTCAGGACCAGGCATGGACGATTTTGAAAACTATATCTTTAATGAAGATAAAGAACGGGGTGAAAAGGACTCTATAGAAATGGCAGAAAAATTCGTTAGATCAAAGGAAGCAAAATATGGCAAATAATGTTTATTCTACAATTAAGTTTATAAAAGGTAATCCAGAGGCAGAAAGAGAATTCATCAGAGTCTTCAATTTCATAGAAGAATTTGAAGAAAGAAGCCTCGAATTTGCAGATTTCTTTAGAACAAATCAAGAGATTGTAGATCAAGAGTTCATGGAAACATGGGTTGGTCCTAGGCAAGCTATACTGACAAAGTTTATGGGAACAGAAGTAGAGGTAAAATCTCAATGGATATCTCCTCATGTATTCTTAGACAATCTTGTAGAACATTTAATGGACTTTGATACTGATGTTAAAGTAAGTATGTCATACGAAGATGAGTTCTTAAACTTTGCTGGTGTTTATGTTAATGAAAGAAACATAGAAGAGTCTGGTGGTTGGTTTAAGAAAAAGTTTGATCTTGAAGATCCTGATATAGATTTCTTAGATTATGTTGAAGAGTGTCAAGAAATGTGGGAACAGAATTTATGCGATTAGATTATAAACAATGTGGCAAAATAGGCATCACTTGTAGCACATTTGATTTGCTACATGCAGGACATGTTGTGATGTTAGAAGAAGCCAAACGACATTGTGATTATCTAATAGCAGCATTACAGGTAGATCCTAATGTGGATCGCCCTAACAAGAACAAACCTATCCAAAGTGTCGTAGAAAGACAAATACAACTAGCAGCGGTTAAGTTCGTTGATGAGATTGTAATGTACTCTACAGAAGCAGACTTGGAGGATTTGTTTCTAACATTACCTATAGATGTTAGAATACTAGGTGAAGAATATAGGAACAAGGAGTTTACGGCAAAGCAGATATGCTTAGATCGTAAAATTAAAATTGTTTATAATAAGAGAGATCATACCTTCAGTAGCACATCTCTCAGAAAGCGTATAGGAGTATACAATGAAAAAGACGACAGCAATTCGTAGGGTAGTAAACTGTCTTAATGCTGAGAAAAGAGCATTACACGGAGAGTTCAAAGCCTATTGGAAACATACAGCACAGGAAATTGCCTCTAAAAATGATATAGATATAGATAAAGTAAAAGGCAATTTGGAGTTATACAATGCAAGAACTGAAAGTAGTAGCATCCACTAGAATCTGGGAATCTAAAAATCCAGACAACGCAGATTTTCCTATGTGGCATCCTGTGGGTAGTGAGGAATATGTTATCGGATATATGAGTATTTCTGATGATGAAAGACCTGACTTAGAACAGATAGCAGAGTTCGTGAGAAAGTTTCATCACATGCTGGAAGGACAAACTTCTATAGGCAAGGTAGAAATATTCTCAGGATATGAAGTTTACCACAAGGACAGTTTAACGCATAATGAAGCCTTTCAATTACAAAATGGAGACACAATTGACTTCCCAGCAGAAGACATCACTGTACTCTCGGAGCAAGGCGAATCATAGACTAACAGTAGGCTATACTTACTTCGAGGAACCCGATAGACTTAGGAATCTATTGGATATATGGAAGACATGGCCTGCTAACTTGGATATCTTTTTGGTAGATGATGGTTCAACAGCATTTCCTGCCTTAGAAGTTATACAAGATTTTCATTTAGAAGACTGGCAACCTACTTTCCAACTCTGGAAATGTACAAGAAACCTAGGATTCAATTCCCATGGTTGTAGAAATCTCATAGCCAAGTATGCACAGACAGATGTTATTCAATTCATGGATATTGATATGCACATGCACGCACCTGAATTGGCAAGACTAAAGAAAATGGTTTGGGAGAAAGACTATATTGCACATCACATCTGTTATAGAACATATGATCAGAAGGTAGTAGCTGAACCAGGACATTTAAATGGTTTTGCTATACACAAAGAACTATATTGGAAAGCAGGTGGTTATGATGAGTCTTTTACAGGACATCATTGGGGAGATAGAGAGTTTTTAGATAGAATACATGCTTTACCTCACCACAAAATTAAGACAGGTTGTAGTCTTGTTTTAGATAGAAAGGGTAAACATGGGGTTGTTACAAATACAGTAGATAAAACAGAGTATGCCCCAGGTGATGAAAGACGATTTAAAGCACCTATAGGGCCTGACAAGATTAAAAAATTACGAGGAACAGTTAAAACAAGGCTGAACTTCCCTTTCATTAAACTAAAGGATTTATAAATACTGGTATGAGATTCAAGAACTTTTTGACAGAACAGACTGAAGAAGACAAGCTCAAGCATCTTGAGCATGTAGAAGATCATGTCATACATGCTGGTAAAGAAGGTTTTGGACACGCATTCCATACAATTAATGATGTACATAATCATCTACAAGGTAAAGGACAAGGACAAACAGCTACCACAATAAAATACGATGGAAGTCCTAGTGTTGTATTTGGGAAACACCCAGAGAATGGCAAGTTCTTTGTAGCATCCAAATCAGCATTCAATAAGAATCCTAAGATTAATCATACACACGAAGATATAGAAGCTAATCACGGACATGCTCCTGGACTTGTATCCAAATTAAAAGCAGCTTTAGATCACGCACATAAGATAGAGCCTGATGGTGTATATCAAGCAGACATTATGCACGGTCCTGG
>Ga0160423_10003990_pt1 | contig 12198 bp, 11 predicted proteins | sample CRUFie14St8metaG_FD_108191 | JGI IMG/M metagenome (GOLD analysis project Ga0160423, IMG submission 108191) | Marine microbial communities from the Costa Rica Dome - CRUD Field 142mm St8 metaG | ecosystem: Environmental > Aquatic > Marine > Oceanic > Photic zone | place: Costa Rica: the Eastern... | reverse complement strand
TACTGTGCTATGTTTCTTTCTTTTTCTATTAAAAAGTCTATCTCGTCTTTTTCTACGTTAGATGCGTTCTCGCTACCGTGTTTAAATACACCCTTATTTGCGATTGTATAAGCAGCAAAAGGCAAATACTCAACCATTGCCCAATGTATTAGCATAGGCTTTACATAGTCAGTAACGAGGCTTAGATAATCACCTGTCAAACTACTTGCCTCTATATCGTCTTGTATTTTGTTGTATAAATCAGTTCCTAAGTAGTTTCTAATGTGTATGTCTTGTGCAATCTTTATGTATTGCAAAAACTTATCACTATCTACGTTGCCATTTACAGAAGTAAACTTAACTAAATCCTTTCGTGTTATAAATAATCCCTCTGCCATTTCTTATTTATTTACAAATCCTTGATTAGGCATATCCTTTGGTCGCATAGCCACTTTCTTGTCGTTTGTTTCAGGTTTAAAACCCTCTTTTCTTGCCTTGTTTACGCTTACCTCTGCTTTAGGGTTTCCAACGTCAGGTGTTACACCCTCTGCCTTTGCCATATAAGTCTTACGCATCCAAAAATGATGACAAGCACCACCTCCTTTATATAGCCATATATCGTAAGTATCTGCACCATTTAACCCCCAACCTGCATTTACTGCACTTTGGCTCATTTGCATAATATCCTCTTTGCGATATATCTTTTTTGCACTTACCATTTTCTTACAAAACTCTCTACTATTAGCTTGTGTTTTTAGTGGTGCGTATTGGTATCTCACTTTAAATTTAACACCTTCTTCGTTTTCACCATCCTGTTCGCTATTACCTTTTGGTCGTGCCACTCCTGTACTTGCCAATCCTATCATTTTATCCAATGCTTCTTCTTGGTCATAATCTACAGGTCTTTCATCTACAAGTTCCCAATCGTCAAAGTTTTCATCTTCACCAAACTCATCTAATAACTCAAACATTTTATCGTCATCAAAATTGTCAGATAATTTATGTTCTTCGCAGGGCATATACCAAGTCTTACCATCTAAGTCGTGGGTATGGAAACCATCACAACCTAAATCTTTAGCCATTTGTTCTGCTTTTTCTTGTGTAGAGTAAGCTAACCTATCGTTTATAATAGCAGCATCTTCGTTTACTACCTGTGTAGCTAATTTAACACCCGTTTCTTCTTCTCTTGCCTCGTTTGTAATGGCATTGTCCGTTTCAATAAATTCAAGCGGTTGTAGAGTCTTAAAATACAATTTTAAAGCTATTCCGTTTACTGCTAATATATCGTCTATAGCATCAATTATTAAATCTTGGTAAGGTCTAATAGTTGTGTTGTTAAATAGTAACGAAGCAGTTTTAATCTCGTCAGCGTTATTACCAAGTCCGTTGTTGCCATCTCTAATACCTAAAAGCAAAGGAGAAGTAATTCTATGGGCAACCATTAACTTACTTACACACTCGTTAGATAAGTATTCGTAGTGTTGTGGTGCATCGTTTAGTGGTATGTCATCTACAGTTGTTTTGCTTTCTGCATTGTTGTTAAAAGCTATAATTACTTTTTCGCCTCTTGCACCTGTTAGCTTACGCATTACGTCAGACTTAATCTGTAATTGCTTTTCTCTGTCAGGTACACCGTTGTTGAAGTTTACTACCTTAGTACCACTAAATCCGTTTTGTACATCGTTTATAAGATAATCAGCTACTTCGCTTTCAAGTTCTGCATAAGCAGTACCTCCCATATAGTCAGGTGGACAATAATAATCGTACCCTGACAAGTATCTTTTTACTATTTTTATTTCAGGTTCTTTACCGTTACCAAATCCAAAAGCAGCTATTCTTTTTGGTTTGTCGCTTGGTTTTACTTTTGACCAATCATTATGGTAGTAAAATGCTTCTATTTGTCCATCTTCGTTACACTTTTCTGCTCTTAGTGTTTGTCTTGGAAAGTGTTCGGCTTTTGCTACTTGACCATCTTTGTATAATACTTGAAAACTTGCCTCTCCTAATAATTTAAGGTCAAAGGTTATTTTTCTAAGGCAAGAATCGTTAAATATAGACCTTAGTGCTGCGTACTCATCTGTCTTAGTAGAACTATCTAAAGCATCTAAGCCTTTTCCGTAAACCATTTGACTAACACCATTTATAATTGCATTGTTAGTTGTAGATTGTATATAAAGGTCTATTAGATAAGTATAAAAATCGTTGTCATCTCCATACGCTACCCATTCCTTTTTTTTGTCCTCTTGAATTTTAGGTCTATTGTAAGAAGATAAATTTACTATATGTACATTATCCATTATATAAATATAAATTCGTTAGTCGTTTCTTGCTCTGTGTATTGGCTATCGTTTACCGTAAAGTCTGTTATTGTTTGGTTAGTGCAAAATACTTTGTCTTTAAATATTACATTACTTCCTGACTTTACAGTAACCATATAAAAGTTATCTTGTTTTACGTTAAATATAGCATTTAGCCTATTGTAGTACAAGTTTTCTGTTATTGACGTAACATCTTGGTTATAAATCTCTGTATTAGTTTGTTCGTTTACTATAGTAACGTTATAAGTGTTACCGCTTGTAAAACTTCTTGGTATAAAATCTAAGTTTTGTGCAGATGCACTCTCTTGTAAAACTATCATATATATACAATAAAAAAACTTAAATTTTGTTATTTATAAACCAAAAAAAAGGGCAGCTAATGCCACCCTCTTATCATAATCATTCCTAACTATTAAGTGTTAGTTCCTTCTGTTGGAGATGCAAAACCTGCGTTAGTTAATGTAGTGCTAACAGTTTCATCTACTGCAGTTTTCTCTATAAAGTTTGCAGGTGCGGTTTCTTGTGCAGTAAAGGTTAATGTATAGCCACTAAGGTCTGCCATACCTGCGCCTGTAACTATGCTTCCGCCACTTACCTCTGCACCGTGTTCAATACCCATTATAAATAGGTTTGCGTTATAATCCTCTACGACAACGTGCGGTCTGCCATAGGCTAATAACTTTAATTCTTTATTATCCTCTTTAGTTAGTTTTTTAAGAGTAAGATTTAAAGTTTGCTCAAAAAATGTTGTTCCATTTTCTCTTGAAGATGTAATAGTTTGTTCAAAACTACTATTACCTTTTAACTCGTATTTATAACTTGATACTGATGAACCAACGCTTTGTACTACATCGGTATCAGTTGCATCATACGTAATTGTCAAATCTCCAAAATCTACGAAATATACATTTTTTATACCCCCTACTACACTTTTGCAGGGTTCTTTTCTACCTAAAGTTAATGTACAACTCATATTTTATGTATTAAAAAAGGGTAGGCAGATATAAAACCACCTACCCCTTATTGTTAGTTAATCAGTTCTTAGTTAGCAGAGTTTGTAATACCATAGGTTACAATATCAGAAGCGATACCGTATTCTACACCTGCAGTAAATCTCATTACTACTCTTACGTTTTGTGAACCATCAAGGTCAGCCATATCAATGACCTTAACTTCCTGAGAATCAGAGAGTAAGCCCGTGCCAAAGTAAAGGTTGCTTTTTTCAGCAGCAATAGCGGTGTTATCAGCAAGACCGTTAGCTACAAATAGTTTAACACCATCAAAGCTAAGTCCACCTCCTGTGTACCACATTGTTCCGTTGCCACCGTATCCATTACCACCAATACCTGCAACTCCAACGTTGTCAGAAGCAGCAGCATTTTGTTGTGTAATAGAAGCAAATCCACCTAATGCTCTTACATAGGCTCTTGCAATGTTTTGTGAAACATAGATAAACAAATCTTCACTACCATAAAGAGTAGAAGGAATTGCATCTACAATGCTTCCAAGTTGTCCAATTACGTTAGCTGAAGTAACAGTAGTACCTGCAACCTCTTGTGCAGGAGGTAATGCAGCATCTCCTGCAATCTTAGTAGAAATACCATTAAATTGACCTGACGTTGATGTGTTACCTGTCCAAATACTATTCTCTGTTCTCTGTGCTACTTTAGCAGCTACGTGAGAAATCAAAAAGTCAGAAAATTGAGTAGGTAGGCTTTGGTGGGCAGAAAATCCCATAGATAAAGCTTCCCAATCGTCTTGAAAATCTGCCTTACATAGTTGTAAGTTTACTTGTTGAAATTCAGGTGTAAGTGTTCTCTCGTCAAGTGTAATAGTAGAAGTAGCAGTAAAATCACAAGAAGCATCTTTTACAATGTCATCGGTGCTTACAGTTTTAATAACGTGCTGATACTTTACATTAGGCTTAACGGTAATACCACCGTTTTCAATAGTGTTAGCTGATAAAAGTGCTGCAGAAATATATTCCCCTGCAAACTCTCCATTATAAGCTACACTTGCGTTTTGTGTTGTAGTTGTTGCCATTTTTAAAATTATTTATTCTTAATATTTGAAATCTTTGCAAATACTCTATCAGCAGTTGTTAATTCTCTTTTCTGTCCGTAGAGTTTCATTTCTTTTTGTGGTTCTGCTTCAGGATTGTGTGTTACTTTTTCAAGTTGCACTACCTCTTTAACTTCTTCTTCTTGCTTAGACAATTCTTCTTTGTCAGTTTCTTCTTCTGACATTTCTTCTTTGTCTTTTTCAATCATAGCCTTAATTTCTTCAATCATAGACTTAACCTCTGCAAGTTCTTCTTTGGTTGCATAACCCATTTCTTCTTTTTCTTCCTCTGCAGCTTCTACTTCTTCTTCAGCAGGTGCTTCTTCAGGTTGTCCGATTGCAGCAATAATGCCTTCTTCTTCAACCTTTAGTTGCTCTCCATCTTCTAAAGTGTATTCGCCAACAGGTAGTGCTACCTTTTCATCGTCTGTTACAATAAAAACTTCACTACCAATAGCAAAATCTTCACTTTCTATAACAGTTCCGTTTTCCAAAGTAGCTTGTGCTAATTTTACTTCTTGGGTTTCTTCAGATGCTTCCACCCCAACAAGTTCTTTTACTTTGTTTAACATATCTGTTGCTTTCATATATATATCAATAAATTAATATTCTATTTGTTAGGTTTTTAACTATCTAATATTACTTAGCTTCATTTGTGCTTCTTTTAACTCACCTTCTAAGTCTTGTAATTGTTTTTGGAGTTGTTTAACTTTAGGTGGTATATCTATACCTAATTCTTTAATTTCAAGTAATAAATCTTCTAATAATGATTCTGCTTCTGTATAAGCGTCATCTGCATCAAATTTTAAAATATCACTTGCTAATGTTCCTTTTTCTACTGCTTCACTATATGCTTCTTCAAAAGCGTCTTGTACTAAATATAAACCTCTACCAATAGCTTCGTCTATATCTTGTAATTTTGATAATTGTACTTTTTCTTTTGAAAGTTTAGTGAGTATCTTATTTACACTTGGTTTCATATTATTCAGGTTTGCTATATAATTTTTTTAGTCCGTTTATATCCCTTGATATTCTTGCGTTTTCATCATTAGCTTTCATTAATTCTGAAACACTTTTAGGGTCTACACCTAAATCTCTTAATTTATCTGCAGTTTCGTTAATGTCTAAATATAATTTAGTAGATTTTTCGTCAATTTCATTTAAAAACTGTTGCCACTCGTTATAGGCTTTTCTATAAGACAAAAATACTTTTTCTATTTTATCTTTTTGTTTATCTATTTGTGCGTTAAATTTTTCTGCGTCTTTAAGTAAAGCCTGTGGTTTTCTGTTAGCAAGTTCTATTTGGTGTGCAGAAAACTTTTGTAGTATTTTTTTTACCTGTGGTTTCATATATATATAATAAATTATTAAACAGTTTGTTGTATTTTTAACTTAAATCTTCAATAGTCCAATAATATCCTTGATCGTTTCCGTTGTCAATTATCATTTCTTGGTTAGGACTTGTTTGTGCAGTACCACCTACGCTTGTAATATTTGAAAACACCATTTTGTAACTTGTCCAATTAGCAGAGTTACCACTATATGGTGTTGATGGTACACTACTTAAATTGTCAGGTGTTGTGTAAATAAATGAACCTGACACTCCACAACAAGATGTATATTGTGCTAATAAAACATCAGAAGGGCTATAGAAAGATATTCTTATATCGCCCATTGAAAACGTAGAATTTGCAGTTGTATTTTGTCCTGCTATTTCATTTCCTAACTGTTGCATTAAAGCTAATGCATTTGTATTTCCTGAAACAGGGTCGTTAGCATATACACTAAATGCATAAGTGTTAGTTCCTGAGTTTATTATTGGTTCTAATGCTACATAGTTTCCTACCGCAGGTGTTTGTTGGTCAAAATAGAATATTGGTAGTTGTGTAGCAGTTGTAGTACACGATATCGTCTGCCCTGCGTTAGAATAACCATTTGGTACAGTTATATTAACCGTTAGTGTGCGTGTTGTTTCACTTGTAACAGTTCCAAAACTTGCAGGTGTCATACTGCTAATAGTACCTACATCTACTGAAACCGCAGATGAGTTATAATTACCACTTGCAAAAACAACAAAACCACTTATAGTAACATCAGTACAATCAAATACGTTAAAAGGTGGTTGCGTTGCAGTTGTTGTACAGGTTAAAGTGCTACCTGTGTTAAAATATCCTGCAGGTACAGTAATATCTAATGTTAATGTTCTTGTTGTATTTACTGTAACTGTAGCAAATGATGAAGGACTACTTGATGTTATAGTTCCTATATCTATAGTTGGTTGTGTTATCGCACCGTTTTCGTCTACTGCAAAACCGCTAATCGTTATATCTCCACAAGCTAATGTAGCACTTGCTGATTGTACTGCAGTAGTAGTACATACTAAAGTATCTCCGACATTGTAATAACCACTTGGTACTGTAATGTTAAGTGTAAGTGTTCTTGTAGTATCTACGTTTACCCTATCAAAGGATGCAGGACTTGTAGAAGATATTGTGCCTATGTCTATTGTAGGGGTAGTAACTGTTCCATCTTCTGCTACTGCAAATCCTGAAATTGTAATATCATCACAAGCTAAACTTGGTGTAGCAGATTGTACTGCAGTTGTCGTACAAGATATTGTACTACCTGCGTTTCCATAACTGTCAGGTACTAAAATTGATACTGTTAGTGTTTGTGTAGTATCTACATTGACTACAGAAAAAGAAGATGGACTTATTGCACTTACCGTACCTATATCGGTTGATGGTGTCGTTACTGTACCATCTTGTGCAACCGCAAAACCACTTAGTGTTATACCCTGACAACTTAATGATTCAGCATATATGCTACCAATACCTTGTGCGTGATAATCATCTCCATCGCAACACTCTCTTGAATAAGTATTAGTATCCCAACAAAGGCATCCCCTTCTATCGTCTTGCGGTACAGGTTGTTGTATATTTTTGTTTCGCATTATTTAATAGGTACACAATTAGGTACTCGTTTACCGTTTTTCATTTTAAAGCCTATCATTTCGTATCCTGCTTGACAAGGCTTTTTAAGACTTGCTTCTAACAGGTCAAGTTCTCTTAGTTTTGAACCTGCCCATCTTAATCCTGCTTTGCCACCCCACAACAAGTAAGATATAGTACCACACGCTTTAGTATCGCTTTCATCGTAATACTCACCTGCTCTTGATAGATAACTAAACATTCTTTTTATAGTTTCTACTGTTATTGCTTCGCCTTTTGCTAATTGTCTTGCTCTGACTTTGCCAACTTGTGTTGCACACTTGTTATTTACTTTTTCGTTTAGTTCTATTCCTCTTTTTGCGTTGTTTTTTACACCGTCAGGGTAGTCTGCATAGCTTTCGAATTCCTCTCTATTATCAAATAGGTTTGTAAGTTGGTCTAATATATGTTCTGCTTCTTCTTCCTCAATCTTAGCAAGTTCGTCTTTTATAGATTTGTCTTGTGGTCTGTTTAATTTATCTGCAAAGTATCCTTCTATACTAAATCCTTTTACTTTGCCTGTTTTAACGTAGTCATTCCATACCTCATCATTTAGTACTTTCATAGATACCATCCAAGTGCCTATAGGTACATCTAAACCGTAGTGTCTTGTTTTGTCTTTCTCGCTTTCTACTATCCAACTCTCTACTGCAGTAAGTCCTGTAAGTGGTAAGTTGTGTTCTAATGTAGAATTATTTTGGTTGCCTCTTATGAAAAACAACTCACTTGCTTTGCGTACAGTATCTTTAGAAAAGTATATATAGTATTCATCTTTTCCACTTTTACGATAGATAGGTTTATTAGGTACTAAAGCAGCACCCATTAAAATACGCTTTTCTTTATCTACCTCTGCAAGTTTATATTCTTCTTTTTTAAGTGCAATAAAATCTTCCTCTATTGCAGGACTTTCTACAACGCTAATCGCCTCAATTCCTGAAACGTCATCGTTTTCATCTATTACAAGTTCTACGATATTCATATTATAACAATATTATTTTTTACTTTTTGTTTTATATTGAAGCACTTTCTATAATGTTTCTGTCTAAACTTTGTGCAGTAGTTACATCGTTACTTACGACAAACGCTTTTACAGGTTTTTCTTCTCTTTCCCCTATTGTTTGTGCTAATTGACTTTCAGGTGCAGCACCAACTATGTTAAAAGCAGGTGGGGCAGGTCTTGATGGTGCAGTTGCACCTCCACCTCCTGCACCTCCTCCTACTGATGCAGTTGAGGATTTTGCAGCATTAACTGCTGATTTTATTGCAGCAAATATTCCTGCTGCTTGGGCAGCAAATGCAATTAATAGTGGTACGTTTTGAGGAAAACCTACTTTAGCAGTAGATGCAGTTCCTTTGGCTAAATCAACCCCTGCTTCTGCAGACCGCATTGTAATTCTTGATAATGTTGCTTTTGCCTCTGCTATTTGTTCTTTCACAAGTAATGCTTGTTTTGCAATAAATAAAGCCCTACCTAATGCAGTTTCTTCGCCTATTACTGCTCTTAAAGTATCAAGATTATCAAGCATTTGTTTTTTTTCTTGTTCTTTTATCTCTAATAATTTTTCTGCACGTTCCTTTTCTGCTTCATCTGCTTCTTTTATCAAGTCAGCCTTTTCTCTTTCAAGTGAATTTATATTTATTAACTGCTCACTTCTAAAACCTTCTATTTGTGCAAGTATTCCCTCTTTTTCTGCTTTTGCTTCAAGTAATGCTATTTGGTTTTCATCGTTAGCATTTTTATCAAACTGTGCTTGTGCTGCTGCAATAACTGCATCTGCATTAGCCAACATTAATCTTTCTTGTTCGTTTAATACTTCTGCAAGTTTGTTGTTAGCTGCTATTCTTTCTTCTATGGTTTTATTTTCGTCATCTCTAACTTGTCTTAACTTTTCTGCCTCTCTGTCTTTTTGTTCTAAGATAATTTGGTTTTGTGCTATACCTATTTCTGCTGCTCTATTTAATTCTACTGTTTCTTTAGCAGCTTGTAATGTGCTTTTAGCATAATCAGTAATTCCTTTTACAACTTTAGGTGCAACCTCTACAACCTTATCAAATGTGTCAGGCACACCTGTTAAAATATCTACTGATTCCTTACCTGCTTGTTTTACGGAATCTAATGCACCTGCAAAATCACCTTCAAAAACCTTTTTAACTGCAGTTGCTAAAAAACCTAACGTATCTAAGAAACTATTAAATCTTTCAACAAGGTTATTTTTAATAGAATTACCAAAATCTACTAAAGCCTGTCTTGGGTCGCTAAATATATTTTTAAAAAAACCTACTACTGTACCTACATTTGCATTAAGAAAATTAAAAAAGTCATTAAAAGCTAAACTAAGAGTTTCAAACGTAGCATTAAAGAAGTTTGTTACCTTTTGGTTTTCGTTAAAAACCTCTGTTAGTTTTGCAAATGCAGCAATAGCTAAACCAATACCTGCAGTTTTTAAAGCATCACCTATTCTTCCTACACCTTTAGCAGTTGCCTCTGATGCTTTTTGCACTCCTTTTAGACCTTTCTTTGTTTCTGTATTTCCTTGTGAAACTTCTTTATTAAGTCTGTCTATTTCTTTTCTTAAATCAGCAAGTTCTGATGCTGCTTTACTTGCATTAGCCTCTAACTCTATGCTTACTTTTCTTTGTGCCATAACTCCTGCTTAAATATGTTATACGCTTCTCTTATACCTTCAGGGAATTTGTTTTTGCCTAATGCTATAGATGTATATTCCCCTGACTGCTTTGTCTGTTTAGCTATTTCTAATAAGTTTAAAATGTTCTCTATCATACCGTGCCTATCCAATCGCAAGTAACGTTTGTACTATCTACCGTTAATACCCTTTTATCTACACTATCTGCAAAGTATTTATCTTGGTTTTCTATCACAAAGTCGCTTACTTCGTTTATTAATTCTAAATCACTTAACCCTGTCGCAAGGTTAGTTGTTATTTCGTTTATTTTATATATTTTGTCAAATATTATTAGCCTATCTGCTAAAGAAAGGTTTAACAATATCCTAAGTGGTAGATATGCCTTAAACTTACTTAATCTTCTTTTTTGGTCAAATGTATCACCTATGTAATTACTATAATAAGTTTCAAATAACGTATCTTCAAATACTGTTCCTGCATATTCGCTAAACTCTGCTTTAAAGTTTATACTTTGGCTATCGCTTGTATCTACACTATTTAAGGGTATGTAATAATCTGTAATTCCAACTCTTACTGACGAACTTTTAACCACACCTATTTGTGTACCACTTGTAATCTTTTTTGCATAGAATAGTAATGGCTTACCTAAATATGGTTCTTGTTTTATATCTACTGACCAACCCCATTGTGCCTCTATAGGTGTAAGGTCTGTATCTCTTAGTCTTTCAAACTTATGATGTTCAAAAGGTAGTTTTAATTCAAATGTACCACCTTCTGTATTGTAAAAATCTTCGTATTGTTCCCTTGCCCACTCTACGTTAAATAGTTCTTTATGGCTTTCACTAAAAAAACTTTCTGTGCCTTCAAAACCAAATGATATTCTACGGTATGGCATAAGGGCATCTACAGTTGCACTATTAGTATCTAAAAATTCAGTAATATCAAAAGTGTTTTTGCTTTGTGCATAGAAGTCATCTAATGGTTTTACTTGTATTACACCGTTGTAATCTTGAAAAGCAGTTAGATTAAACATTTTAAATATACCTGTAATAAAGTCTAATATCTTCATATCGGGTAATTGTAAAGCTGCATTAAAATCTGCTACTGTTTCTACTTTTGCTCTACCTTGTATTTCTATAAATTTGTTATTAGCACCAAAAAGTTCTTTTACCCATTCATTTAGTTTTATTTCTAACTGAAAGTCTGCAGGTGTTTCACTTTCAAAATATATCCTATATTGACCTGCAGGAAACCTATGATTAGTGTCTATACCACCTAAAATCTGTTCTCCTGAAACATTATCTAATCTTTCCCTTTCCTCACCATTTCTTTCTACTATAACATTGTAATCAGTAGCAGCAGTTATAACTTTAATTTTATATTGCAATCTTACATTGTCAGGATTATTAGGTTGCCTAAAGGTAAAAAAGTCTTGCCCTACTTTACCTGCCCACGTGCTTCTATCTGACGATGAACCTGAAGGACAACAAAACGTTGCTTTTGCTCGTATCTTATCTTCTTCTAATACACCACCTTCTTTCCTATGTAGCCAAAGGTACAGATTGTAAAATATACTATTATCTGTGTTAAAAAAATCACCACTAAACTTTAAACCATATTGGCTTTCTATAGCTTTAATTATTGTATATACTCTAAGTGCAGGTTTTAACTGCTCGTATCCTACTCCTTGTATAGTGCTTGAATCGTAATGTAGGTTGCCACTATTTACAACAGGCAAAGTGCTATCATAGTACAACCTTTGGGTGTGTGTTATAAGTGGAATAATTAAAGCGTCAGGATATGAAGCACCATCTACAGTAACATCTAACCCATCTTGCATATAAGTAACTACGTTATCAGCATTATATGTAAACTCCATACCGTGTATATTGTTTAGTGCTGATAGTTTACTTTCTCCTAATAGGTCTTTTAGGTTTACTGTATCACCTATAAATGTCAGCTTGTAGGTATGTGCTTTTCCTTGTTTTAAACTAACACCTTCTAACTTAATTTTACCTTTTTTAAATAACTGATGGTTAAGGTATAACTCTGCACTTTTCTTAGTACCTGAAACGTATCCTGTAACATCAAAATTATAGAAATGTTTAAATAGCTTATTATTTTCTTTACTTGCAGGTACGTTAAAGGTCTTAGTAAAATCTGTAAATATCTTACTAATGTCTTTTACGTTTTGCAGGGTTTGTG
>Ga0160423_10003989_pt1 | contig 12198 bp, 6 predicted proteins | sample CRUFie14St8metaG_FD_108191 | JGI IMG/M metagenome (GOLD analysis project Ga0160423, IMG submission 108191) | Marine microbial communities from the Costa Rica Dome - CRUD Field 142mm St8 metaG | ecosystem: Environmental > Aquatic > Marine > Oceanic > Photic zone | place: Costa Rica: the Eastern... | reverse complement strand
GCTCTAGGTGTTTCAGTTTCTTGTGCTAACTCTAAAATACCGTTAATTGCTTCTTGCCCCTTTTCAATGATAGAGTAGAGATTTCCTCTAGTATATTCATAATCATTAGTTACATCATCTTTCTTTTCTGGGTTTTCTTTTTTAGGTTGCTCAACAATTTCGGATTTTGCCTCAACCTCTACGATTGGTGCTTCATCATCAATATTAAAAGTCTGATTTAAATCATCGAATTTTGCCATCAGATAAATCCTCCATCAAATCCAAAGTCATCACCAAGATCAACTTCTTGGTTATCAGATTCATTTACTTCCAACACATTTGTTCCAGAAACATGTGATGCGGCAATAGTATTGTTTTGTGCTCTTCTGACCAAGAGTTTGTTCTCTGTATCAGACTTCTGCTTGACATACATAACTTCTTTGTTGATCTGGATGTATGTACCTTCTTCGATAGGAGTAATGGACTGAAGAGTGATGGTCTCGTCAGTTTTATCAATATCTGCCGCAGTTGTTTCTATGACACCCTCATCAAAATCTTTGAGTGCCTTAGGTTCTGTAGTATAAGTAACGTCTCTTTGTTTTTTGTCTCCACCAGGACCAGCAAAATATCCAATATCTGCCTTTTTGATAATCTTTGCACTGACATCCTTGGTAATAGGACCAAATAGGTATGTCTTAGCACTAAATCTTAATGTGTAAATAAGTGCTCTTCTAGTATCAAAATTACCTTCATATTGATCATCCATTGTAATACCTTCGAGAACAATGGGAATATCACGTTTTTCGTTAATATCTGAAACTAAATTAATTGTAAGATTATATGATGGTTGAAAATATGGTAAAATCTGCTCTACAATTTGGAGCATATCATCATTTAGTTTTGTATAAATGTTCAACTCAAAGTCCATATTATATGGAACTGGCATATATGCCTTCTTGATAGTTCCATCACCATTTGCTGCTGGTGCAATGAACTTTTGAGTAGTTGTTACTTTTCTTGATGAGTCATACTGCATTCCAGTAAACTCAAAAGACATTCTTGGCAATGTAATTTGAGTTGTCTTATTTAAATCTTCAGACTGCTCCAGTCTTGCTAGAAATTTTTGCTGAGGTGCATAAGCGAGTGGAACTTTTGTCGTTCCAACAACATCTCCACTGGAGTTTGTTGTCTTAATGACAATATCATTGAAGAGTGTGCCAAAACTAATGACAGTTTTCTTCAGTATTTCGTTATAAAAATATTCAAACATAATTGAACTCTCTTAGGATTTATACCCTTCCAAATGGATTTATTTCTGTGAAATCAATAAGGTCATCAGCCTCAGACTGAATATCAACGTTCTGATCATAAGAACTTGAAGGATTCTCTTCTTCAACTGGTGTTGACTCTTCTGGAACGTCGTAGGTATTATCTGAAATTAGTGGATTATCGGTAATAGTATTTAGGATTACAATTTTGTGTTGTGCTCCAGAAATATCTCCAGTAATAGTTTCTCCATTAATGAAGTCACCTGTGAGATTAGATACTTTGAGTTCTTTTGTACCAACATTCCAAGATTTAACGATACCAGTATTTCCTGAGGATCCAGTTACGGTTTCATTAAATTGAAAGTTACCAGTTCCAACTTGATTTGGTAAACTAAAAGTAATATCAGGTGCAACTGTATAACCAGCACCTGGATTTATAATTCTTACAGAAGTAACTGCATTATTTGATAGAATTGCTCTACCAATTGCAGTAGTTCCACCAGAAACTGGAGAACTAAATGTAACCGTTGGCTCTTCACTATAATTAGAACCTACACTGGTCACAGTAACGAACCCAACAGCACCTTCCGTAGCAATACCTATTGTTGCTGCAGCACCAGTTCCAGTTGTTCTTCCAGTAAATGTAACGAGTGGAGAAACTGTATAACCAGCACCAGGATTGGTTAGTTCTACACCTTGAATAGTTAGGAATTGTTCTCCACCAGATCCATATGTAGTCCTTCCAGTTACAATACCTGCAGCATCTACACCACCAGAAGGTGCTGTTGATAAACCTAAGGTTACTGGTGCAGTATACCCATAACCCTTATCGGAGAACGTAAAGAAGTTCAGAGCACCGTCTACGACCCTTGTGTATGCTGCTGCGGTCTCTCCTATACCCAATACCTTATATGTTTGAATATAACCCTGATCTTGGAAATTATCGTCGATCTGAGATACACCAGTATTAACAACCTCTGTAGAATATCTGTAAAGTTCACATCTCAGTTCATAAACATAATTTTTCTGTAATTGATAGAATGGTTGCTCATGCTCAACAAACTTAATTTCAAATAATCTATCTCCGTATGGGAAGTATATTAAATCTCCTTCTTTTGGTCTAGTTGCTAATTCAATATTTGGGAGATCTTTAATTAGTGGTGTGATATAATTTTCGTATCTATCTTTTGAAATGATCAAAGTAAGATCATCTAAATCTTGAATACCAAACTTGGATAGTAAGGTTCCCTGACCATCATATCCGTCGTAGTTATTGACATATGCTTCAATTGGATATGCGTTATTAAATTCTGATTGAATAACCTCTTCGATAACAGTTGTTTTGGTCAGATACTGTCGAGGAATGTAGTAAACCTCAACACCATACATCTTCAACTGCTCGTTGATTAACTCTTGCACCAAGTTTTGTTCACTTGGTGATCCTTGCTGAAAAAATGGATTTAACATGGTATCAACCGATCATGTCTAGAGGTGGAAGTTCATAAGTAGAGGACATTTTCTCTCTAATTCTTTCCAGTTCTCTTTCCGCATCGTCATACATCTGACGACCATTAAGTTCTACTCCACCTGGAAGTTTTACACCTTGGAACTTAATTAGATTCTGTCCCCACTGCCTCTTAACGAGAGCAGTCAAATACATCTTGAGGAAAGAGTCATTCCAGACTTGACCATAATCATTTGGATCTAGCAGTCTCCAGCAATCAATTACTAGATAATCATCCTCACTCAAAGTTCCCCAATCCATATCAATATAAAGACGATCTTGCCTTTGATTGAATCTAAAATTCTTTAGTGGATTTAGTAGATGATCAATATCAGCCAGTTTTGACTGAACCATAGAATATTGAAGAAGATCAATCGAATCCCAATAATATAAGTCGTTTAAGAATAGTTGATATTTAACACTAAACATCGATCCACTAGTTGCGGATGATGATTGAACACGGAAAATTTTATTTACACCAGTAACTGCAGAAGGTACTGGTAGATAGTTTGAATTTTCTTCAAAAGTAAACTGAGTGGAAACACCTACAGTTTTGGTTACAGTATCTGTGGTAATACCCGATACTGTTGAACCACCTCTAGATCTTCCCCTATCAATATCGTCTTGTGTTATCTTATATTTTAAATATGTTCTTATTACACCATCAAAATGCCTTTCATGAAAGAATTGCAAAGCATCATCGACTAGATCATCGATTTGCTCATCGGCAACGTTGATTTCTAAGACAGGAGCACCTAACTGCCTTTTAGTATAATCAATTAAGTCTTGTCTAGATGCTGGTTGTGCCATTTTATTACAGCTTTAAAATTATTTATGGAGCAGAAGAAATACCTGGTTGAACTAGAATACTTCCATCTACAATCTTATAAGTTGTTGTTCCAGAACTTACTAGAACATCATAATAATATCTTCCTGCTTTAATACTTCTAGTATCAGTTGCTCCCATTGCAATTTTAAATTGACCGTTAGAAGCACTAACAAAACTAAAATCAAATGTTCCATGTGCATACATTGAAGAACCAATGGATACACTCTTGGTCATCTGTGATGATCCAGACCAGGAAGTGAAATCAAACTTACCACTATTAATGTCGTAAGTATTGAAGTTAACTTTAAAATCTGACCCAGGAAATAGGGTCAGATTTACACCATAAGGAACGTTTACTTCTGGGTTAAATGTTATTCTTTGATTAGACATTTGAGTAGATCCTTAATTTCCTTTAGATCATCTTTTACAGTTTGAACATCATCTTCAATTTGTTTTATTTTGTCCAACTCCCTCTTTTTATATTTGAGGGAGTTCATATAATTCTTATATTCAGTCATGTTAGTGTTGACTATTGCATTTGTTTCAGAATCTCTATAGAGATTTGCCCGATTTTCTACTTTAATTTTCATGTTATGAGAATGCAATTGCTCTGAGATCACGTACCCTTGGTGGGTAACACTGATTCGTAGATGTTGCTACGAGTTTGACACTAAAGTACTTGAATGATGGTAGATTTTCAATAGTAAACTCATAATCTTTGAATGTTAGGGCAGTAGAATCGAAACCTTTGGTATCGGTTGGTGCGACTTTACTATCAGGTCTACCATTACTCTCACTAATATCATCAACCTGACCACTTTCAAAAAGATTATCATATCCAGGGAATGGATAGTAGATTAGATCTTTTGATGGATCATCAGTTAAAGCATAGAATGCTCTAATGTCTGAGAAATTGTTGATGTATGCTGCAAGTAAGAGTCTGATGTTGTTTGCGGGAATTTCAAGTGCAACAGGTTTAGATGCGTAAACGAATGCTGAAGGATCTTCAGTAAGTGTCGCAACTCTTCTGTCGGTAACAAAGTTAGTAACAATTTCATTAACTCTGTTAGAAACAAATACTGCACCCACTCTATCGAGGTCAATAACAGGTGATAGTCTGCTATCGAGTGAACTGAGACTTAGTTCTAGTTCAAATGATCTGTTTCCTGGCATATCATCTAATAGATTATCTGCATTCGTCTTGGATGCAATCATTCTAGGAGTATCGAAGTAGTTATCTGCATCCATATCGATGGTTTGATAACCCTGATCAACGAATGATGTTTCATCACCACTGACACTAGTAGCAGAAACCGTTCTTACACGTCCAGAAACATTAGTCTTAGTAACTTGCATAATCTGAGTAATTGGTTTCATGATTTCAAACTGGATGTTCTGCGTAGCAGTAACACTTTCACCACCAGTAGATCTAGTTTCATTTAGATATAGAGTTGGTAGTGAAGTTGAAGATGATCTATCAACACCATTATCAGAATTATCAATTTTAATGTTGTAGTAATCTAGATCTCTTGCTTCAGAAACAGTTGCATCTTGTAGTTGATGTGTCTTGTTAATTCTTCTGAGAGAAACTCCAGAATTTTCATACTTATAGATGAGTTGACCAGCATCATATCCGCCAGCAACTGTAGAATCAATTTGTCTAGTAACACTTTCTAGTGTATTACCAGTAACTCCTTCGTAAGAGATGATTTCAGAACCAATTTTTGCATATCCAGGGTTAGTTGTACCAACTCCGACACCTTCAAAGGTTGCAAATTCGGATGCATCTTCAAGAACAATATCTGCTGTAGAATCTCTAACAACCTCTGCACTGATAGTTGTTGGAGGAATGTTGGAAAGTACATTTTCAATTACAACCTGGTTGGTGCCAGAGTGCATACCATGATTTCTGTGATTTACCTTGATGTGTAGACCATCAGTAACAATTCTTGGTGCTGTATCTGGAGTTACGGAAGCATTGTTGCTAAACTCAGAGGTGACACCTGAAGAATTGACATAACGTAGTGTCTTACCACCACCAACGTTGAAATCACCTTGTACTTGATCAAGAATCAGTTCATTGATGCCATAAACTTCAGAAACGGATAGTTGTAGGTTTCTACCAACACCACCACCGATTGTGGCAGTTAGAACATCACCAACTTTGAAACCATTACCACCATCAGAAATTGTAGCAGCAGCTGCAACTCCATTATTAACATGAATGTTTGCTGTTGCATTCTGACCCTGACCAGTTAGTTTAGTCAGTGCTACGTTATCATATTGGAAGAATCCAGAAGCAGGTGTTAATCCAAGTCCAGCATTAGTTACTGACATGGTGCCAGTTGCAATGCCGAGACCCATTACGTAGTTGCCTGTTGCATTAGAATCATCTTGCTTAACAGTATTACCCGGTTCAATTTCAGTTCCCCAAGATACTGCAGTTGTTCCAAGTCCAACAATAATTCTTCTAGAAGAAACATTGAGAGAATCTTTTTGTAAGGTAGCAACCTGTCTGTTACCTGCAGTTAGATCTGGGTTGAAGAAACTAATCTTACCTTCTTCAACGAATTGTGCTCTATTCAATTGAAACTTGAGATCGTCGAACTGACTAGGAGTCCAGGTTCTACCATTCTGAGATTTGAACATTGAACCTAGAGTTGGTTGCTGAGTTACAGGAACCTGCTGAGATTCTGGTAATGCTAGTGTAGAAACATCAGTCTCACCCAATCTACTAATCCATAGATTAAAGTCGGTTACGGAAGATCCAATAACAATACAGTGTTCTTTTCCACCCTCTAGGTATACAGGTGCTGGGAAGAAGACTGTTGTTGCTTCACTACCATCTGCAGATACTCTAATCTTTGATCCGTGAAGATCAACGTGAGATAATGGATAGATTTCTTCAGATGAAGGGAATCCATTAACCATTGGTCTCAGTTGAACAAAGCAGCTAGATGTTTCTGAGGTTGATTGGAAATATAGATCAACGGAAGTTACGAAGATACCCGTGCCATCAGTGTCATTACCTACACTAAATGACTGTGCCACGGGATCATCGTCATCTATCACTGGTGGTGGTGTTGGTGGTACAGGTGGCCTTCTACTACTTCTGTCACTACGTCTTCTACCTCTGCGTCTACGTCTGCTTCTGCGTGGTGGAGCTGGTGGTGGAGGTGGTGGGCTAGGTCTACGACGTTCAGGACGTGGTGGTCGAGGAGGTCGTGGAGCAGGACGTGGAGGAACTGGTGGTGGTGGTGGGCTAGGTACAGGTACTGGTACTGGTACTGGTACTGGATTTGGTACTGGTACTGGATTTGGTTGTACAACAATAACTGGTGGTGGAGGTGGTGGCAATGGAATTGCTCTTGGTTCCTCTCTTGTTACATTAACATTGGTATCAATAATTGAAGTTCTTGTATTAGAGATTGGTTCAGTTTGAGTTAACTGAGCATTCTGTATTTCTACATTACGTGTAGAAATAACAGTTCCTTGAACAGTATCAATTGTGCCTGTAGAGAAGAATGCTTTTTCAGCTTGAGTAGTTGATTGTCCTCCGATTGTATTAAAGTTTGGAGAATCAGAAATCTTGAAGGATGAAGATCCAGAACGGAACTTAGGTGCTCCAGGTGCATTTGGATTTGGAATATAGAAAGAACCACGAATAGATCCAATGTCATCAGTAATAAGTCTGACATCTGTTACTCTTGCTCTAGCACCACTATTTTGACCTTCAAGGATCATTCCATCATCAATATATCCATAATATTGACCTGTTGCTTCAAGTGCTAATGTTGCTAGATCTACGTTTAGAACAGTAGATGCAGTTGAATAAAGTCGTGGTTGCTCAACATTAGTATATGGATTTAGTGGATAAATATCAATCGGATCATTAAAAGGTCCAGTTCTATGATGAGGTGAAGCAACTCTGAATGAAATCCAAGGTAGATCTTGAGTAATACCTGGTCTTGCACTTTGTGCAGATTGAACTGTCTCACCAACTTCAAATGTTCCACTGATCATTTCAATTTCAATCAGTTTTGGAACACAATAGTTCTCGACATTAGTTGTGTCGAAGAATGGTGTTACTTCGGTATTTGGTTTTAGTCTTCTTGCAATAAATTCAACGTTTCTTGCTCTCATAAAAGAGGAAACGTTACTCGAAATAATTTTATCACCAAGACTGATATTATTTCCAGGAGTGTTTACTAATCTCTGAGATTCAGCTGTTCTGGATCTTATTCCAGTTCTAGTTACAGTCTCTGAAGTAATAGATGTAGTTGTTGTTTGACTACCACTGGTAAGGAATTGATTTCCTGGAATCTGAAGAGTTTCAGATTGTGAACTAGTATTTCTGGATGTAGATCTTCCAGTCCATTCTTCATTCCATGCTCCCCATACTGTTGGAGACCACCCTGCTTGAGGATCTAGATCTCGTGGATTTGCAGTAACGTTAGTAATATTGAATCCACTAATTAGACCTTCAACAGTTTGAGTTTCAACTCTTGATTGCTCAATCCAAATATCGGAAGATGGATTTAGAGTTAGAGAACCTTTATAGAACTGAACAAAATATGGTGCAGCATTAACAACTCTAGTTGCAGTTGGTTGCTCAAAGAATTGAACCTCATCATAGTCTAGGGTAAGAAGACCCATACCATCAGTTCCTTCAAATCCTGTATTTGGATTGACAGTACTTCTTCTGATGTTATTGCCAATAAGATCATTTACATATCTTGGATCGACAGTATCGTCTTTTGCACCATTAACTCCAGTAAGAGCAGTAGAACCTAGAACTAAATCAATCGAAGTAGTATAAGATGAAGGTCTTAACTCATTATTGGAAATATCAATACTATTCTTGGTATTTACACGAAGTTGACTATTAACGTTACTAAAGTTATCTACAAAGAATCCAGACTTAAATCTGTCAGTACCATCAGAATCTTTGATATCAAGATTTGCTGTATTAAGTTCTAGAACAGATAGTTGAGTATAATACTCAAGATTTTTTACTCTCTGCTCTAGTAATGCAATATCTTGCATTCTATATCTCTTATGCTTTAAGAGATTGATTTTGACATCATCTGGAGAGTACAGATATGGTGGTAAAATTACTTGTGCTACTTCGAGAGCATTCTCAAGTGGTAGTGGTAGTGCTGGAGTTTCAGAAGGAATACCATTAATAATTTGGAATGTTTTCTCTTTGTTTAGATAAATTCTATCAATTCTACCTAGGTAGAATGAATAATCAACATTAATATTTTCATCAGGTGCTAAAATATCAATATTTTCATTTTGTGTGGAATCAAAAGACCTTCCTAAGAACTCAAATGGTGACCTTGCACCTTCAGTTACTGTATATGTTTTAACCCTAGGTCTGATATCCAGAATATCAGTATGTCTAATTCCATCAACAGTTCCAATTTCACCATAATCGAAGTTTTCATAAGAATCTGCAATTAAGAAACTGCCAGTATCGGTAGAATTAATACTTGCATATTCGTATACAACAGTAAGTCTCTTAGTTGGTGCATTTGTATTGGGTTTTCTTACTAGTCTAGAATAATCGTAAATAGTGCTTCTAGAACCAGTATTTAAAGTATACTTATCAGTAACATCATTATCACCAGCAGTTACTGCATCAACAACTGCTTCGATCTTAGAATCTAGGAAAGTAATTTCCTCATCTTTCGCAAAAGTTTTATCGTTGATATATACAACTTCAACTGTTGTGCTCGATACTTTAGAAGATAGAACAGCAACACATCCACTTGTTCCTTGAATTCTCTCACCATCAAGAGTATCCAATGCACTTGCATTGAAACTATTAATATTTGATAGAGTTAGTCTTGGAATTGAAGCATCACCAGTAGTTGTAGATTCATAAACAGCATGAATCTTTGTTACATCTGGTTCTAATAGACAAATATCTTCGTCTTGTACTCTAGAACCGTATGGGAAATTGCCATAAGTTAATCCATCGTTTAGAGTAGTTGCACCTACACCAGAACCTTCTAGTGAAGACTTATTAACTATGATGGTTTTAACTTTATTTCTAACTTTACTTTGTGCTTTGAGATCAATCTTCTTCAAAGTTGCTACGAGTGTAGCATCACCAGTTACTGACAGACCCTTAATGATAAGTTCTCTACTACCACTAGTAATAGTAAACTTATCAGTGGTTAGTTCTTCATGAGCACCATTCTTGTTGGTTAGAATATATCTTTCTTCATCAAATGGTAAGAAAGTTTCTCCAGTCTCTAATTCTGCAGGAAGAATAGTTACTCTACCTCCAGTTTCGTCGGAAACAATAGAAACATTAAAAGTTTTTCTAATTGTTACGTTAGAATCTAGAAGATTTACATTAGATATATTAGATTTTGGTAATGGAGTATAAAGTGTATTATCCTCTGATCTTTGTAGAGCAGATACGATTTTGGAAACATTAATTGAACTGACTGTACCCGTTGCTACAGTGCCCTTACAGACCCCACTAACTGCCTCTACAGCAGCAAGAGTAATGCTTGAGGTAGAAACTACAGAAACTCTGTTAATCGTTGGTACAGACTGTCCAGACTCATTATAAGTAACAAGATCATTTACTTTAAAATCTCTTGAGAAGTCACGATCTGCTTGAGTAACAACTCCAGAAGCAATTCTACATGCACCTAGTTCTAGAACTCTAGTTTGCTTAATATCACCACTGAATGTGCTGATTCCAGACACACCATGAACTGATTTAACATTTTGAATATTATAGGTATCTACACTTGTAGTGATTCTATCACTATCTTGACCATCAAAGAGTAATTCCTCACCCTTGATGAAAGTACCATTGACGTTATATGCGGTAACAATTCCTGAGTTAGATACATCATATCTCAAGAATCCTACAGCACCACTAGATTTACCTTTAATGAAGGTTGGAGTGCTTAATGTTGTTAGATTTTCGTTTAGGTTTAGATCTGTAAATGGAATTACATCAAAGAGAGAAATATCCCAAGTATTTGAAGTTGGATTTGTGCTATCATATGATCCACTCTCTAGAGCAAAGTCATATACACGAGCTAGACCAATTTCTTTACCTGCTGCAATAGTTGCTGCAGAACCTACTCTCTCATTTCTCAGAGATAGTGTATATGTTGTAGATACACCGATATTTGGAGTACCATATACATTATTAAGTGAAAATGTAGATCCAGTAAGGTACTCAATTCCTTGATCTTTAAGTGTTTTAGTCTCTCTAGTTTTATTAAAATCAGTAATTACACTTGTAGGGATATTGCACTCATATCCCTGAACATATGCCTTACCAGAAGAGATGATATAACAACCAATTTCTTCTCTAGCAACTTGACCAGTAGCAGTTGGTTCACCAGCCTCAAACACACCATCACTACCGAGAAAGTCTTGTAGAGAATTCTTTACATCAAGACTAAATGGTTTTACGTAATAGTTGCCACTCTCATCAAAGGTTCTTCTTGCCAATTCATCTGCAAGAATATTATATTGTGGATTATCTACCTTTGATTTGGTTACTTGACCATTTACTACTCTAGCAATTTCAATAAAATTTTGAGGAACTGGTCCAGAGACAACCGCAGTCAGTACTGGATCAAGTTTTAAACGATCAGCACCTGGTGCTGCATAGTTTACAAATCCTTGAGAGTTATCATATAGAGTTTCATCATCATATGCACTAGTAAGTGATTCTTTAACATCAAATCCTAACTTGAATGAAGGTCTAGGATCATCAACACTTACTGCCAGAGTCTGTTCATCAACATTTACAAAATTGCCTCTAAGATAAAAGATACCATCAGTAATCTTAGCAATACAACCAGACTTTTCTGATTTGATTGAAGCAATACTAGCACCAGCATTTAGACTGGTAATAGCAGTATCAGTTAGCGCAACAGTATCTTGAGTGATGAGTAGTTCATCAGCAAAGAAAACTTCTGTTTCATTATCTTCACCAGCTGCAATAATATTTACAAAAATATGATATCCTTCTACATGCTCAATTTTTGCCTTTACACCAGATATTGCACCGATAATAACTTTACCGATGAATGACTTGATGTACTCTGCTACATCTAACCCATTATAACTTTCACCTAATTCGTATACAGCATGATCTGATCTAACTGATAGAGAACCTGGAATTACTACAGATCCTTCTTTAAAAATATGATTACCAAACTTTTCAATTTGGTTGCCAAGAATTGACTGAATAGTAGTTAGTTCTCTTGCTTGGACAGGTTGTCCAGGTTTGAACAGAACTTTGTGGTATTTCTTTGACTCATCAAAATCATCAAAATAAGGAAAAGTGTTGAGGTTAGTGTTCTGTGGCATAATTCTTAGAATTGCAATACGATTTTGATATCTTCTCTTTGATTTTCAGACCTTGTGATTGGTGGTCGATTGTCAACGTAAACTAAGTCTCCAGAGTACTTCTTCACCTCTGGTTCAGAAACACCATCACTGAACGTTTGTCCAAGATAGTAATTTAGATTATTTATAGTGAATGTATCACCATCAAATGTATCATCAATTTTCAAATCTTTATTTGATCCTTCAATGGTCAAGTCTCCACCAGTACCTAATGTTGACGT
>Ga0160423_10003988_pt1 | contig 12201 bp, 9 predicted proteins | sample CRUFie14St8metaG_FD_108191 | JGI IMG/M metagenome (GOLD analysis project Ga0160423, IMG submission 108191) | Marine microbial communities from the Costa Rica Dome - CRUD Field 142mm St8 metaG | ecosystem: Environmental > Aquatic > Marine > Oceanic > Photic zone | place: Costa Rica: the Eastern... | reverse complement strand
AGGGAGAGGCAGTAAGAAGAAGAAAACGGAGGAGGAGGAGGGAGGCAGGGAGGGATGGACGGGAGGGAGGGAGGGAAGGAGGGAGAGGGGGAGGGAGGGAAGGAGGGAGGAAGGGAGGGAGGGAGGGGAGGGGGGGGGGGGAGGGGGGGAAGGGGGGAGGGGGGGGGGGGGGGGGGGGGGAGGGGGGGGGGGGGTCCCAAGCACTCACATGGCGATGGGAATGATTGTGAAGAACTTCTTGTTGCTGGTGAATTGCGAGCCACCGTCGATCTGCTCCCAGAAGGTCAAGTGGTCGTACTTGCCCTGGTCGTAGTACACGGGCGTTCCCTTTTTCCAGTGAAGCAGGTAGAAGGAGACCTGCGTCGGTTCATAGATGGATAAATCAGAAACACAAAGTGGAGGAGTCAGCCTTTGCTCGCGCGAAGCGGCGATTTAAAAAATGGAACAGGAGGAAGCAGGAATATGAAGGGAACTCACCGCGTTGTGGATGAGGTTCGCGTACGTCCACGCCAGGCCGATGGGCACCAAAATCGAAAGGCACAGCCAGAGCGCCAGAACGATGGTGACGTAAAAGGTCCAGAAAGCTTAAGGTGGAGCGGGGGGACGGGGGGTTAGACGCACCGCCGGGACGAGCGAGAGCGGAAAGGAGCGGGAAGATCCCGACTTGTGGACTCACCGGTGCCGTTCACCCACTCCACATTCGCGTTGAGTTGGGGGCTGCTCGCCGACTTCTGCAAGGTCTTTGTCATCGTGTTTACACGCGACATGACACTTTTCTATCTCGTCTCCTAGAACTCAATTGTGCAATCCACCCGAGCGAGGCTTTGTCCTGTCGCGAAAGCCGACCCGACCCGACCTCGCCGCGGACTCCTTCCCGTAATGTGTGCACCACCTCGGGTTCACGTGGAATGGCGTGCGACCGAGCGCGCACCGTCCGTCGTTCGACTTGGTTTTCTCGAGAGGTAGGTCCAAAGGTTGTGTTCGTATGCTCGCGCCCCCGCTGGCCCTGCGAAGACTGCGCCCGTCGGTCTTCGTCGCGCGCTCGCGAGGTATGCCTAGCTCAGGCCGCGTTTGTTTGTTCCCCTGCTACTCCAGTGTTCTTGGACCCATCCACCCACCTGGATCAAGGTGGTTTCTTGGAGGTTGTTGACACCAACCAACCAACACGGAATTTCTACACACAACCTAAAAAGAAAAAACGCCTCGAAAGTGACGATGAGGAAGAAAGAAAGAACGGGGCGACCTTTAAGAAAAGTTGCCGACTTTTCCCAGGCCCAAAGCTCCTGCAGTGGTTGGGCAAGATCGCGCCTTGGGCAGTGGGCAGTGGGAGGGAGATCGATCAGGATGGAGGCCGAGCGGTAGGATGAGACAGTACGGGAGGCAGCGGAGGAGGAAGAGGTGGGGATGGGGGAACATCCTCTTCGCCGCTTTGTTGTGCGCCGCGGGACTCATCGCCATTGACATCGCTTCCCTGCACGGTGGTTTCATGCTGGTGGGAGAGCCCAAGAGCACTGTGGGGCGAGTCAAGCTGGAGCAGAGGGGGTTAAAGGATATCCCCAAGGATATGGCGTCCCATGAAATGGTCGTTGACCTTCCGCCGGGTGCGGAGGCGGAGTCAGACCAAGGGCGAGGGGTTCCGGCTGAGGAGTCGGGAACGGTCGAGGGGTCCGTGGAAGACAACCTTGAGGACGACAAAGGTGAGCTTGACGGGCCACCGCAGGAGGCAGCGCGGAGAACTGAGGCACCAAAACCCACGAGGCGCGCAGGGCCTAGGAGAGACCGCGAGCGGGAGCGGGAACGCCATGATTCGTCAAAGACTGTTTCGGGCTCGGCGGTCGACAGGATCGAGAAGCTGTCTGCCAGGCTCATGAACACCAAAATCGTGCTTGGGAAGCAGCAGACGGTGACAGGGTCCCGGCTGACTTGCGGCGGGTCCCACACCGTGCAGTGGCGGTCTTACCGCGAGCTAAGGGACTCTTTCATGGATAAGACGAAACTGTACAGGCACCTTCCCCCTTCGAGCGTGTCGCTCCTGAGTTACGCGAAGGCCATCGGCGAAAGCGACTGCTTCAAGAGGCACCGGTACAACTACAAGCACAACAACTGCACTTTCGAGGCGCCGCAGGGGGAGCAGGGGCCCCACGATCAGGCTGAATTGTGCGCCGTGGTCGGGAACGGCGGCAGGCTGCGGCAGGAGTACCACCAGGAAGCAATCGACGCCGCGGACGTCGTCATCCGGTTCAACCAGGGCGTCACCCAGGGTTTCGAGAAGCACGTCGGCACCAAGAGCACGATCAGGATGTACAACGGCCCGTACATCTCGCCAAAGCAACCGGGCGAGATCACGATCGCCCAGATAAGGGAGATGGCGATCCGGCAGTGGGTGAAGCAGGCCCAAAAGCACGAGGGGGAGCACACCGCGTTCATGTTCGACCCTGACTTTCTTTGTCATGCGTGGGACTGGGTGGACCGGAAGGGGGAGAAGCCATCGAGCGGCCTGGTGGGGATCGTGATGTCGCTCAGGCTGTGCAGGCACACGAACGTGTACGGCTTCCAGTTCGACGAGTACTTCAACACCTCGATTAGGCCGCACTACTACAACTGGGAGAGGCCAAAGCCAGGACGGGAGAACGTCCACCCCTTTGCACAGGAGAGGGAGCTCTACAAGAGCCTGGAGGAGATGGGGCGCCTCACTCTATTTTGAGGTTGGGTCGTCGCGAAAACAGAGGCTGATAATATATTGTACTATGAACAAGGCCCCGAAAAAAAGTATATGTATGGTCCTTGCCGTGTGTCAAAATTTGGGGTTGCGCGCGGAAGAAAAACAAACAAAAACGGCCTAGAGCCAACACCCTCCCCCACTCCCGCGCCCGCCCACGAAGTGCTCGTGTCTTGTTTCTTAAAATTCGCATTGCTTTCGCGTACCGAGAGGGATCTGTGTCGGGTGGCAGTCTACTCGACCCCCTTCCCGACCCCCTTGATCGCGCTGTACATGCTGTGCTCCGCCCTGAGCGCCTGGAGGTAAGGCCTCGCCGCCGCCAGAGTCCACTCCAGCTTGCCCCTCGTGGAGGTCGAGGTCAGAAGGGCCAGGCGTTCGTGTGCGCTCTCCGCCACCAGCGCTGCGGCCGCAAAGGCGAAGAGCTCCTGCCGCCGCGAGGAGCTCTTGAGGAGCTGGTCGTAGGCCCCGCTTCCGTCCCCGGCCTTGCTCGGCCTATTGATCTCGATGACGGGGGTGTGGTGCGTTCTCGCCGGCCCCAGAACTTGGCCGCTCTGCTTCTGCCAGATGGCGGCCTGGTGCTCGGCCCTGGACGCGAAGGTAGGCACGGTCTCCACCTCGGGAGGCGGGCACACCTTGAGAAGCGCCTCCGGAAGAATCGCGTTCGGCTGCCCCAGCTCCTTCTCGAGCCTTTGAATCTCGCACAGGGTCTTCCACAGCGCGATCTCCAACTGTGAGTCCCCTGTGACGGGTCCGTCATCCAGCGGCAGGCACGAGCTAAGGTGTCCCATGGTGCCCTTAATGAGAACCCTCCTGAGGCACTCGTAGTGAACCTCCAGCTCCCCAGCCTTGGAGTGGAGCGTGGGGCCGGGAACGACGTCCTTCACGCTCAACAGCGAGCCGACTGCGGTGCCGTTGCCGTTTTTTTTTTTGGTCGGTGTGTGCCGAGAGAAACGCGTGCCCGCACGTCAGAAGAAGAGACCGACAACGGAGGAGGGATGGTGCGTGCGGGTATCGTGAGGGAGGAGGAGAAGGTCGCTCACCTGTGATGCCCTGGCCCATGATGCCCACCTTGAGGCCGTCCTGCTCGAAGACGCCGCGCTTGATCGTGTCCGGCGCTGCCCTCTCGTGGGTTGAGTGTGCGAAAACGTCGCCAACCTCCAAGTCAGCAAACATGTCCAGGTACTTGGGTTCGAAGATGCGAAAGGTGCCCACGTCCGTGGGCAAAATGACGGAGCCCGTGTAAAACGTCTCGTACTGGTGGCTCGCGCCTCCGAGCCGCCCTCCCTTGCTGCTCGTCAATGCGCTACAACGCCCCATGGGTCGAGGTGACGACGACGACGACCTCGCCGAGGCCCTTCTTCTCCCGCGCCAGACAGGGCCGCACCCCACCCCGACCGACTCATAGCATACCCTCCCACCATACCACTTCTGCTCGACCATGCTTGTCAACCTCGCGTTGCTTGCAACTTTACGACCCACAGTTTCCCGAGGCAAACCAATGCAAAGCAGGCGGTGCTTCGTAGGCTCCGCTCCTCTATCCGTCGGTTCGGGCACTCCGGCACTCCGCTCCGCCAGCTCCGCGTCTCTCCTCCGTGCTCCCGCACTCGCCGTCCGTCGTCGTCGTTCGCCGCCCTCCTGTTGGTTGTGTTCTCGCTTCCGCCCGCCGGCGTCTCTATCTTGAAAAAGATCCTACAGGACAGGCTGACCTGGCGCGCGCAACGTTTTTGTGCTCTACTCTACTTTTGTTGGTGTACTCTCGTTTGTGATCGAGATGGCTTGATGCTACCCAGCACATGTGAACAAGATGTTCGAATCAAAAAAAAAACGTAACATGAGATCTCTACTATCATCGAAAATCACACCCTTTTTTTTTTCCTTTTTTTTGAGGCATACCATGTGATTTTTGGCAGGCAAGAAAACAAAATTCCCGACTTTTCTGCACACTTTTCTGCACACTTTTCTGCGACTTTTCTGCGTACTTTGAGTCCAGGTCACCCTTGTCCTCGAGTGTGTGTTGTCGCTTGTAGAGAGAGCGCCGCGGGCCGCCGCGAAGGCATCGAGGGCTGGTGCGTGCGCTAGAGGTCGTGGGTTCGACTCCAGTCCTGCGCACGTTTTCCTTTTCCTTCGCTCTCGCACTGCTATTTGCGTAGTGTTTCGAGCACCCACCCTGTGCAGAGCCTTGTAGTGTGTTGTCGCTGCGAAAGATGATGCTTTCGAGGATAGCGCGCCTTATTCTGGCGAGGACGTCCTCCTCTTCGTCACGGCAAGCGTGTCGACACGCGAGCTCCACAGTCACAGAACAACAACGAGAACAAGAACCACCGCCTTACAACCCGGACATAAAGGACTCGAGTGTGATTGTGAGAAAAAAGGGCGTAGAAGTTTTGCACGACCCGTGGTGGAACAAGGGCACGTCGTTCAATTACGTGGAGAGGGATGCCTTAGGGCTGAGGGGGTTGCTGCCTCCGTGCGAGATACCTTTCCAGAAGCAGATCGAACGTTTTATGACCGAATATGAATACGGCATCGCACACGTCGCCCCGAAAGACGAGACGGTGACTCCGGAGAACATAAGAAAATGGAAGGCTCTGGAGAGTCTGCAAAACAGGAACGAGGTGCTCTTTTACAAGATTCTCCTCGACAACTTCGAGGAGATGGCCCCCATCGTGTACACTCCCACCGTGGGCTGGTGTTGCCAGGTAAGCTTACACGACGACTTTTTACAAGCGTTGTAACACTACTATGGATAGGGCTGACTTGGCGCTCGCCCCCCTCGCCAACTCGGTCTTAGAACTTCCACCTGATCTACAGGCAGGCCAGGGGCCTCTTCATCTCTGAGAAGGACCGGGGAATCATGTCCTCGCTCGTGCACAACTGGCCGGCGCAAAAAATTCACGCCATCGTCGTGACGGACGGATCTCGCATTTTGGGTTTGGGAGACTTGGGCGTGAACGGGTTGGGCATCTCCATCGGCAAGCTCGATATCTACTGCGCGGGCGCTGGGTTCCACCCGTCTCGCGTCATGCCGGTCGTCATCGATGTGGGCACCAACAACGAACAGCTGCTGAACCACCCCCTGTACTTTGGTTTGAGGAGGCAGAGGCTGGAGGGCGACGCATACTACGAGCTCATCGACGAGTTCATGCGCGCCGTTTTGGCGCGGTACCCAAACGTGCTGATTCAGTTCGAGGACTTTAGCACGAATCACGCCCAGGCCCTGCTGGACAGGTACCGCGACCACCACCTCGTATTCAACGACGACATCCAGGGCACGGCCACGACGGTGAGACCATTCTTCCGCAATGCTTCCATCCCGCCGCCTCGGCTGACTCCCTCCCTTCTCTATCTCTATCTCTCTATCTCTCTCTCTCTCCTCTCTCGGTGTGTGTGTGTGTGTGTGTGTGTGGTGAAATTGGCGCCCAGGTGCTCGGGGGGATCTACGGCGCGCTGGCGGTCAAGGGCCTGAGCGCTTCCGCGCTTGCCTCGCAGCAGTTTGTGGTCTGCGGCGCGGGCAGCGCTGGCATGGGCGTGGTCTCCTTCCTCGCCAAGGCCATGTCGAAGCACGGAATCACGGAGGAGGAGGCCAGGCAGAGGTTTTGGATCCTCGATGTCGACGGGCTGATCACCTCGGGCCGAGACGGCCACGTGCCAGACTTCGTCAGGCCCTTCGCGAGGATGGACGCCGAGCTGGAGGGGGCGGACCTTTTGTCAGTGATCCAACACGCAAAACCGACCGTGCTGATCGGGGCGTCCACGGTAGGTGGACTCTTCACTTCTGACCACCTTGGAGAGATGACCAAGCACTGTGACCGGCCGCTGGTGATGGCCCTCAGCAATCCGACCTCGAAGCTGGAGTGCACCTCGGAGCAGTGCGCGGCGTGGACCAAGGGCAGGGGAATCTACGCGGCGGGAAGCCCGCAGCCGGACTGCGTTTACGACGGCAAGGAGGTCGCTTCCTCGCAGGCCAACAACATGTACATCTTCCCCGGCCTTGCCCTCGGGGCGTCGATGGGCAAGGCCAAGGTCATCACGGACGCCATGCTCATGAAGGCATCGGAGTCCCTTGTGGACTGCATCACGGCCGAGGAACTGGAGAGGGGCAGCATTTACCCCAAGCTAGGGTCGATCCGGGAGATAAGCTTGGAGATCGCGTGCTCGGTGATCGAGCAGGCCGTTAGGGACGGCGTGACCAAGGCGGAATCGAGGGCGGTGGAGGTGCTGGCAGAGCAGGGAAGGGAAGGCCTTCGGGGTTTCGTGAGGAGCAGAATGTTTCAGGTGAGTGAATCGCGATATCACCCTGTCGCTAAGAAAAAAAAACTGACACGCGCACCAATTCTTCTCCAAACACGAAAGCCCAACTACGACCCTCTCGTGTACGTCCCGCCGGGCATCGGGGAGTGAGCGGCGCGAGGCCCAACCATTCCTTGTTTGGTATGTAGTGTGTGAAAATACAAATTACTTTTCGGGCCTTTGTTTCTCTATCCCTTGTTCTTGAAGTCTGGCAATACCACCTTGTTCGTCTCCAGGTACTCGTAGAACCTCTGCGATTGACCGACCGACCGAACGAACGAACGCGAGGAGAGCGGCGATGGAAATGGCGGGAGGGGTTAGCGGTCGGAAGGAATACGTCTTCAGTAAGGTAAGGAAAAGGGGTGCCGGCCGGGCCATGGCACTCACGTAAAGCTAGTACTTGCACAGAAGGTAGAAGGCCCCGGCGAAGAACACGAAGAGAAACTCGAACTCGAACTTGGCAAAAGTCCTCCGCGCCCTTCCCAGGAGGGTCCGGTCCCCGCGGCCCCTGCCTCGAGGCGCCATCGTGCGAGCTCACGCGGCGGTCTGCCAGTTCTGCTTTTGAACCCCACCCCGCCCCGCCCCACCCCTTGGAGGATGCGTGACATTTCCAGAAATGTTGTCCACGACAGACCGACCGAAGCATCGTAAGCGTGGAGATCGGAAGAATTACGGAAGAATTAGACGACGAGAGAAGAGACGGAAGAAGGTAACCCTATTCAATAATTGGGGTTTGTGGGTGTGGGTGTGGGTGTGAAAGAAAACAAGTACATAATAATGTGGGTTCGCCTTAACAGCCGGCGCCCAGAACCCACCCTACTACTCCTTCTACTCGGGGGGTCACCCTTTGGCCTTGGCCCTCTTGCGCAGCCCTTCCTTCCCAATTCCCAATCACGGTGTTGGAATCACACGATCTGCTTCGAGATCGAGTTCCTCTTGGTCATGTTCGGTTGTTGAGCAGTCTCCTCTGGCTTTCTTCCCATGTTCATCATGTGAGCAAACTCTTCATACGAGATCTTGCCGTCGCTGTTCTCGTCGCACTCCTTGATGATCTGAACGATCTCCGTGGCCTCATGGTCAAACCCGTAGTCCTTCAGACACTTCTCGATCTCGTCCTCTGTGATGAAGCCCGAGTTATCCTTGTCTATGGTCTGGAAGGCCTTGAGAAGGGCCTCCGACTGGTTCAGCATCTGCACGTTGACAGTTGCGGCGATGAATTCGTCCCAGTCCACGGTTCCGTTTCCGTCCAGGTCCATCTTCTCCATCATATCCATGATCTCGTTCTCAGCCCCGGAGAACCCCTGCTGCTTCAGACCCTTCCTCAGCTCTTCGAATGTTATACAGCCGCTGCCGTCCTTGTCCATGGTGGCAAACATCTTTTTGAGTCCCTCCACCTCCGAGGCGGTGAGGGAGGCGGCCATGATCTTCAGCGCCGCCTTTTTCAGCTTGTTCATCGCCGCGAACTGCTTGATCCTCTTCGCCACGGCGTTGTCCAGTGGGGTGTCTGGAGCGGACTCGTTCATCCAAGGGTGGCTCAAAATCTCGGTGCAAGTCGCGCGCTTGGCCGGGTCCCTGACGAGCATCTTGTTCACGCAGTCCTTGGCCCCCTCCGAGATGGCCGGCCAAGGGTCAGACACGAAGTCGATTGGGGCCTTGAGGATGTTGTTGAAGATCTCCTTCTCGGTCTCGCCGTTGAAAGGAGGCCAGCCGCACAGCAGGATGTACATAATAACTCCGATGCTCCAGACATCGATCTCGTGGCCATAATTGTTCAGCAGAACCTCGGGCGCGATGTAGTACGCCGACCCGATGACCTCGGAGAATCTTTCCCCGTCCTTGAAAAAGGCGGAGAGACCGAAATCGGTGGCCTTGAGCTCCGCATCCCCGGACTTGGAGCTGAGCAAAAAGTTCTCAGGCTTCAAGTCGCGGTGGACGACCCCAAGGTCGTGCATGTTCTTGACGACCATGAGCATGGTCTGCAGGTTCTTGGCGGCCTTCTTCTCCGAGTAGTGTCCGGCCTCGATGATCGAGTCGTAGAGCTCTCCCCCCTCGCAGAGCTCCATGACGATGTGAACGTTCCTGATGTCCTCATAGACACCGTAGAACTGGACGACGTTGTTTGTGCCGCTGAGGTGCCTCAGAATGTGAACCTCCCGCTTGATGTCCTGTATGTCGGCCTCGGTCACCAGCTTCAGCTTAGATATCGTCTTGCAGGCGCACCTCTTGTTGTTGTCCTTTCTCTTGGCTAGGGTGGTCACTCCAAACTGACCTTGGCCCAGAATTCTGCCGATCAGGTAGTCGTCCTCCACGTTGCCCGTGAGGTCGTCTACGATCATTGTCCGCATGGCGACTTCCTTGCTCTGCTTTGCAGAATCTTTCGACATGCAACCGCCCATGATATGTCTTCCCGGGTTGTGTCCTCGTTCACAACGAGGAGGTGGTCCCAAACTGTCTCACAAGCTTCGGTCTTTCCCTCCTGCACGCCTCGAATACGCTCTCTCCGCGCCTTTCGTAAGGCAAGCAAAAAACTGCTTCTTCTTCTTCTTCGTAGTTTGATAATAACAACACAACACAAAAGTCTTCACTTGAGCAATCTGCCAATCATACTAGGTGCCCCGATGGGGTCTACCTTGATGCGAGATTCGTGCGGGCCGCAGTCCCTACAACCGCGCCGATGCGCTCGGCACGACGTCTCCCGCTTCTACCCAGGCGCTCACCACGCCAAGCAATGGTATTATATGGCCAGAAACCAAGCGGCAAGTGCGTCCCGCTTGGGCTCCTTGTTCGTGTTCCTTGTTTTGTCGCGCACTGACAAGGAAGGTCACAACACCGTCAAGTTGGTGCGGCAGCGCAGTCCCAAACAACACCCCCTCTTGGGTTTAGAGAGTCGCCAGTTTTTCTAAGAAGAACCGGTCACAGACCTTGGTATTTGGAAAAGGCACACATTGACCGAGCTGGTGAGCCCACCTATAGTAAAACAGTCTCTCGCCCAAAGAGGAGTGCGAATGCTGAGAGTACCTGGCAGAATTCACTTCAATTCAGAATAGGCCTGCGCAGTTGTGATGGCCGTGTTGGGAACGAAAATGCTTACAATGGGGTTTTCTGGGGCACCGCATCAAGACGCCCCATACTACAATCAACACCGCATTCGTACATTGGATTATTCCATTCTACAACCACCCAGCGCGCAAGTAGGAAATGCCTGGAAAGGAACAAGCCTTGCGAAACATTGCAGCCAAGAGCCAAGCACATTGATATTTTTCCATCCACAGGCCCTTGTGCTGTCCCCACGCTTGCCTTCCTGCAATTCTCCTGCAATTCTCCTGCAATTCTCCTGCAATCCAGTAATTCTTCCCTCCATTGAATTCATTCTGCCAGAGGAGTGAGGTCCCCCCCCAGCTCCCTACTCCTGCTGAGAATGAGGTGGACTCCCGCTCGGATCTCCTTCTTCTTTACGAGGTCTGAGTTTCACCGACAGCCGACAGCGTCGCTCCTCCACCGAAATCCATTTTTCAGGATCGATCAGGTTTCACAGTTCCGCGAGCGGGGGCGGGCGAGGCGTGGGATCGCCCCGGGGGCCTCGAGGGGTGGTGGGGGCAATAGCAGATCACGAAAGCGCGGGGCGGGGGGGGGGCGACGCGCGCTCGACCTAGAACCGAGGACACGCGAACACCATGCCCTTTCTCACCAATCCGTAAGATGCTGTGTCCGATGAGCTAGGCTGCAGGGAGACCCAAGGCACCGCACGCAGTCGAGTCGGTTTTTGTTGTCCCCTGTTCTGACCGGTTGGCTGACGACGAACCTCCTGGCCACATCATCAAACGCGTCGACGTCGCGCGCGCGCCCAGGCCTCTGGTGGCGGCGCTCCTCTCCTTCTTATTCGCGCAGATCGCCAAGGTTTTCACGACGTGGTATGTTGTTTGTTTGGTTCTCTCTCTCGCACCTGCTGCGGCTGCTGCGACGAGGAGGAGGCCAAGAACCGAAGCTGACTCTTTCTCTCTCTCTCTCTCTCTCCTTTCGATCGACGACATCCTTTTTCTTTCGCGCGCGCGCTCGAACCCCACAGGTACCTCGACAGGAAGTGGGACCTGACCCGTCTCGTGGGCTCGGGCGGGATGCCCTCGTCGCACTCGGCTTTCGTAAGTGGAGAACCACCACCACCACCACCCGAACGACCAAAACCTCTCTCTCTCTTGTGCTGACCTTTCCGGCTCTTTTCATCTTCACCTACAGGTCGTCGGGCTGTGCACGGCGGTCGGCTTTGCCAGCGGCACCAGCTCCGTGGAGTTCGCCGTGTGCTTCGTCTTCTCCGCCATTGTGAGTGGTGTTCATTCCCCCCCCACACACACACACACATACACACCCCTCTTTCCCTCGCCCTCCGCACGTCTGACCCCGAAACCTTTGCCCTCCAACGCTGCGAAAAAAAAAAATAAAGGTGATGTACGACGCGAGCGGCGTGAGGCAGCACGCCGGGAAGCAGGCCAACGTGCTGAACCAGATCATCTCGGAGCTGCCGCCGGAACACCCCGTGTCTGACGTGAGGCCGCTCAAGGACACCCTCGGCCACACCCCAACGCAAGTCTTTGCCGGCGCGTGCACCGGAGTCATCGTGGGCTCGCTCTACATGGCAAACTACTAGGGCGGGGGGGGGGCGGTTGGGGGGGTTGAGGGGAACGACATGTGTACACTAGCACACACACTGGGGGGAAACTGGTGTAGGATGGGATGTGTAATTCTTCTAAAATTATTAATCAAAAACACAACAACAACAACAACAACAACCACCAGGTGATTCTCGTCTTTTTTCTCAGAGGAAGAAGAAGTTTTCCTGAAGTTTTCCGCTCAGGGATGACGCGACACCCTCACCCAGGGTTGCAGTGATTCTGGGCCGCTCAAGCCCCCAAAAAAGCTTTCGGGGCCAACTCAGCACGAAACCCCTCACCACGTGCCAGGTTGGACCAACAAGCGTTTTCTACTCTACGCTGGAAAAAAAACGACCATTCCCAATTCCCACGAATTCTTCCAAACTGGCTTTCCGCGAAAGTAGAAAAAGCGTGTTGAGCTGTGCGAGAAGATAACGCCGCGCCTGGGGGCCGAGAAAAAAAAAAAAAAAAAAGCCTTTTTCCTTTTTTTGAAGGGTCTTTAAAACCTCCCTCTTTTTTTTTTTTTTTTCCCCTCAACTCAACTTT
>Ga0160423_10003987_pt1 | contig 12202 bp, 4 predicted proteins | sample CRUFie14St8metaG_FD_108191 | JGI IMG/M metagenome (GOLD analysis project Ga0160423, IMG submission 108191) | Marine microbial communities from the Costa Rica Dome - CRUD Field 142mm St8 metaG | ecosystem: Environmental > Aquatic > Marine > Oceanic > Photic zone | place: Costa Rica: the Eastern... | reverse complement strand
AGATTTAGTACAGAAAGTACAGCAATAAATTTTTCAGAATCACAAGATTCTACAAAAATGGATAAGTTTACATTACAAGAATTACAGTAAATTATAGGTATTATTATGGCATATAGAGCAAAAAATTTAGCACCAAGTATGAGAAGAATGTCTAACGCATCTTTTAATACTAAAAAAAATGTAAGAAATGCAACTCAAGATTTAGTTGATTATTCAATGGGAGTTAAAGAATCTCAAAAAATAGAAAAAACAACTAAAGAATTAAGTCAAGCTATGCCTTTATTAGCTATGGTTAATAAAAGAAAAGAATTAGAAGAAGCTAAATATGATGATTTGAAAAGTACTTTTGATCTTTTAGCTAAAGATAGTAAAGAATCTTTTTTTCCAAGTTTTGATCAAGTTAAAAAAAGAAGTAAAAAAGCTATGATAGATGGTAAAGAATATACTATTCCACAATTAAGATTAATATCTAATATGGGTACAGGAAACTCTGATTTATTAGATTTATTACAGCTTATATCTAAAGGAGAATAATATGGAAAATATGTATAAGACTACTAATCCTTTTGTAAACAGTTTTTTTGATAGAAACAATCCTAATTTTGTTATGTACAATCAAGACATTAATGAAATGGGTGGAATGTCTGGATCTGTAATGCCAGATACAAGTGCAACTAAAATAACTACAACTAATAATATGAAATTAGGTGATCCTAATAATATGGTAGATACTAGAAGTAATCCAATGGTGCAATCACAACAAGCTATTGTAAACTCTGGACAAGGATTTCTTAGCGACGAAAGAATGGAAAATGTTTTACTTGAAATGGACTCTAGACGATATGATCCACAAATGAATAAACCAGGATCATTTTTGCAAAAAGAATATAATAGTGAAATTAGGTTTGATGCTAATCCCATTGGCAACAAAGATTTTATAGAACCTAAAGATTACTCTGCTTATGGTGGTACAACTGAAGAGTTTGCTAGTTCACTGCCTGGACCCAGAGATCCTTTAATGGAAGTAAGTATGGGCGATAAATTAAAATCTGGACTAAACACATTAAAAGAAAATGCGAGTACTGCATTAGCTTTTAGCCCATTAGTTGGTGCAATTGCAGGCATGGCACAAACAAGATCAAACATTGGTAATTTAAGAAATGCAAGAGATGATATTAGAAGTGCAATAAGTGGGTTAGCTGAAGAAAGAGAATCTTCTGAAAACTTTTTAAGAGATCAGTATTCTGAAAATAGAAGAAGAAGTGGTGCTAGATTAAGAGACAATGTGTTACAAGCTTTAGATAGAGTTTCTAATGTTAGAACTGGCAATTTAGTATCTGGTTCAAAGATTGAAAAACAAGAAGATATTGTTGATGTAGCACAAACTAATTTTGATTTGAATGAAGCTGCATTATTTGATAGGTATCAATCTGATTTAAGTAGATCTTTAGACGCTAACAGAAATCAAAGAGGTCAATTAAATACACAATTAGATAGAGTTAATAAACAATTAGAAGATGAAAAACGAAAACAAATAACTGGACCGCTAAGTGCAATAGCAGATGTGGGTTCTAATTTGTTAATGGCATCAAACCCAGCTTTAGCAATAGGAATGCAAGTTGGTAAAACATTAATATCTTAGGGGTTGTAATGATAAGTAATATTTTAAGAAATCAAATAGCTTTAGAAAACTTAGAGCTAAGAAAAGAATCAATAGAAGATCAAAGACTGCAAAGACAGTTAAATAATGCTATTAGTCTTGGTGAAAGAAAAGTAAAAACTGCAAAAACTATTGGAGGAATATCTAAGAATACTAATAATTTAGATATTTTAAATGAAACTATTGCAAAGTTTGATGATTTAAAAACAGGTTATAAACCATTTGATGAAGCTATAGATGCTGAAAAAAGTTTAGTACAATTAAAAATTAACAATATTAATACAGCTAATGAAATAACAGATAAAACTGCAAGTTTAGTAGAAAATGTAACTAGTGAAGGTGGATTAGAGTTTTTATCAAATTTTACAAAAAATGTTACTAATAATAATGCTGTTATGTCACAGATAGGTGTAAATCAAGCTTTAAACAAAATAAACCAAGCACAAAATAAAATTAATACATTAGCAGGTTTAAGACAAATAATAGGCGATGATCCTGATACTCCTCAGTTAGAAATGAAAGAAGATTTTACAAAAAGTCAAAGAGCATATGTAACAGATGTAGTACAACCAATGTATAATACTGCTGTAGAATCTGGTGATTATCAAAAAGTAAGTGAACTTCTTTTAAATACTCCAAAACAATTATACGATATAAAATTTAAAGAAGCAGAAAACATGGGTGAGTTTTACAAAAAACAGGTAGAACAATTTGAAGGAGAATTAGAAAATAGAAGAAACACAATTGCTCAACAAGTAGTTAGTTTGCAAAAATCTGCATTAGATAGAGTTGATTTAGAATTTTCTAGAACAGATGGAACACCAATGATTAATGATCTTAGAAGTAATCTTGTAAGAGTAGGATCAATTGGTACTGATAAAACAGATTTAGAAAGTCTTCCTGTTGATTTTTATTTAAATCAAGTTGAACAAAATATTAATCAAATGTTTGGTGTCTTAATGGGAGACAATGAAAATCCAATGATAGATGAATTACCATCTTTAAGAGGAGATGATAGACCAAGAAGAATATCATTACAGTTACCAATAGCTGATGAACTACAAGGTGTAATGAATCCTAAAAATATAAAAGCAGTTGATAATTTTATAGATACATATATTGTAGATGAAGCTGGAAATTTGAGAGATACTTTTTTAAATGAAATAAGCAGTGGAAGAAAAGGTTTATTGCAGCCTTTACAAAATTTATTAGATATAAGAAATCTTTTAATTGAAGGTGCAGAAGATGGAGTTTTTAAATCTGAATCATTAGTACCTGATGATAATCCAATTAAAGATAGAGATGAAATAAAATTTAATTTTGATGTAGGCACATAGGAGAAGTTTAATGTCTAGAAATCCAGTACAAGAACAATATATTGCTGATCCATTAATGGGTACAATCAATGTACCTACTATGACAGATGTTGTTTTAGAAGATCCATATAAAGATACGAGAGGATTAGACAGGATAGAGTTTAATCCAGCAGAATCATTTAATAATGGCGATTCTATATATAAAATCTTATATGACCCTATACAAGAAATACTTAAAAAGAATACTGGCATTGATATAGATTTGCAAAATGGAGATGGATACTCTATTATATTTGATAAAAAGAAAAATCCAAAAGTAGAAGCAGGTATAGCAAAATTTGAAGCTCCTATACAAAAACTAATGGATCAAGATAGGGAGTTTTCAAGAAATGTATACGGTGAACGAAGAAAGTTATTAGCTCGTGATTTAGCTAAAGAATTTTATAGTTTAGAACAATATATTAAAACTCATCCTAGCATACCAGAAGGTGATAGAGGTGCAGAAGTAAGATCTCAAATAAATAAAGTATTTAATGAAACAGCACAACCTGCTTTTATAAATATTGTAAAAGGTATGACAGATTTTCAAGGCAAGACTCATGCAAAAGATGAAAGTTTTGCAGCTCAAAGATTAATACCTTCTGCTAAAAAATTAATAGGACAAAGCTTACAAGCATATAATGATGAAATATCTTCAGCAGCTGGTATGATGTTTGGCATTACTCCTAGTTCTAAAGTTGTAGAAGATTTTGGTAAAAAGATTTTTGAAACAGGTAGAGAATGGACTGAAGAATCTAATGAAAGATTGCAGCAGTTAACACCTACAGGTATGTATGCACAATCATTAAAAGATCTTAGTTTTTTAGATGGTGAATTAAACCCTAAATATGCAATATCTACAATGAGTGAATCTGTTTTGCCTAACTTATTGTCTACTGGTACTGGTTTAATTGCTTCTGCTTTTGCTCCTACTAAAAAACTTAAAATTGCTGCAGGTTTTCTTGGTGGTGGTAGTGTAGGTTTTTTAACAGAAAGTAGTGGAGCTTATGGAGAAGCTAAAGAAGAGTTAGAAAATATAAGAGAACAAGCACAGTTTGATGTTAAAAACATGTCTCCAGAAGATTTTGCAGATAAATACACTTATTTTACTGGAAGAGAAACATCTATTACGGCAGATAAATTAAGTGATAAACAAATTGACGCTATTGCAAAACGTATTGGTGTTACCTATGGTATGTTGTCTGGTGGAGTAGAAGGTTTGGGAACAGCTATAGGAGCTTTAAATTTAGGTAAATATTTAAAAACTTACACAGGTATAAAAAATACTGCAAAAGCTCTTGCTGCTAGTAGATTTTCTAAAAACACATTAAAGTTAGCAGATTTTTCTAAGTCTACATTAACACAAGTTCTTACAGAAGGTGCTGAAGAAGCAATACAAGAATCATTAAATCAATTAGTTTTGCAAAGAAATGTACCATTTTATGAATTTAAAAAAGATAATTTGTGGCAAGCAGCATATGCTGGTGGTATTTTTGGTGGAGCAATGTCTGCAGGTGTTGGAGGGATCTCTCTAGCACAAAGATCAAGAGATCTTTCAGAAGAAAGAAAACGTGCATTAGAATTAGTAACTACAGAAAATGATCTTGTACGTGAAGTTAAAAATCCTCAAAAAGAAGATATGCTTATCAGAGGAGGTTTGTTACTTAATAAATCTCAAGATGCAATAGCAGAAGAAATATCAGCTACGCTACCAGGAGGCATAGAAGGAAACGCTGATAGAATTTATTTAAGAGCTAATGAATTAATACAGCAAAAAGATAAATGGGCACAGAGTAGTGTAGAAAAAACTAAAATATTATCTAATAAACAGAATAGAGATTTTTACGATATTTCTGAAAATAATTTAATGTATAGAGATTATAATAACGCTCAAGCAGCTGCTATATTAGGTGTAGATGTTAAAGATCTGGTGAATGATTTTGATAATGATTTAGTTAAAACTGTAGAAGAAACACCTGCTGATCCTAAAATTAACATGACATCTGAAATAAAAGGCAAAAAAAATAAAGCAAAGAATGTATCTAGAGTAGCAGCTTTCAAAGAAGATAACGAATTAGCCTTTATGAAATCTAAACTTGCTGGTGAAGTAAATGAAATAGCTCAAACAGTAAGGCAGCTAGAGCAAAGCATACAAGAAGATCCTGCTTACAACACCCCCAAGCAAAGAGAAAAATTAAAAGAATTAAAAGAGAAAGGCAGACAAAAAAAAGCTGAATATGACGCTGTTGTTTCTAAAACAAATATGCCAGTATCTAAACCTAAAGGATCTAACGTCACTAAAAAACAACAAGTTATAGATTTAATTAACAAAATAGATACAGATAAATTAGAAGAAATATCTGTAGATATTGAACAAACGCAAGTTAATGCTAAGAAAGTAAAAGAATTAAATTCTAAAAATCAATTAGTTAGAAGTGTGCAAGGAAAACCTAAGATCAATAATATTCTTAGGATGGTAAATAGAAAACAAAAATTAAAAAATCAAACATTAGATAGGTATTTACAAGAACTACAAACTATATATAATGTATATAAAGAAGCAGGAAAGCTTCAAGATGAAAATACTGAAACAAATTTTACAGAAAAATCTGCACAAACGATAGCTAATAATCAAGAAAAAGTAATAGATATAGAAGCATTAGGAGGCACTATATTACATAGTACATCTACTATTGAAAATATGAGTGATGATGAATTAAGAGATTTAGCTAAAAAAGAAAATTTAATTGTTTCTGAAGAAGGTACTATAGCAGAAGATCCAGAACAAATAAAAAAACTTTATCAAAATAAATATGCTTTTAAAAATTTAATGGGTGATGATAAAAATGTAACAGAAATGAATATGGGAATACCATTAAAGTATGTTTTACCAAAACCATCATTAAGAATAGTTCATGGCTACTTTAGACAATCTTGGAGAGATTCTAAAAAACAATATAGTCTTGAAGATTATGAGTTTGAAACATGGGCATCAATGATTTCAGATAGATTAAATCCTGCTATGAAAGAACATTGGGAAGATTGGTATAAAAATGAAACTAGCAAACCTTCTACTCTAGTAAAAATGCAAGATATGTTAATTGAAGGTGTGTTTGGTTCTACTGAAAATATTTCTGTTGAAGTAACTGATGCTATAAATGAAGCTGTTAATAGTACTAATGAATCATTAAAAGAAACATTTGCAGCTGTAAACTCTGATGCAAGTGATATTAAAACTGATAGTGAACAAATAATTAATTCAACTTTATTTGCTCCTTTTAAAACTATGCTACCAGCTGAACAAGTAGATAGAATTGTTGAAGACATTAATAGAAATGGTATAACTTTTGATGAATTTGTTTCAAAACTTTCAGATAGAAGATTAGGGTTGGTAAATGAAAAAGGAGAAACTGCAGCTGTATTGGTAAATAATAATCCAATTTTTAGACAAGATCTTATAAGGTTTTATAATTCTAAATTACCTGAAAATTATAGACCTGTTAATAGAGGCAATGTAAGAGGAGCTAGGAAAAATTTAAGGGTTATAGTTACAAGCAAAGGAGATATTAAAGAAGAAAATATTAAATATGTTGATCATGAAACTTCTGAAGAAACAGTAAATAAATATGATAGATCTTTTCTTGGAGAAGTTATGATTCCTGGATTAGTTGATGATTATGCTATTTTAGATAAAACAAATATTAGAAAATTTCTGCCAAACCCTACAGTAGGGATAGATGGTAGAATGAATTTTGCTACAGCACCAAGGCAACCATTAGATACTGTAGAAATATTAAAATTAACTAAAACAGTATCTGAAGGTTTATATCCTGTATTTACTAGAAACGATACAGGTAGAATAATATTTGCTATTGTTAAACAAGAACACAGAGAACAAGCAATTACATATCAAGATTATTGGGCTAAAGAAAGAGAAGAGTTTGCTAAAAATGATAGAGTAAACATTGAAAATTTTGATAAAATGATAAAAAATTATGATGGAAGTAATTTTGGTTTATCTGGAATGAATGCTCTTGCTAAAAATCCAGCAGCTTATAGAGCAGGACAAATAGCAAGACATCAATTTTTAAAGAAAATATATGGACAAGAGTATGTCAATTTAACTATGCAAGAAATGTTTATTCGTAATCAAGTAGTTTTTACCACTGGTTCTGTAAGTAAAAATACTGATGATTTTAATGTTTTTGTATTTGATTATAAAAAAGACATACCTGGACAAGTAAAGTTTGTTACAGAATACGAAGATGGAACAACAGAAACTATTGATGCTATACAAGAAATAGATGGTCAGTTGCAATATATAGGTGATGGTACTACTTGGACTAGTGAAAGAAAATTAAATTCTAAATATCCTGAACAAGTTGGAGCTAGAAGCACAGCTAAAAGATCTAAGACTGTATTTATGGGATATGATGAAACTGGAACAATGCTATGGAAACATCAAGAAATGGCATTTAATTTACCTGAAGGAGCTACTGTTAGTAGAATTATGGATGGTAAAAATATTGTAGCAGAATTTAGAAAAGATAATGACGGTGTAAATATATATGTTAACGTTGATGGTAAAATGAAATATGTTGACAACATAGGTACTAGAGATGAATCTAAAGTAATGACAGGTAATTTTGATAAAATGAATCAAATTATTACTTTACCTTCTCAATCAGCATCACACATACAATGGGTTAATAAAGATAAAAGTGTATCTAATTTTCCTATGCAAGTATTGAATTATATATCTGATCCAGAATTTTTAAAATATGTTAGTGATAATTATAATGAAAAAACGCCAGGTTCTAACATATCTCCTGCAGCTTTGTATAAAAAGTTAGATGATATTCTTACTGATCCTGTAAAAATGGATCAATTTATTAAAGAGTCTGTTAAAAGTTTTCCTGGAGTAACTCCTAGGATGATAAAGAATTTTGCTGAATTAGGATCTGGACATCATCCTTCCGTTATGAAACTAGCTCTTGCTATGTTAAAGAATAATGTTTTTAAATCAGCTCAAGATTATTTACAACGTGGTGGTGTTTTAGATTTTAGAGCTAGTGTTACAGAAAAATTAGGTGATAATGATATTATATTGCCAAACGATCATGGTATAAAGAAAAATGTATTAAATAGATTGTCTCAATTATCTAAAATAAAATTAAAAGAATTACAAACTTATAATCTATCAGAAATAAATGCTTTATTAAATAAGTACGATGTAGAGATTATGGTAGTTCGTTTTCCAGTTCCATCACAAAGTGGTTATCGAGTAATGAGAGTTAAAAAACTTGAAAATAAATTAGGAGATTCTTTTAAGGTAAGTCCTAAAGTTGTTAAAGAAGTTTTTGAAGGTGATCATGATCATGATACTGGTCATCTATCTATTATGGATGATAAAATGATGGATTTCTTAAAAAGAAATCAAAGACAAACTGTAGGATTAAATATTGATAAGTATCAAAAGTCTCCAGTTGGTACAGATATTTCTAATATGCTTCAAGTTGCAGACCTTATGGAGGGATTTTCTGCTGGAAAGTCTGCAATAGGCGAAATCGCTTCATTACAGCGAAATTATGGTGTGCTTAGGTCATACCTCAATTATCTCGTCGTAGGTAAAGAGAAAGTGTTTTTACGCAAAGAAAGTTCTATGATAACGGATAAAGATGTTATAATTGAGGAGACTGGAAAGGCAGAAACTCTTAGATTAGACAATATGTTAAGACTTTATGCTCAAGCTGCATTTGATAATCCTAAATTACAATTGTTAAGACAGTGGAATTATGGTAATTATACTAGTGCAAATCATGGTCAAAGAAAATTAATTAACATGATGTTCTATAAAGAGAACAATGAACCATTAACAGAAGATGAAATAACAGTGATTTCTAAATATTTAAGTTATCATAATACAGCAAGTAATATACGAGATGCTCAAACACGTGATCAACGAACTTTAGGTCTTAAAGATATTTATGGTATGTCTTATGAATACAAAGCTTTTGTTGAGGATAGAGATACTTTTATAGATGATCAACAAGATCAATATAATATGGAAGAAGATGATTTAGCTTTTATGCCTTTAATTTCTGAGATTAATGTAAAAGAAGATCAAGTTTTACATCCGCATGAAGCAAGAGCTATAGCTCCTGTAGATAAATTACCGTCATTGCATAAAGTTATGACAATCATGAATAATCATACTACTCAAAAACAAGCACATATAGAAGCTCAAATAAGAATGGATGCTAATGGTGCAAAGTTACAAGCTATTGCAGCAGCAGCTGGATATGATTCATTACAAGATTATAGAAATATTAGTGATCAAGAAAGAACTTCTATAGAAAAAGATATACGAAAAGCACAAACTTGGGGAAGAGAAGCTCATAAACGATTATTAAATGAGTATTCAAAATTTAGTAAAGGTAAACAACAAAAAGACATAGATCTTGGTGCTTGGGACAATAGTCCTATTTTAAATAAATTTTATACAGATTTATATTACAAAGGTTTGCCTCGTTTAAAAGCATATAGTAAATTAAATGCAGTAGAGCAAACAGCAGCAACATATGCATTTTTAGGTAGATTTATTACAAAAGAAGGTTCTACAGCTAATTTTGCAGGTAAATTATTACCTATAAGTAAAGACGATATAACTTTATTAGATCCTATTGTTATGCAAGATTATTTTATGCTTTTCAATGAAAGTCTAAAAGAAATCATTGATAAGGGATCTACAAAGTCTGTTGATGATATTTATAAAGGAGTTGATAAAATGCAAGGTGATTTATTAAAACAACATAAGGAGTTTTTCCGCTGTGGCTAGACAAGATACTGCATGCTCTGATTTAGATAGATCTGTACAAGAACATAAAAATGCTGCTCATTATGATGAGTTAGAAAAAGAATTATTAGTAAATGAAAATTATGGAGAAGTAAGTTTAGCTCCTTGGTATGTTAATTTACATGACAAAATATCTAATATATTAAATAGAGATAAAAAAAGAACGTTTGTAACTAATACTGAAATAAGAAAATATTTACGAAAAAAATATGGTCCGCTAGAAGGTGAAAGAATTGAGTTAGTAAATAGCATTTATCAGATATTAAAACAAAATCCTACAATTGCTAGACATTTTTATAAATATGTTAATGGTGAATTAGGTATGTTAGATGCACAAAAAATGCGTCAACAATTTCCTGACTATGAAATAACAACATTTGAAAATAGTGAAGGAATGATGGTTCCTCATTTAGATACTTTACCTCCTGCATTTGTAAGAGATATTTATGCTGAACTATATACTATGGTAAATGGTGGTAAATTTTTTAAAAATAATATTGTTCCATTTAGAGGAATAAGAATACAGTTGCATGAACCTAATGTTATAGCAAAACATGATAAAACAGGAATGATATTTAATGTAAATGAATCAATTGATACCTGGAATAATGATGCTCAAACACAAATATCTAGATATGATGATGATTTAAGATTTATAAATCATAAAATGTCAGAGTTAAGTGACTCTATGGATCTAGGTGATAATGGTGTAGCAACAGCATATGATTTTTTCTTTAGAGCTAAAATGGGTGAATTAAAATTACAACGCATAGAAGATTCAGATATGTTTCAAGTAATGCAATATCCTAAATGGGTTGCTCCAAGTCCTGGTGCTAAACATAAATTTGTAGCAGATAAAAAAAATCCTCCTGTACCTTTTACGTATCTTGATGCATTAGGTAATGAAAAAGAATTTATACTTTCATCTAAATTAAAAGGTGATCAATCGCAATCTGAAGTAGAAATGTTTAATGATGCATTTCAACGTTTAAGAAAAATGTACAATCAAGTGTTTGATGATGTTAGTACTACTGTAAAAAGACAAAATGCTAGAAGAAAAAAAATAAGTAAAATTGCAGCAAGAAATGGTACAACAGATCTTTTAGAAGAAATAGTACAATATGGTATATATTCTCCAGATTTTGATGTACAAGGATTAACAAGAATAGACAAACAAGATGATTATTATTTTACAAGAATGTATCATCAGGATCAAATACCTACTTTGCTAATGAAAGCAAATAATGAAATGGTAAACAGAAGGTCTTTATTAGAATCTGCTATTGATGGTGCAGACTTGTCTGACATGACTGAATCAGATATAAAAGAATATAAAAATAATATAAAAAAATTAGAACGATTAGATTATGATATTAGTATTGCTGATAGTAAAAGACTTGATATGGAGAATACAATATTAGATACTAGGTATGATGAGCGTATACAAAATGGTATTATAATGAAAAATTTTAAAAGAATGACTGAGATAATACATCCTAAGTATGCAAGAACTGATCCTCAAGTATTAGAATCTTATGTTGGTAACATGTATAGAACCATAGGAAGAAACAATGTTACATTAACATTAATGGAAAACATTGCAGAAAATGGTAGGAAAGCTGAAGCAGGTGCTGTTGATTATGTTATAAATCATTATAAATCAACGTTTTATTTCCCTGATGCTGATACAAGATATTTTGGGATAAAAACTTCATCAAAAGTTTGGGCTAATAGAATTAATAAATTGCCAGGTGGAAGCAAAGTTTCTCCTAGAGGAATAGAAAACTTTTTTAAAGGTATATCAAGTCTACAAATTTTTAATGCATTGAATGGACCACTGCAAGGTCTTACTAATTATTCCGCTGTAGTAATGAAAATACATGATATTGGTGTAGAAAAATATGTAAGAGCAATTAGTGCGTATAATAAAGATCCACAAAAATGGTTAAAAATGGCAAACGCTGCAGGTGTAACTAATTATACTGATTTTATAGAAGGGTGGATAAGAACACAATCTCAAGAACTTGATGAGCAGGTAAGAGAAAAAGAAATAAAATTGTTAACAAAATTAATTGCAAAAGCAGATAAAACTGGAAATGTAAGAGAGTTAATACAATATAAAGATAGAAGAAGCAAGTTAAGAGCTAAAAAATTATATCAACCATTAATAGATGCTGCACAATGGGCTATTACAAGGAAGGCTTGGCAAAAGAAAAATAAAAATAATATTTTTAGATTTATGAAAGATACAGCTTTAGATTTTTATGGCAAGTTACCTAGTATATCTGAAACTGAAGAAAATTTAAGAACATTAAGTTTTGTTATTGGTGT
>Ga0160423_10003986_pt1 | contig 12203 bp, 10 predicted proteins | sample CRUFie14St8metaG_FD_108191 | JGI IMG/M metagenome (GOLD analysis project Ga0160423, IMG submission 108191) | Marine microbial communities from the Costa Rica Dome - CRUD Field 142mm St8 metaG | ecosystem: Environmental > Aquatic > Marine > Oceanic > Photic zone | place: Costa Rica: the Eastern... | reverse complement strand
TTCCCTCCAGCCGTGGCTGCACGACTCAAGAAACTAATGGCTCAAAGAGATAAGATATGAAGGCTAAAAAGAAAGAATACAAAAAGGGAGGCAAGTTCCCTGATTTGACTGGTGACGGAAAAGTAACCAGAGCTGACATCCTCAAAGGCCGTGGCGTCTTCGGAGGCGGAGGTAAAGTAAAGATGTACAAGAAGGGCGGGGGAATGTCTGGCCTCAGCGCTGCGCAAAAAGAAGTGTACCGTAGAGGATTGGCTGCTTACATGTCTTCTGGAAACAGACCAAAGGTGTCTCAGCATGCATGGGCTATGGCTAGAGTGAAGAGTGACTTCGGGAAGAAGGAAGCGGCTAAGATCCGCGCCAAGAAAGGAAAGAAGAAATAATTATTACATTTGCATTTAAAATAAACAAACATGTCAGATCTTATTAGACAGGGTGATGCAAACCTAGCCGCATTTGGTCAGTTGGGAAACGCAATCACCACCGCTGGGTCAGCTTTCAGTACACTGCCTTCTGGTAGAGTAATTATAGCCATTACCCCTCTCACTGGGGTGACAGCAATTTCAGCTACAGGTGAAACATCTTCTTTTCCGAGCCTATCTAGTGCTGCTGTTCCAGTTGGTGTAACTATTTATGGAAGGTACACGTCGGTTACGTCTGTTGGCGGACCAGCGATTGTATACTTTGGATAATAAAACAAACTTAATTTAATGGAAGAAAACACACAACCCGCAGAGGGGATGGAGCAAGGGGCTCCCTCGTCTGCACCAGAATCGACATCTGGCTTCACGTTCGTCACCGAAGAAGAAGTCATGTCATCACAACAACCTCAAGAGCAACAGCCTATTGAGCAGTCTGCTCCAGAGGTGCAACAAGAAATTACTGAAGAGCCAATGGTAGCGCAACCAGAGGCTCAACCAGAATACACACAAGAAGATCTTGACACAGCAGTGTTCGAATTCCTTAGCGAAAGGCTTGGGAGAAACATTGACTCGTTGGATGATCTTCAAGTGCAACAGCAGGAGCAAAGAGAGCTCGACGAGCGGATCGAAGCGATTGCGAACTTCGTTCAAGAAACGGGTCGCGATCCCCAAGATTGGTTTATTTATCAGCAGTTAAACCCTTCCGAAATGGATGACTACACTGCTATTCAGGTACAGATGGCAACTGAGTACCCAAACCTTTCTCAGGAAGAAATCGGCATGTTGGTCTCTAGCAAGTATAAGCTCGATCCCGATCAGCACTCAGATGAGGAGGTGAAGCTTTCGCAACTGCAAATGAAAATCGACGCAGAGAATGCGCGACGAGGCATTGATGAAATGCGATTGCAATATCAAGCCCCAGAGCAAAACTACGCAGAGTCGGAGTCATTGATTGATGAGTCTTGGGTGTCGGGTATGCGACAGGAGTTAGACAGCATGGAAGGGATTGAATTTGATCTCGGAAATGGAAAAAACTTTACGTTTGGCATGGACGACCGATACAAGAGTCACTTGGCTGAGAAAAATGTTCGCCTTGATGAGTTCTTCGACCCATACGTGAGAGAAGACGGAAGCTGGGATTACGATACGCTTAATATGCACAGAGCTTTGATCGACAATGCTGATGCAATTATTCAGTCTGTTTACAGACAGGGTATGGCTGACGCTCAACGGTCGGTAGTTCAGAATGCAGCTAACGCATCGCCTACTTCACCAAATCAAGGAGGCAATCAAAACAATGGACCAGATCCCTTGACACAGCAACTAAGAGAAGCTATGATGGGGGATTCGGGCATTAAATTTCTTTCTTAAAACTAAAAAAACTAAACTATTATGGCTTCAAGTTTTACAAATGGAGGCGCAAGTAACGTAGGCGCTTCCTCACTGAAGGCGACTCCAGACAGATATGTTTCTTTGAACGATCTGATTGGTGCTTACGCCAAGCCTGACAACAGAGATCTGTTGGTCAACACTTACGGTGATCAAGGTATCACTGGTTTTTTAACTCTCACTGGCGCTACAAAGAACGCTGGTGTTCAAGACGAAGTTCAGTACTGGGAAGAGGGTCGTTTGCACCCGAAAATTGAAGGCGCTGTTTCTGGTTCCAATCCTACCGTCTTGACTATGGACGGAGATGCTGACGATTCTATCGACCTGCGATTGAACGACGTGCTCCTTTCTCCAACTAGTGAGCGCCTCGTAGTTACTGGAATTAATGACAGTGACTCTAACGGTCTCGACGACACTTACACTGTCAAGCGTCTTGACGGAGCTGGTGATGCTACAGGTTCATACTCTGCTGGAACTCAGTTTGCTGTTATCGGTAACATCTTCGCTCAGGGAACAGACCAACCAGGTCGTTTCAGAGAGGCTGGAATCAAGAAGAGAGTAAACCCATTCATCATCACTAAGGAAACATACGCTGTTAATGGCTCTCAAGCCACTAACATCGGATGGGTAGACGTAGGCGGCGGTGACTACAGATGGTACGTAAAGGGCGAGACGGATACCCGTAAGCGCTTCATGAACCAGCGTGAGATGATGTTGCTGTTCGGCCAGTTGGCTGATGCTGACGGAACTGAACTCCAAGTACCAGTTGACGATAGCACAACATTGGCTAAAGTTGCTGGATCTGAAGGTTACTTCGCCGCTGTAGAAGACAGAGGCTTGGTAGCTAGCGTTACTGGTGGAACTCAGGGAAGCTTCGCTTCTATGAAGGACATCGACGACATCATCTTGGAATTGGACAAGGAGGGAGCTCCTGCTGAGTACGCTATGTACCTCAACAGAAAGACTTCTTTGGACATTGATGATATGTTGGCTAACGGTATCGCTACTCAGGTGACTGCTGGTTTGCCAGGTCAGTTTGGCGCTTTCAATAACGACGCGGATCTCGCTGTACAGCTTGGATTTAAGTCGTTTACTCGTGGTGGATACACTTTCCACAAGCACGACTGGAAGTTGTTGAACGACCCAATGTTGGGTGGAGTATGTGACATCAAGGGTGCTATGGTTCCTTTGGCTAATGTTGCAGACCCACGCACTGGCAACAAGGCGCCTGCGTTGGAGATGAACTACAAAGGCACCAACGGTTACGACCGTGACATGGAGCACTGGGTACGAGGTTCTATCCTCGGTCACACTAACCTTTCGAAGGACGTGGCTGAGTTCTACTACCGTTCTGAGTGCAACTTGATTACTCGTGCTGCGAACCAGCACGTATTGTTGAAGTAATTAACCTGAACTGATGGAGAAGGCCCTTCGGGGCTTTCTCTTGATGTTCATAATACTTTTTATAGTATGGCACAATCACGAATCTTCCCTATCCTCCTTGACGGAGACCAGGAAAACGTAACGGATACAACTCACACCTGGAACGGCACTACAAGCATCATCAGAGTTGACAGCACTTCTACCATCACTGTTGGTGACGGAAGTGTTGAAGGAACTTTGCTGAACATCATGTGCAAGACAGCGGATGACGTTGTTGTAAATATTTCTACTGACCCCTACGGATCTAACAACTTGGACTCAATCACCTTGAGTAACATCGGTGATGTCTGCACTTTGATGTGGACTGGTTCACAGTGGATTGTTTTGGGATCTGTTGTTGGAGCAGCTGGCCTCAGCTAATTCAACTATTGACACACGGGTAATAGAGCGGGGCTTCGGCCCTTGCTCTCTTACTACTTTTTCGAACTTTAATTCAATATCATTATGAATCAAACAACTAAGCGCCCTCCAGGGCGACCAAAGAAAGCTGCACCCGCAGTACAAGAACAGCCTAAGCCAAAAGCTAAAAGAGCTGTTAAAAGAAAACATCAGACATACGAAGCCAGAGAGTTCAAGGCTCTTCAAAGCTCTGGTACTTTTTTGCTGATGCAGAGCGGAGTTACTGTCTATGACGAGGATACGGACACGGTTCGAGAGATTCGTTACTGCGAAAGAGAGAACTCAATCTTCAAGGATGAGCAACACGCGAACTCGGTAAAAACCCCTATCACCTTCCGCATGGGACGACTGTTCGTCCCTAGAACGCAGCCCAACCTGATGAACTACTTGACTGTTCACCCAGGAAACAAGGCGAATGGAGGTAGCTTGTTCGCAATCATCGACACGGTGAAGAAAGCAGAGCTCGACATTGACCAAGAGTTTTTGGTTAACGATGCTGTAAACCTCATCCGCACAAAAGAGCTTGATGACTTGCTGGCTGTAGCCTTGGCATTCAACATCGATGTAGACCGTCCGATTGCAGAGATTAAGCACGACCTGTTGATCAAAGCAAAGAAGTCACCCCAAACGTTCATTGAGTCGTTCGACAATCCAGTCGTATCAATGAAGTCTTTGGTGAAGCAAGCTAGAAGTTACAACATTATCAGCGTGTCAAAGAAAGAAATCAAGTGGGCAGACACAAACAAGCACATCATTTCAGTGCCTGCTGGTCAGGATCCTATCGACGTATTCGTGCGTTATTGCATGACAGAAGCAGCCGCTCCGTTGGTTGCAGAGATTGAGCGTCAACTAGCCTGATTTACAGATACATAAACTTGAAAGAGCCTCCAAAAGGGGGCTTTTTCTTTTTCGTATATTTGCTTCATGGCAAAGACAATGGGAGCTAGCGTGGTTACTGTGTATGAAGCAGTGCGTGATCTTGCAAATAAAGATCAGCAAGGCTTTGTTTCAGATAACGAGTTTAACTCGTTTGCTAGGCTGGCTCAACTCAACATATTTAATGGCTTGTTTGACGAGCTGAAAGATTCAAAAAGGCTGTCTAGGTCTGGGTTCAATCCAAACAGAGATAAAGACAGGAGAAAAAGAATCCTTGAAGATCTATCTGCTTTTTCTACTACAGACACCGTTACGAAGAGCTCAGGCGTGTTCAGCATGACTGGCGCATCTGGTGCGGATATGGCTAGGATTATTAGCATCAGCACAGCTGGCAGCATTTTGCTGGATCAGTCCACAACTAAGCCTATCGAAATCTGTTACGACGAGGAGAAGATTGAAAGAATACTGATCAGCACTATTAGCGCCCCTACAGAGGAGTTCCCTGTAGCTCTTATTTCAGATGATATCCACGTCTTTCCTACCACCATCAACAAGATCAAGGTTAGATACTACAGATACCCTATGGGTAGATCAAACACGGGCGCAACATCAGATTCGGCTGTTACCTACACTACTGGTGGCACTAGCATTGATTTTGAACTCCCAGAACACTATACCTCTGATTTGATTTACGAGATAGCTCGTATGATCGGAATCAACTTGAGAGACAACTCTGTTTCTCAGTTTGCTGGAGAAGAGCTGGCTGGTATTAAACAATCAGAGACATTATAATGGCTAGAAACACAGTACCTCTTAACCAAGTTATAAATGACTTTATCATCACTATCGCTGATGATGATTACGCTGGACACGCTTCTGATGTGCAGGTCAGAACTCACGCACTTCGTGGAATTCGTGAGATGGGGTTTGATCTGTCCAAGATTATCAGGTCTGTAAAGATTTCTGTGAACTCCACTAATAACACCATTGAGTTGCCAGACGACTTTGTGGATTGGAGAAAGGTGGGTGTTGTCGGGCCTGATGGTATTGTATACGTCCTCGGAGAGAACAAGAACGTAAACTACTCGCAAGCCTATGCCAATGCTAGCGGCACAAAAGTGGGGAATGCTGCTTCAGCGGTTGATTCAGATGGAGACGGAGTAAACGACAGGATCGACTCAAAGAGCTCTACCGCAGGAACGTCTGCCAGCTCTAACGACATTACGCAGGGTCTTGATTCTTTCATCTATAGGAACTATGTGTACGGAAACCACAGTGGTCTCTACGGTATCGGCGGCGGACACTTTCAGGGAGGTTTTCGTGTCAACTTAGACCAGAACAGAATTGAACTAGAGGCTAACGACTCTATCTCAGAGGTGGTGATTGAATACATCGCTGATGAGGCGAGGTCCAAGAACCCATCTATTCATGTATACGCTGAAGAAGCCTTGATGTCTTATATGTACTATAAGATCATTGAGCGTAAGTCATCTGTTCCTGCAAACGAAAAAGCTAGAGCAAGAACAGAATACTACAACGAGCGAAGAAAAGCTAACGCTCGCTTGAAGTCCTTCACGAAAGAGGAGGCGCTGAAGACAATTAGAAAGAACTACAAGCAATCACCTAAGTTCTAATGGCGATTGACAAGATTATACCTCGTTACCTTGTAAGCGACAAGGATGAGCGCCTTTTGGAGGAGGGCGCCATGACTGATGCCCTGAATGTTAGCATAACAGAAAATGGCTCACAGACAGAGGGTGTCATAAAGGCTGTAAAGGGGACTATTGCGGCGACAGCAAAAGATGCTGCTTCGCAAATAGAGAACGGAGAGGGACTCACTGTAATTGGAAGTGTGTCGGACCACTCTGACGGGGTCATATACTTCTTCTGTGCGGACGACAATGACAATGGAACTGGTCCAGACTCAATCTACAAGTACACTACGTCTAACGATCAGTATGAGTTAGTGTACAGCCACGCTACTTTTCTGAACTTCAGCAGGAACAACCCTGTAAAGGCAGACATCATCAAGCGAGACTTCAACGATACTGGAAGTAACCAAACGGTTATTTACTTTAATGATGGGGTCAACCCTCCTAGAAAGATAAATGTAGAGAGAGCGATCGCGGGAGACTATGCACAGTTAGGTTCCGCCAATCTGGATTTTGCCTTGAACTCGATCAAAGCTGCCCCCAACAAGGCGCCAACTATAGGCTTTGAGACTGACACAAACGTAGAACTAAACAACTTTACCGATAACGTCTATCAGTTTGCCACTCAGGTAGTTTATAATGATGGGGAAGAGTCGGCTATATCGCCATACTCAAAAATAGCTTTTTCTAAATCTGTTGCTTATCAGGGGATTACCAACAGCGCTGGTTTGATAAACGACGACAATGTATGTGTAATCAGACCAAGCATAAGCATTAACCAAGGGTCTAATGATTTTATTGGTGATGTAGCTAAAATCAGGATTCTTGCAAAGGCTGGTAACGACGGCGCCTTCTTTGTTATTGATGAAGTTGACCCCACTGCAAACTTGACGAGGAACATATACGGATCTGACGTTGTTGTTTTCAACTCTGCAAACTCTGAGTACAGATGGTACAATGAGGGCGTGTACACAGGAGTTGATTCAGTCCTTGTAAATAAACTCTTTGACAATATCCCCTTGAAGGCTGAGGGTCAGGCACTTGCTGGTAGGAGGCTTTTTTACTCTAACTACGTAGAGGGATTTGACAACGTTGTTACTGATGCTACAATTACTGTAAACTACGAGGATCCTTTTGTGTCTTCAACCGATGACTACGACGGCACAGATGCAGGAAGCACAATATCTGAGTCATCGTCGGTCGGCGCTGAAGGCACAGCGGACAATGGAGATATCTTTATTGATCTACTTGGAGATGGCTTCGTGTGGCCTGACGGAAATACTGGTTCTTCTGTAATCCCAGCGGGAACTAGGTCTCGAATATCATTTAACTACGACCCTAGAGGAGAGTTTTATAAAGCTAGTGCGGGTGTGTTTAGCACCCTGCTGTTTCAAAACACAACTTCTAATAACGCTCTATTCAGCGTTAAGATTGGCTTTGGAGCTGGTAGTTCTCAAAGCATCCCAATCAACGCTGGCGATGCACCCGTAAGTGTAACCGTGCAGAATTCAGAAGAGGTTACAGTAAATCAATTAGCGAATCTTTTCCAGGATGCTTTTAACAATGGTGTTAGCTGTTCAAAGACTTACTCTGTAACAAATATGACGGGTGAGATATTGACAACTAGCGGTGCGTTTATTGCAGGCAATACTATATCGATAAACTGCGATATTACGTTGACTTACATGTTAGATGAGACCAACACCTCTGGTTCTAACGACGGTGATTTTGTTATCAAACCATATATCTCAAATGTTGAGTTGAGCAACGTAGTTGTAAGTAACGCTACGTTAAGCCCTTATGTGACCATGGTGACTAGCGACGAGCAGTCAGACTTTACCTACGATATAACCAACACGACGTCTTACATAAACACAGAAGTGGCTACCTCTAATGCTTTGAATGGCGTAAGATCTTTCAAGGCTGGCTCTACTCACGAGCTGGGTGTTGTCTACTACGATAAGTACAACAGGTCTGGATTTGTAAATAAGCTTGGTTCATTCTACGTAAAGCCGTTTTCGGACAGACCAACGGGCAAGCAAGGCATGGCTTCTATTACCGTGTCTTTTGCTCATCAGCCTCCTCCTTGGGCGGCTGCCTATCAGCTTGTTTATCCAGGAGCTTCTACTTACGAGAGTTTTGTTACTTATACGACTGGTGGTGCCTACGCACCAAAGAAGACAGACGGAACGCTGCTTACTGATCAGAAAAGGCTCTATGTCTCTCTGAATACGTTAGAGAAATACAAAGACGAGAAAGGGGCTCTGCGAGACTACTCGTTTACAGTGGGAGATAAACTCAGGGTCATCAGCTACGATGATGACAACGACAATACCCCAGACATTCGATACCCCGCTGCAAACAACGGTCAGCCAATCGAGTTTGACATCGTAGGCGTGGAGGTGCTTGCATCGGCTGACAATCCTATAGTAGGGTCTACTGGAGCTGTTCCTGATCAGTTCAAGGGCACTTTCTTGGTTATCGAAGCTCCCGCCATCGAATCAAACTTCTTAGTAGATGACGATAGTGGCGGCACACTCAACGACAGCTTGAAGTATGCTGGATTTGATTGGTTCTCTGTAAACAACCAGCCGTATGGTGATGGCGATCAGACCAACATTAACTACTGGGGAAGAAATACAGTAGTAGAAATCTTGACTCCAAGGAAAACCACCTCTAACACTGTTTACTACGAAATTGGAGAGTGCCACAGAGCAAACGTATATGACGACAGATTTACCACTCAACACGGAGCTAACGTTACTACCAGCGAGGGGGATGTTCACTGGAGGCAGATAGCCACGGCTACAGCCTTCTATGATAGTTCATGGACCTCTCAGATTGACGATCCAGAGACATGGAGGTTCGAAGAAGCGTGGGTTGAGTCCAGCTCTATATCTGACTTTTTTGACTCCAAGGACTGGAGCAGAGGTCGTGCTCACGTAGCTTTCGAGAGAGCTGCTGAAAGAAGAGTTGAGAACGGAATTATATATGGCGATGCATATGAAGAGGATGTAGAGAATCTGTCTCTTACTTCTTTCAATCCGTCGTTGGCTAACTTCAGCTCTTTGGAGGGCTCGTTTGGACCGCTAAACTTCTTAGGTAACTACAACGATGACCTGTGCGCTATTCAGAAAAACAAGTTTAGTCTTGTTCCCGTAAACAAGAACATAATCGAGTACTCGGCAGGGTCTGCAAACGTTGCGGTTTCTACTCAAGTTTTGGGTCAGCCTAGATACTCTTCTGGAGATTACGGTTGTGGCGACCATCCTGAAGCTGTCTTAATACAAGACAATACTGTATTCTTTATAGATAAATCTAGACAGGCTGTTCTTTCGTTGTCGGGGGGTCAGCTAACTCCGATATCAGAAAAAGGTATGTCTTCTTTCTTTGAGGACTTCTTTGCTGTAGCGGCTACCAAATACGTTAGCGGGTACGACCCACGAGATGATATGTACTACGTTACTAGACTTACAGACAGTGGGCAAAACCAGCTGACTGTGGGTTACGACGTAGCTAGAGGTAGATGGCAGAGCAAGTACAGCTTTACGCCTGACTACTACGCCAGCTTAGATAATATGATGTACAGCGGGATCTTCGTAAACGAGACAGGAGATACCGACACCATTTTCTGGAGGCATGACGACGACACAAACAGAAACAGATTTTACGGGAGTGATTATGCCTCTGAAGTAGAGGTTGTTTCTAAGCTGTCGCCTTCCAGGGTTAAGATCTACAAGTCCATATCTATTGAGGGTGACGGGGCTGAAAACGCAAACTGGGACCTAAACCCAGGCATGTCTACAGACCTTGGGCAAGTTTCTGGGACTATAACTTCTTGGACAGATGACAAAGAAGGCAGTTTTTACGCTGCCATTCCTAGAGATACCTCTTCTAACAGCACTAGCGAGTTTATCTACTTGGGCAACCTCACATCTTCTGACAACACCACGTTTACGTCAGCTAACGTCAGAATAGACAGACTAAACCTACCCCTTGGTGTAGATGTAGTTATAAACGCCCAAACCGTACAGATCAACTCTGTCTCTAAAAACACATTTACCCTGTCTGCTCCAAACAGTAGTGTAGGCGGTATTAACGCCAACATGAATGGACCATCAACCAATGGCGACGTAATGCGAGGCCACTGGGCAAAAATCAAGCTAACTAACTCTAGCTTTGCCGATGGTGAGCTTTACGCAATCAACGTAAACGTAGCAGACTCTAAGTATCACCACGCACTAGGCGAACAATAACTATATTTGCATTATGCCAGCACCATTAATACCACTAGCTCTAGCTGCTGCCCCCACAATCATACAACAGCAGACTGACAAGAAAAGAATTGAAAAAGACTTTAAGAAGTCTAAGGATCGATTGGGTAAACTCAAGGCTGAAGAGCAAACGCTTTTGGGTCAGAGACAGTTTGGGGTTGGAGACGCCTACAATCAGTTTTTGGCTGCTTCGAAGCAAGACAAAGCTGCGGATATGCTGCGTCAGCAGGCTTCGGAACAAGAGGCTACTGGTGTCGGTGCGCTCAAGGCTGGTGGCGCAAAGGCTTTGCTTGGAGGTTTGGGGGCCTTGCAAGCTGGGGTGGCTCGGAACAGAGCGTCTATCGAGGCTGACTCCATGGCTAGGCAGCAGGCTGCTCTCGGTACTTATGCGGCTGTTCAACAAACAGCTCAAGATGCGAACGTTGAGCTAGCGGCGGAGGATTTAGATAGAACTAGAAAGCTGAAGGATATCGCAAAGCTTGAGAAAGAAACCTTGCGAGGCGAGAAGAGAAGACAAAGGGACGAGCGTATGAATACGGCTTTTGAGACGGCTGATATGTTTCTTAGTGGGAAGCACGGAATGAAAACACCTGAGTATGGCAATGGAGGCCTTGGTAAGGCACTCAAGTCAATAGGGGCTTTTTTCTCAAAAGACGGCAAAGGTGCTCAGGCGCTTTTTGGTAAAGAGACTAATCGAGATAAGCCTTTCTTTGAGAGAGACAGATACAAAAGAGCAGCAGGCGCTTTTAGCGAGGGTGTTGAGGCAGCCAAAGGAAGAAGAAGGTATACTGGTCTTGTTGATTTAGCCAGACAACAAAGGATGGAGGAAGCTCGTGCTTTGGCAGATCAACGTCGAAGAAGATTCATGACCGACGCTGAAATAGAGGATGAAGCTCAAGATCCAACCTCAACCCCAAGCTCTGCAACGGAAGGCAGAGAAGCTTCTGAAAGAATTGTTGAAGTTGGAGGCATGAGAGTTCCAGGTCTGAGGATTCCAAGTCTTAAACACGGAGGTGTTAAAAAGACTCCTGGTGAGTTTTCTCACTCTAAGAACCCTATTGACATTATGAAAGATGGGGCTAAGATTGGTGAGATGACTGGAGGTGAGTACATCTTCAACCCCCGTCAAGCCAGTACCTTGCAGTCCTTGGCATCAAAGGGTGGTTCTCCACTACACAAGTATGTGAGAAACCTCCTGAAAGAATTTGACAAGCGATGAGTGAGGTTTACGAAAACAAGAGAAGGGAGCTAATCAAGTCTATGGACATGTCTGATTCTCAGACTATGTTTGAGATGCACGAGGCTATGTCCGCTGAATGGGCGACAGCTTTGGCTGATAAGATTGATGAGTTTGCAGAGATGGGCAACAGCGGAGTGGCTATTTTTGGTCAGTTTGCTACTCAGCTCACGACTTTTATTGATCAAAAAGAAAAGTTTTTCAAAGACAATTTCGGTTCATTTGAGTCGGCAACAGCCTCTTCCCCAACGTTTATGGGTGCTATGCTTCGATCTTTCGGTAACGCTCCCAATCCTCCAGAGTTTGAGGCGCAAGGCGTGAAGGATGGCAAAGATCAGACAGATTACGAAAATGCCCTGAAGTCAGTCAACACAGGGTACACGTATGGTTCTCTCACTATCGAGCCAGATGGAGTATTTGTTATTTATAGAGGTTTGTCATCTGAGATAGCTGAAATTGAAGACCCAGAGATGCCCTTTGCACCCAATCTGGTGGAGCTCCCTATTGTAACTGG
>Ga0160423_10003985_pt1 | contig 12206 bp, 13 predicted proteins | sample CRUFie14St8metaG_FD_108191 | JGI IMG/M metagenome (GOLD analysis project Ga0160423, IMG submission 108191) | Marine microbial communities from the Costa Rica Dome - CRUD Field 142mm St8 metaG | ecosystem: Environmental > Aquatic > Marine > Oceanic > Photic zone | place: Costa Rica: the Eastern... | reverse complement strand
GTCGAGGAGACCGCGGCCAGCGGCCTCCTCGTGGAGTCCGTTGGCGGCCAAGTCAAGCACGTTTCCATGCCTGGAGACGGCATCCTGCTCATGGCGGGCGAGGGCCTGAACCACTGGGTTCCGCACGGCAGGGAATTCCACGTGCCAAAGCACATGATGGTGATGCCGGAGTCCGGGGCGGCCCCAATGTCGAGGGCATGGTACGGCATCATGGTCTTGCCTGCGGCGGAGGCGGAGCTGCAGACCGGGGAGGGTCCTTCTGGGCTGACCTACGGTGACTTCAAGGGGGTTGCCCGGAGGAGGCTCGAGGAGGCGGAGGAGGAGGGGGACGAGAACATCCTGGAGAAGATGAGGGGCGTGGGCTGCAGCCACGGCAGGCAGCTGCTGGAGGGCTTGGACGTTCAGGGAAGCGGTGACGGTGACGACTCTGACTGCGGCGAGGGCGAGATCTACTGCTGGATGCAGTGCATGCCGACCAAGGCCGTGGGGGACTGCCCGGCGGAGGACATCAAGTGCGCCGACCCGGAGGGCAAGATCTGGCCCAACGAGACGGCGGAGATGTGCCCAGAGTGTCAGCTCCGGTGCGAGAGGCCACCCGACCCGGAGACCAACAGAGTCTGCAACCCGAGATTCACCCCCGTCTCGATGTACATGAGCGGATTCACGTGGGGCTGGAACGGGAACGACCCTTGCCTGGTGTACCTCTTCCAAGGGATCGTCTTGGACTCGGAGTGGAAGTTCGTGGTGGCCTGCTTTGTGACCGTGGGCCTTGCCCTGGCGTGCGATGGGCTGGGCAGGGTCAGGGTCTTGCTCGAGGCTAGGCCCGGCTGGCTGGCGACCGCGGGAGCCACGGTCATCTTCTTCGCCCAGGCCTTCCTCTCGTACGCCCTAATGTTGGTCGCCATGACCTACAAGGGCGAGCTCTTTCTGAGCTTGCTCGCAGGCCTGGCCATGGGGTACGCCGTGGGCAGGGCGAGGGGCGCCAAGAGCGTAGAGAGCGTGGAATTGTGCTGCCGCACGGCCATGCACAAGGGGAGCAAGCACCTGGCGACCAAGCAAAGCCTGGACGAATCTCACGAGCTGCTCTCAGCTGATAGCACACTCAAGTGTTGCGAGGCACAAGAAAAGTAAACAACAAAGTACTTTGTAAAATCTATTTTTAAGAAAAGAACTTGAGTAAAGTTGAGACCATTCATCTGTCAAAGAGCTCCATCAAGTCATCTCCGTCAAAGGCGAATTGCCCACCAGCCTCCTCCACCGTGCGGCAAACGATGGCCACCAGAGCCTCGCGCTCCTCTGCAAATTCCTTCATCGAGCTCGCTGCTATGTGAACATACATCTCAACGTCCACTGCACGAAGAGAGATGTCCTTGAGGTGGACGCGGGGCTGTGGAATGCCATCCACACCGTCCAGGACCTTCGAAGGAGAGCGAGGTCAGAAGCGAGAACATCAGCAAGGAGGAGGAGACTTACCTTTTCACGTTCACCCAACTTCCGCCTGATCTCTGACGTGAACGACAGAAGTTTGTCGATGTCTCGGGGGCGCTGGAGTGCAAACTCCCACCGAAGAACTTGAGGCAAAAAAAAGAAAAGAAAGAAAGAAGTTTGGGTCAGTAAAAAGTTTGGGAAAGGCTCAACTGACGAAGGACTCACCTCTCCTCTCCCGACGTGAGAAGTTTGTGACTTCTGAACTGACAAAGGTCGCGTTGGGCGTACTGATCAGCTGGTTGTCCATTCCACGGACTCTCGTGTGCAGAAGACCGATGTCTTCCATCCTCCCCCTGATCCTTTCACACTCGATGAGGTCCCCCACTTTGAAGAACGGGCTCAAAAACAAAAGGTTGATGCCCCCGATCAGGTTTTTTGCCAGCTGTGGGCATGCAAGGGCAACGAAAAAAAAAAACGCGTCAGCGCGGCCGGTGAGCTGGATGCGGAGTCAGTTTCTTACCTCCTGGGAGGCCAAACCAAAGGCGATCTGACAAAGAGAGAGAGAGAGAGGTGCCAGGTCAGATGCAGATGACAAAACGAGGGCGGGGAGGAGAACTTACCGTGACGAAGCCGAGCGAAGTCATCAAGGGCTTTATGGGAAGGCCGAGTGCGTCGGCAAAGAAGAGGGAGGACGTGAACACTATCAGAGCCCTGAAGGAGTTTTTCATCCTTCGAAGGAAGCTGGCGCCGCGGAGTTGCTCCTTCCCGGTCCTCTGTTGCTTGTTGATGCTGGACAGAGCCGCGTACAAACACGTCACCATCTGCTGGACCAGAATGGAGACGGCAACGATCCAAGCCACCTCGACAGCGTTCATCGATTTGAGCAAGCAACCCTTCTGGCCCGTGAAGAAGCGGTAAAGCTGGCGAAAAGGAGAGCGAGGTCAGAAGCGAGAACGACAGCGAGGAGGAGGAGACTTACGTTGCCGGAGAATCCCACCCTCTGCAAGATCCTGACCAATGTCAGGCTCATGAGGGCGACCTTCAGCGCGCGCTCAGCTCCCTTGTAGACGCTCTGCTCGTAGGGAGGAGCGTAACCTAGTGAAGGAGAGAGAGAGCGAAGGATAGAGATGTCAGAATCGAGAAGGACAGCGAGAGAGGAGGAGACTTACCAGACAGTGCATTGTGGGTCACGGCCCTCTCAAAAAATGCTGGTGATTGAGCTTGCGAAAGAGAGAGCGAAGGAGAGAGAGGTCAGAATCGAGAAAGGACAGTGAGGAGGAGGAGACTTACCGTGAGCCACCTTTAAAGGGGCGATTGCGATTGGGTTGTTCCACGGCACGTTGAAGCCGAGGAGAAGGGTGAAACACCAGCAGAGGTCGTGCTTGTTGAGCTGTGACACGATGGCTCGCTTCGTTGGGATCAACTGGAGCACGAGGAGGAGGAACATCGTGGCCGTCGACAGCCGTGTGATGATGTCCCGCTTACGCAGCTTCTGCCTCACGGTCTCCCTCTGGGCCCCGTTCCCGCTGTAAGCTCGAAGCTCGAAGCTCCCCGAAGCTCTCCTCGAGTGCGATGCCCTCCTCGAGTCTCGGTCCAACCTTAGCGGAGGATGGTGGCTCTTGGGTCCGCGTGGGTCGCGGCGGCAGAGGTCGCGGCGCTTTGCGGCGAACCTGACGGAGCCGACCTTCCCGCCCAGCCCCGTCAGCGTGATCACGGCGGCCATTGCTTGTCGTAACGCTCACCTCGGGCGACTTGAAGCTGCCCAGGAAAACGGGAACGGATTTGCCTTTTTTCAGGATCAGGTTGATTTTACCAATCTGGACACGTGAAGCAAGGCAAAGCTTGAGAGAGAGCCAAGCAACCCCTACGGCGCACACTGGACGAACGCAGGCGGCAGGTATGAAGGTCGTTGTGACGGGAGCGAGCGGGAAGACGGGCCAGATCGTCGTGCGGAAGCTGCTGGAAAATTCCGTCGACGTACGCCCCGTGGTTCGCTCGGAGGCGTCCAAGGCGAAGCTGAAGGCCGCCGTCCCTGCCGTCGACCCAGCAAACGTCGAGGTCGTGGAGTGTTTCGAGAAGGCCTCCCTCGTGGAGTGTTTCGAGAAGGCCTCCCACCTCGTCATCTTGACGAGCAGCATGCCTCGCATCATCGTGAGCTCGCTCTTTGGGGTGGTGTGGGGCAAGCTCATGGGCAAGAAGGGAGTTAGGCCCTCTTTCTATTTCGCGGAAGGTCAGGAGCCCGAGCGCGTGGACTGGATCGGCCAGCGCGAGCAGATCGACGCGGCCAAGGCCGCTGGCATCGACCACGTGATCTTGATCTCGTCGATGGGCGGAACGGACGTGGACCACTTTCTGAACACCATGGGCAACGGCCGCATCTTGCTTTGGAAGAGGAAGGTAAGTCTCCTACTCCTTTCTGTCGTTCTCGCTTCTGACCTCGCTCTCCTTCTCGCAGGCTGAGAAGTACCTGATGGCCTCGGGCTTGAAGTACACTATCATCCACCCGGGCGGCCTGCTTCCCCACCCGGGACCCAAGAGGGAGAGCTGCGAGGGCGGGAAGCGCGAGCTGGTGGTCGGAGTGGACGACGAGCACCTCAACGCCGACGACAGGACCATCCCGAGGGAGGACCTCGCAGAGGTCACGGTGCAGTGCCTCACCTGCCCCTCCTGCATCAACACGAGCTTTGATCTCGTGTCCAAGAAGGAGGGGCAAGGCGTGGTGTTTTCCACGCTCGCCAAGCTCCTGCAGTCGGCCAAGAGCCTTCACTGCGACTTTAGCAAGCCAGACCTGGACTCCTTGCTGGCCGCCTGAGACGCATGGTGCGGAACAAGAGATAGGGATAGAGAGTGATGTATGTAGTGTATTAAATTTAGTGCTTGTGCGGCGGGCAGACTTTAGCAAGCCAGACCTGGACTCCTTGCTGGCCGCCTGAGACGGTGCGGAACAAGGGAGAGATAGGGATAGAGAGTGATGTATGTAGTGTATTAAATTTAGTGCTTGTGCGGCGGGCAGCACCTCTCGTCCTTGCAAGACCCGTGGCCGTGCTCCTCAATGGGCGGGGGCGTGACCGGACGCCGCAAGAGCGTCGCGCCCGCGTCCACCTTGACTACCAATCGCCAGTCTCCCGACCCCTCGGCGATGGCGGGGGACCTGTGCAGTGGCGCGTGCCTCTCCACCCCCGGCCACTTCGACCCCCGGATGAGAACCACCTCCCTCTCCTCCGCGGAGGAGAATTTTGCGAAGCAGGAGATCTCCTGCTTCGCCGCGTTCGCGGTCTTCCAGTCCTCAACCGCCTGCGCGTCGTGCACGACGGACACGAGACTCTGGACCGCAGCGGAGACGGGTTCCCTGATCCACTCCGTTCCACGGCCGAAAATTGTGCAGATCGCCCTCTGCTCCACATTGTCCTGGTGCAGGTATGGGCAGGCGGTGTGGTGAAGCAGGCTGACGGTCATGGTGAGGCCAAACGCGCGCCTTGTGAATGAGAGAGAGAGCGAAGGAGAGCGAGGTCAGAATCGAGAAGGACAGCGAGAGAGGAGGAGACTTACGTGATCGAATGAGATCGTGCTACGCAGAAGGCGTCCTCGTACACACCGTCACATGCGAAGCGATCCTCGTCGGTCGAGCAGCCTAACTTTTCTTCCAGTCTCAGCTGTTGCCTGAGCTCCGAGATGACCTCCTTTGGCTCTCTCGCGAAGGCCTCGGCGGTGAGGTGGGCCTGGGACTCGAAGGGCTCTGCGTCCGGCTCGGCAAGCCTCCGCCGCAAGTTTTCGCGAGCGATCACAGCTTTCTCGGCCAAAGCCGGAAGTCTTACACGCTCGATTGGGTTTGGGACTCCGATCTTGCCGCAGTGCGCGACGCGGGCGAGCACGTGGGCGTGTTGAGGCGCGGGGACGTACATTGCGGCCGATCACTGTCGCCGGCGCCCCGCGAAGAATGGCGACGCGACCTTCGGGACCCTTCGTCTCCCCCATCGTGTCCTGTCGTCAGGGGTGAGTTCATCTTCCCCCCCCTATTCTTGGCGCGAGATCTGTCTGTCGAGGGGGAAAATTGAAAAGGAAAAAACACATCCCACCTCGTCATTTTCATCCTAACTCCAGCAGGGAGGCCTGGCGAGACCGACAGCGATGGAGCTAAAGGAGCAGGGAGGGCGAGGACTCTGCTACCAAAAGAAAAAGTAGAAAGGATAGTTAAAAATAAAGGTCTTACACGTTTACAGTTGAAGCTCCTGCACCTTGAAGTACCCCATCCCGCTCGGCGCGATGCTCTCGAAGAACTGAGCGGTCTTCTCAGGGTCAGAGTGGGCGTTGATGGAGGCGTTGGGGCCCATCCTGGAAAGGGCCTCCAGGCTCGCCTCGCACTGCTTGACCTCCCGGATCACCCTGGCGCCGCTTCCCGCCTCGTCCCCGAGAGCGCAGAAGACCCTCGTGTCGTAGCACCGCACTAGAACGTCGTCTACCCTCAGCCAGTACCTGGCCAGCACGTACCAACACGTGGGCATGACCCTCATCTTGAGGATGAGCTTGCACATGCCGTGGTCGTCGAGCTCGGACTCGAAGAGGTCGAACTCGTCGTAGAAGAGGATCGGGTCCCGCCGCATCAGCAGCTCCCTGTCAATGCCGAGGCTTGTGTCCCTCCACACGCTTTCTTCGGGTGGGCAGCCCTCCCTGAAGACGTGCCCGGCGTAGGGCGTGGTGAAGGTCCAGTCGTAGTCCATGGGCTTCACCCCGAGGTCCTGGATGTCCTGAATTCGGGACTGCTGCCAGTCGCGGGAGACCCGAACCTGGATGGGCGGCAGAGGGTGGAGCTTCCAAGACCGGAGGGCCTCGAACGCGGTGAAGCAGACGTGGACCTGGGACTGCACGTGCTTCAGGTCCAGCCCAGCGCTACTGAACAGGAGCTCGGGCAGGTGCTTCGTCTGGAGCTGCGCCTCGTACGTGTCGATCGTCTCCGAGTCCGCGATGCTCGAGTGTCTGCTCTTGATCTCCCACCCCTTGATCCGAATTCCCCTTTCCTGACCGTCGTCGGACTCCGGCATGCGCTCCGCGCCCTCGCTCCTAGGCGTCGTCACGAAGACGCCGCCGCGCTCCATCATCTTTCCCGGTCCCGGTCCCGGTCCGAGCTCACTGTGCTGGCGAGCGACGCGCGCCCTTGCCAATCGCGCTTTTTTCGATGACTGGCCCGCGATGACGGTTTGAGGGAGGTGTCGTGCCCGGGATGAGCGAAAATCGATGTAATGGCTGATCTTGAAGTATAGGTTTACATCCATCAGTGGATGACGGCAGTGGCGCCGTGGTTCGCAATTCCGCACGTGTTTGTGCCAAAGCGGGCTCGAAAGTAGCCCTTCTCCCCCCACGAGCCGCCCCACGAGTTTTTCACCTCCCAGTACTTCATCTCCTGGAAAAACATGTCCTTCGCGGTGCCGAACCCGGTGAGTAGGACGGCGTGGTCCGCCGCCCTCGGATCACTGGAGCACATTCTCGACACGATGATTCCAAACCAGTACATCTGAAGGCTCTCGGCGTCGATGCCGATGGAGACGGGCCCGCTCTGCACGAGCTCCGCAGCCATCCTGGTCTCGTTCTTGTCTGGCGCGATGGATGCCCACGTGTCTATCTTGACGGCGATCTTGGAGGGGTCGAACTTGGCATCGCAAGAGTCCTTTGGGTCGCACTTGTCAGCGGGCAGCCTGTGGCCACAGATGTGCTCGTCGTAACCCTTCGGGAAGCAGGGATTGCAGCTCCAGTCCCCGATGCAGTAAGGGTAGGCGCTCTCTAACTCAAGACCGCCTGCATTCATCACGTACTCAAACGCCATGAAAGGGAGACCGCCGTTGGGACCACAGTCAGCACTGTTGTTCTGCGGGAAGGCTCCGTTGTCGCAGTCCGAGATCTGTTCCACGGAGAGGCTCACGAGGTTGCCGGACTTGATGGCGTGCTGTCCCTCGATGCTGCCCACCGCGGAGAAGGCCCAGCAGGTTCCGACCCCCCCCTGGTTCTTCACGCTGGTCACGGCATTGTGCTCCCTCCAGTCCCAAAAGTCTGGGACGTCGGAGTAGGTGCCCGTCAGTTCGAGCTCCTCGCCCATCACACGCTCCAGCGCCGCGGCGTCTGGCCTCGCGTACGGCTTCGGCAGCAGCCTCTGCCTGAACTCCTCCGCGGTGAGGTCCGCAAAAGGGCCGCGCACACCGTACACAGCTTCCGAACTGGACTCCCTCCTCGAGTTCATCTCCTTTGCCCTCGCAAGGTTGGCCGTAAAGACCTCGAACCTCAGCGCCCTCTCCGCCTCGTTCGGGTACTCCCTGCCGTGGATGCTCACAAAGGTCTCGAAGAGCACCTCGGGGTCCTGCTCGAGCTCAGCCAGGGCCAACCTCACGTCCGTGATGTCGTCCACGGGGCGCTGGATCGGCGCAATTCGCGCGGCCGAGGCCTGGTGGGCGAGTAAGGCCGAGGCCACCAGGGCCAGGGCAAACGCGGTCCTCCTCGTCTTCATCGTTTCAGGACGGGCGCTGGATCGGAACCCTCCCAGTAAGGGTACTGCCCCCCTAAAGATGCTGGCTTGGTTTTCTGTGGGAGACGTTACTTCTTATAAATATCTCTGCGCGATAACCTGATCTTCGCCGAGCTGGAGCGGGCTGAACCTGAACGGACGACGCAGCAGGGAGGGCATCGAGAGCAAAGCTGTGTTACGATGTTTACGACGACGGCGAGGTCGGCGAGGGCGAGCGACGGGGCATGCTCCGCCTCCGCTGTGGCGCGGCAGTCGCCCCGCGCCGACGGGAGGGCGAGGAGGACCGGCGCTTTGGCGTCGGCGGCGAAACGGGTGTACGGTCGGGGACACGTGCCCCGCCCACTCAGGGTTCCAGGAAGCCGAGCAGGACTGCACGTGGTGAAGGTGATGGAGGAGGACTTCGCGCTCTCGTCGACTGACTTCGATGCGGAGAAGCTCGACTCCTTGGAGACCATGTTCGCGGACGCCGACGTGGACGGCACGGGAAAGCTCGGTCCCAGCGAGATCCGATCGTTGCTGGAGTGCGCGGGGAGCTTTTGCTACGCGTTGCACGTGATGACGGAGGAGGAGACCCTGAAGATCATCCGGAGGTACGATACGAACGGCGACGAGCTCCTGGACTTCCAGGAGTTCATCAAGTTCGCCAACGACAAGCTCCTGCTCGAGTCTCACCTGAAGAACTATGAGGCCGCCTTTAAGCGGCTGGACCGCAGGGGCACGGGGAGGCTGGCCGTCCCGGAGCTTCGGGAGCTCTTCCAGGCGCTTGATGCGGAGGGCAGCGAGGTCGGGGAGATGACCGACGCGAAGCTGAACCACATGGTGATCAAGTACGCCCAGGTGGACAGCAAGGGGCTGACCTTCGAGGAATTTTTGATCATGGCGAGGAACGTCCTGCCGGAGGTGGACGACATCATGGTGTACCTGGAGATGGGGGACGAGCCCTCGGCGGCTGAGGAGAAGAAAGGTGGGTTCCGGGCGCTCCTCGGGATGCTCGAGGAGACCCTCACCAGCAACGTGGAGGCGGTGAGGAAGAAGAGATGGGAGAGGAGCAAGGTGAACGAGGTCAAGTCCATGGAGGAGTTCCAGCTGCTGCTTCAGGAGGAGAAAGGGCCGATCATCCTGGAGGTCGGGTTCACCTTCTGCAAGCCCTGCAAGAAGTTCGCGTCCAAATACAAGCTCTTTGCGGAGCACTACAAGGACGTACTCTTCCTCAAGGTCTACGGCAATCGCAACCAGTCTTGCAAGCGTGAGTGGCACCCCCTTCTCCCCGCCCCCTCTCTCCCCTCCCCTGGCAAAGCCACGCTGACTCTCTCCTTCTTTCCCGTCCCATGACAGAGCTCTGCAAGCAGGTGCTCCAAGTGAAGGCAACGCCGACGTTTTACATGTACTCCGGAGGCCACCTGGTGGACAAGCATGTTGGGATCAAGGAGGACCCGTTCCGCAAGAAGATCCTGAGGCTCCAGGAAACCGAGGTGGACTTCTGATCGGCGTGGGCGGGGCGGGGTTGCCGGCCAAGCACGCAGTAGCAAGAAAATAAAACACGCAAAGAATGTCGTAACAAAGCGCAGAGAGTCGGATTTACCAACAAGGAGAAAAAAAATTGCGAAGAAGCTCTCCCCTCCCCACACCCGTCACAGACCCACCGCCTCCTTTGCCGCTTCGGCTTTTTTCGGATCGAACTTGTTCCCCCACGGCCCGGTGTCCAGGCTGTAAAAGTCCATCCTGTAGCTCCCGTTCCTCTCCTGCCCCGCCAGCGCCTGCCAGGCCTCGTAGGGGCTCAAAATCGGCAGGTCGAAACCCTCCCCCCAGTCGATGGAGAGCCGCGGGCACGCGATCTGGATCCAGGCGTCCACCTTCATCAGCGCAAGCTTCTCCGGCGTGAGCTCGGACATTAGGCACACGACATATGGCAGCCCCCTCGAAGCCAGGAGCTCCTCCAGCCTGTGAAGGATCCTGGGGTTCCCCTGGCGCCCCAAGGTTCCGAGAACGAGGCCAAAGGACCTCGCCCTTGAGGCGGCCTCCACCGCGTTTCCCCTCACCCTCCTCATGTCGTCGTGGTCGTACTTCTCCAAGGTCAAGACGCGGCCGTACGGGTCGTACCTGTAGGCCGGGATGGTGGGGTTGGCGATCATCAGGGCCTCCAGGTGGAACCTGCCGTCGGCGATGAAGACGATGACGTCGCCCTCCTGAGACAGTTGCGGAGCGGTGCACCCGAGGACCTCCCCCGACGACAGGGGCTTGCACTGGGGCACGTGGACGGACGCAAAGTGTTCCTTGAAGACCTTCTTCGAGGCGTGCATCTCCTTGTTGAACTGGATGGTCCCCGCCAAAATGATCCGCGTGTCGGGCTCGAACGTGAGCTTGACGCTCTCTATAAAGTGCTGCAGGTCGATCTTCATGTTTACGAAGATGTACATGCAAGGGATGCTGGTCTCGTCCACCGGGACGAGGCAGCTGTGCCCGTAGTGGATGAGCAGCTCGCACTTATGAGGCGTGAGAGAGGAGCGCGTCAGCAAAAGAGCGAGTGGGGAAATTTCGGGGGAGAGAAAAAGAGAGGGCGCTCTCACCCCCATTGCCTTGGCGCTGAAGTCGTCCACGCAGCACGCCCCGAAGGTGGTGTCGCCCAAGATAACGGTGTGTTCCACTCCCGCGAACTTCTCCAGAATATCCGCGATGGCGCAAGAGTACATCAGCAGCCCCTCCGGGAACTGAAGGCCCACCCTCTTCACCCCACCCTTCTTAATCCTCCACACCGTCTTGTGGATCTCGAAGTCGTAGTTCGCGTTCAGCACCGAGACAGCCTCGTTGAGCTGGGGGTCTTTCAGGATGGAGTCCGGCACCAGGTTCCTCCGGATGACCTTTCTCGGCGCCTTCGAGCGAGTTCTGGAGGGCGAGTCCGCCGGGACCACGTCCTGCGACGAGGACGCGGGACTCCCGGGGGCCCCGCCTCCCGCACAAGCGCACGACCTCCCCTCATCCGATCCTCCGCAGCCCGTTTCCGACGCCATCTTGGCGCCGCCCTCACTCCCTGCACTCCCTGCTCTGCAGGCTCTACAGGCCTCGGGGAAATCTTCGAGTTTTCCGGCCGGGAAGATCTTGGCGCCCTTACAATGAGATTTTGAGTTGTGGTCGGTTTTGAGTTGTGCCAGGTCACAGGTCACAGGCACAGGTCAGAGCAAAAAAAACAGCAAGAGCGAGAGGAGTCGAACCGTCGCAGGTTGCCGTGCCTTCGTTCGAAAAATGGCGTCGAGGGCGACGGTGAGGTCGACGGCTACGAGGGCGGCGAGGCCCGCCGCCGCGACGACGAGCGTGCCAAACAGGGCGGCGACGAAGAGGCGCTTTCTCGTCCCGTTGGTCCGGGCAGGGGGGTTCTACGTGCCCAGCGAGTCCTTCGGTGGCCTGAGCCCCGAGCGGAAAGCCGCCACGGCCATGAAGGTGAGAGGTCCGACTCCAACCCAATCGAACACCATTCTGGCCCGCTCTCCCCCACGCACTCGTGCGCGCGCATGCTCACTCTTTCTCTCTCTCTTCATCATTTCCTTCTCTTTTTCGTCTGTTCCACCAACAAACGTCGTTCGTTACCAAAAGACGCTGTTCACCATGTGCGCGGTGAAGATCGTGCTGGCGCAGCTCGAGGGAAGCTCCGCGGGCCGAGGGGGCAGCGCCTTCGGCAGCTTCAACCCCGAAGCGGTACAAACAATATACAAACACTTGGACGAGGTCCCTCTGAAGAACGGGGACGATTGGTTGAGGGGTCTTATGCAGAAGGACAGGCTGCTGGCGCTGCGGTTGGTGGAGGTGAGGGAGAGCTACATCAAGGAGGGCTTCGAGTGGGACAGCATGCAGAAGGCCGCCATCAAGGAGATGGAGAGCAGCAACATTGAGATCCTGCGGGAGGGGGCGGAGAGCATGTTCAAGTGACGTGCGTGTGTGTGGAGAGACGGAGAGGTGGGGAGCGGGCGCAAGATCTCAAAGAGCAACTTTTTTATAAGCCCCTTTCAACCTGTAAAACAGCACCAAAAAAAACTAAACTACAATTGCGACAGAGAGGGAGGAACACCCGCGCGCTATTTCAGCCCTTTCCCCGCCGCAACCCCACACCAAAACGAGGGCATGCCGGCCCCTCAGAAGTCGCAGTAAAAGCCCCTGTTCCCGCTAATGCCGTTGTTTGACAACAGCCTGCTCAGCCTCGCGGTGACCTTTCCAGGGAACCCGCTGATGAGGAAGCTCGGGTCCGTGTCTGGCTTCACGATCGTGCTCCTGACCT
>Ga0160423_10003984_pt1 | contig 12206 bp, 9 predicted proteins | sample CRUFie14St8metaG_FD_108191 | JGI IMG/M metagenome (GOLD analysis project Ga0160423, IMG submission 108191) | Marine microbial communities from the Costa Rica Dome - CRUD Field 142mm St8 metaG | ecosystem: Environmental > Aquatic > Marine > Oceanic > Photic zone | place: Costa Rica: the Eastern... | reverse complement strand
GAATCTGTAAATGCATCAAGCCTCGTAGTTGAAGAAGGTGTCCGTTTGGCAGCAGACAATTCTCTTGCAACACTCATCTCCGATGAGGGAACAAGAGCTGTAGCAGCTGAAACTTCTTTAAAGACAATCATCGACACTAACGAAGGTGTTAGAGTTGCAAAGCAAGCTTCTATCGACGCACGCATTTCTGCAGAAGAAGACAGAATGGACGCTGTATTGGCCCTATCAACAACCGACAAAGACAGCTTTAAAGAGATTGTTGACTTCATCAACGATGTAGACACAGCAAACGATTCTGGCCTATTGTCAGCAATCACAAGCATGGGTACTAGAATGACAGCTGAAGAGAACGCAAGAGTTTCTGGCGACGTTTCATTGGCGACACTTGTTGCTGGTGAACAGGCAAGAGCAGAAGGAAAAGAAAACTCTTTGGAAACAAGACTTATCGCTGAAGAAGGCACAAGATCTGCCGCAGTTTCTGCAGTTAGTTCTGACCTTGTAGTTGAAGAGGGAGTTCGTTTGGCAGCAGACAACTCACTTGCAGCACTTATCAGTGGCGAAGTTGTAAGAGCAGAAGCAGCCGAATCTGTACTTCAAGACGCAATCGATGCTGAAGAAGCTGCTCGTATCTCCGCAGTTAGTTCAATCGAAGTCAAACACAATGATGAGATGACTATCGAAGAGAACGCAAGAATTGCTAAAGATGCCGATCTTAAGACTGACATCCAAGCAGTTCACGACAAGTGGAAACGCAAGACGCACGCACCATTGGTAGCACCAGCTGGTGCTGGCATGCACATTGTTGACCTCGCAACAGACGGTTTCAATCCAATGTCTCAAGTGGCATACGTAACTCTTAACGGCTTAGTACTGTCTCCAGTGACTGGCCTTGTAGGTGATTATACCTTGACGCTTGACGTAAATGGAAACGTTACTGAGATTGTTTTCCAAGTGCCTTTAGAAGTCGGCGACCAGATCGCTTACTTTGGTCAAGAAGCCTACTCTTTGATTTCTTAATCAAAAAGTTAAAAAGATTAAAAAGAAACTTTATTCTTGCCCTCCCACAAAAGTGGGAGGGTTCCTTTATATAAAACTAGTTATGGTTAATTGGAGGGCAAATTTTGTTTAAAAAAATGATCGCCATGTTCTCTAAGAATAAAGAACAAGAAAATCTAGAAGATAAAGAAAATTCAACAGAACAAGAAGTGTCAACCGCACCGCAACCATTGCCAGATATCGTAGAGATTCCATGGAAGAGCGTTGCAGGTATAAAAAACTTTGAAGATACTTTGTTGAGAATACACAACGAACTTAAAGAATTCTATTATAAAAGTAAAATGCAAGAAATAGGAACTTTAAGGGCGATAGATAAATTAGAAAAGTTATGTGACGAGAAAGAAGAAGAATTAAGAGAAGAGTTTTTGAAAGGCGCGGAAACTGAATATATATTCGAATTACCTGCCGCAACTGGAAAGCCCGGTTTTTTTAAAAAAAAGAAGCAAGATAAATAATCTGATTTTGAGAAAGTAACTAACTATTTATTATTGTGATAAATTAATCTAGATTTTTGATTTTAAGGAGAATCTTTAGATGTCTGTAAGAAAATTTAAATTTGTATCTCCCGGTGTTTTCACCAAAGAGATTGACAACTCGCAGCTACCATCAGCTGCAACCCCAGCTGGACCAGTTATTGTAGGTAGAACACCTAAAGGTCCGGGAATGATGCCAGTAAAGGTTGACTCGTTCGAACAATTTGTTGACGTTTTTGGAAACCCAGTCTCTGGAAAAAGAACTGGTGATGTTTGGAGAGAAGGAAACTATCAGGCCCCAACATATGGCTCTTATGCCGCACAAGCTTATTTGGCTGCAGATGTTGACTCTGTTACATTCGTCAGGCTTCTTGGCTATAAAAATGAAGATGCAGGTGATGAAGGGCATGCAGGTTGGCAAACAACGAAAACAGTTCCAACTGGCACTTTCCTCGACAACGGCGGTGCCTTCGGCTTGTTCGTTATGCCTAGTGGAAGTGATAATACTTCTTTGACTGGAACATTAGCCGCTATTTGGTATGTTGATTCTGGCTCTGCAATCGCTCTTAGTGGAACAAAGGCTGCAGAAAGCACACAGGTAATCTCTGGCGGTGCGATAATGAATCAGACCAATGATGAGCTTGAGTTCACTGCTGTTATTATGTCTGGCACAACCGTTAATGATGTTAAATATAAGACGTCTTTTAACTTTAATAAGTCAAGCTCTAAATACATCAGAAATGTGTTTAATACAAACCCGCAAACTACTGGTGGTGTTATTCCAGAAACAAACTTAAAGAATGCTGAAGCCAAATATTGGCTTGGTGAAACTTTTGAAGCCAGCGTTTTGGATGCAGTAAGTGACAAAGGCAAAGCCATGGCTATTATCTTACCACTTGATCAAAAAGCAGATTATAGACAGGACGCAAGAGAAGCCCACACAGGATGGTTCTTTTCACAAGATTTAACAACTAATTCTGGATCTTATAAGCCAGCTGACATGCAAAAACTTTTCCGCATTCATGCACTTTCTGCAGGTCAAGCAACTCAAGAAGAGCTTAAAATTTCGATTCAGGATTTAACTTACTCTAGAGATACTACAGGTGCAAATCCATTTGGCAACTTCACGTTAGTTGTTAGAAAAGCAGATGACACAGATGATGTACCACAAATCGTAGAAAGATTCTCAAACTGTAACTTGAACCCTCTTTCTCAAAACTATATTGGAAGAAGAATTGGTGACAGAAGAATGGTCTGGGATAGTGACCAAAGAGTTCTAAAGAGCTATGGAAACTATGACAACATCTCTGCTTACGTAAGAGTAGAAATTGCTGACGAAATAGAACAAGCAGCTATTGATCCAAGATTGTTGCCATTCGGCGTATATGGGCCTCCAAAATATGCAGGTAGTGATGCGATTACAGCAACCTCAATTGCCGGAAATACGATTATCATGTCAGGTTCTAAAATGCCATTCGGACCAGCTGGAAAGGTTATGGATACAGGATCTCTTGCTAGTACTAGTCTTAAATTAGAATTTCCTTCCTCTGCAATGAGGATTTCAGCATCAGCTGGTGGAATCTCTAATCCAAAAAATGCATACTTTGGCTTAAATGTCTCCAGCTACATGGAAATTTCCGCATCTTCAGGATCAACTGAGAACAGAGCAGATCCGGGCTACGGTGACTACATTTACGCTTTGAGCGACAAGTTTAATACAAGCGATGATGCATCTACCCAAAACCAGTTAGTACATCAGTGGACTTTCACTTTGGACGAATTAATTCTTTCTGGAACTTCAACCGTTTATTGGGAAGAGGATTCCAGAAAAGACGGAAACTCAATTACGGCAAAGGAAGGTAGCTGGAAAGAATTCATCGACAAAGGCTATACAAGATTTACCTCACCACTTTACAACGGCTTTGACGGCTTAAACATTAGAGCAATTGAGCCATTCAGTAACGATATCGTTGGTGAGGGAACAGTTCAGAAAAACTACGCATCAAATTCAATTAGAAGAGCAATTGATACAGTTTCTGATCCAGAGTTTGTAGATATGAACCTTCTTACAGTTCCGGGCCTAACGGACCCAACCTTGACAGAGCACATGATTCAAGTTTGCTCTGATAGGGGTGATGCGATGGCAATCATCGACATTCCAAACGTCTACACTCCATTTACAGAGACAAAGGCGGCCTACCAGTCATTCAAAAATCGTTTAGGTTCAGTAAGCGAAGCAGTATCAAATCTAGAAAACAGAGAAATCAACAGCTCATATGCATGCACCTATTATCCATGGGTTCAAGTAAGGGACACTGTGAGTAATGCGCTCCTTTGGGTTCCACCTTCAGTAGTGGCATTAGGCACTTTTGCTTCATCCGAAGCACAATCTGAAGTTTGGTTTGCTCCAGCTGGCTTCAACAGAGGCGGCTTGTCAGAAGGTTCTGCAGGGCTTCCAGTTGTTGCTGTAACAGAGAGATTGACCTCTAAAGATAGAGACGATCTTTACGACGCAAATATTAACCCAATCGCTTCTTTCCCGAACGAAGGTATTGTAATCTTCGGACAGAAGACGCTTCAAACAACACCATCTGCTTTGGACAGAATCAATGTTCGCCGTATGATGATCTTTGTTAAGAAGCAAATTTCTGCAGTAGCTAATGGTATTCTTTTTGACCAAAATGTTAGAGTCACTTGGAATCGCTTTATCGCAGCTGCTGATCCGATTTTGACAAGCGTTCAGAATAGATTAGGAATCAGCGAGTACAAGCTCATCTTAGATGACACAACCACTACACCAGACTTGGTTGACCAAAACATTGTTTACGCCAAGGTGTATGTTAAGCCAGCCAAAGCGATTGAATATATCGCAATTGACTTTGTTATTACAAATAGCGGAGCGGCATTCGGAGATTAATTTAGATATTAATCTCTACCAACACTACTTAAGAATATAATAGGAGAAAACATATCATGGCTAACAATTTTTGGACAAGCACTCAAGTAGAGCCAAAAAGAAAATATAGATTTACAGTTGAAATCACTGGCACCGGAGAAGTAGGTGTTCTTTGGTTTGCAAAGGGCGTTAATAAGCCCGAAATCACAGTGGAGTCTCAAGAGCATAGCTACTTGAACCACAAATTTCATTTCCCCGGAACCGTGACTTGGAACGAAGTAAGTGTTACACTGGTGGATCCTGTTAGTCCAGATGCTGCAAGAATTACAGCAGAAATGCTAACTGAATCTGGATATGCAGGGCCTTCTCAATTGAAAAGCCCAACTCCTTCAACCATCTCTAAGTCACGAGCTTCAAGTGCAGTTGGTCGAGTAGTTATTACACAGATTGACGCTGATGGAAATCCACTAGAGACATGGACCTTAAAGAATGCTTTCATTATCAAGGTTGCTTACGGTGAGCTTGAGTACGGTGATGACGCTCTTTCTGAAGTAACAATTGACTTTAAGTATGACTGGGCCGAGCTTCAAGCTGGTCGCGATGAATACTGGAAAAACTAAAAACATTTACATATAACATAAAAAGAGGTGTTAATTGTCTAGAAATAGTAGTAGAAAGAAGGCATCAACAGGCGATGTTACAGATAACAAGCCGGTTGCTGCCGACCCTGTTTTATCGGCAGGTGGATTTAGCTTTTCTGCCCCAACAGAGCACGTTGAGTTGCCATCAGGCGGCAGATATTATCAAGAAGGTCATCCCCTACATGGGAAAGATACTGTAGAAATTAAGTATATGACCGCTAAAGAAGAAGATATTCTGACTTCTCAAAATCTTCTTAAGAAAGGTCTTGCAATTGAGAGATTGCTGGAAAGCGTTATCTTGGACAAGTCGATTAATCCAAGGAACCTTTTGGTCGGAGATAGAAATGCCATCCTTGTAGCAGCTAGAATAACAGGTTTTGGACCAGAATATCTAACTCAAATCACATGCCCTGCCTGTAATACAAATACAGAGTATGAGTTTGACCTTACTGACACTACAACAAAAGAAGTCACAATTTCAGAAGGTGTACAACAAACAGATTCTGGAACATACGTTGTAGAGCTTCCTGTGACCGGTGTTCATGTGGAGGTAAGATTGTTGAATGGTACGGATGAAGCAAATCTTACAGCCCTTCAAGAGACAAAAAGAAAAAAGAAGCTGCCCGAAACACCAATGACAGATCAGCTGAAAGCCATCATTGCATCTGTCAATGGAAATAGTGAAAGGGAAATAATTTCACAATTTATTTCTGTAGCTCCATCAAGAGATACAAGATATCTTAGAAAAGTTTACGCTGAATTGACTCCGAATATTGACATGACATTTGAATTCGAATGTCCTTCATGCAATACCACGACGGACGTGGAGGTTCCGTTCACTGTATCCTTTCTTTGGCCTCGACAGTGAATATATAAAGAACGTTTATGAAGAGTTCTTTCTAATGAAGTATCACGGCGGTTGGTCTTTTGTCGAAGCATACAACCTCCCTATTAAAATTAGAAGATGGTTTTTGGAACGATTGGTTAAAGAAATCGAAAAAGAAGCCGAAGCGGTCAAAAAAGCAAATCAAAAATGATACAAAAAAAGATTGGCAGCTATCTAATTATAACGAATAGGAGCAATTTTTTATGGGAACCGACAACAAATCATTCTGGACTGATTCTTCAAATATCTACGCCAAAAGAAATAATCTATTTTTAGTGCAGTTTGATATGAATCGAAATTCTGTCGAACAAGATCGCATTTTGGGATCTATGAGCGGCATACAGTTTGTCGCAAAATCTGTAAACTTGCCTTCTTTTGCATTCTCAGAAGCTGAAAAAAAGAGAAACGCGATAGGGGGCAAGACAGCCAAGACCGTCCCCGGACGTGTAGACTGGCAACCAGTTACTTTGACATTTACAGACATAGTTCATCGCGAAAAACAGCTTGATCCCACCCGCGCCGCCCTTGGTGGTAGTCTCAATCTGGATCGGGCTAATTCTTTGCTTTTCGAAGATGCAAAATTTCTTAGAGACACTCTTCAAAATAATGTTAGAAATTACGACTCTCTTTATCAGTCTCTTATGCATGCATTTTCGAGAGCATTTACAAGTGCTGTATATCAAGGTGCTACTAAATTTGATAGAAAAAGGTTTCGTCAGTTTTTTAGTTTAGTAGAAATTACATCTATAAACGAAGTTGGGTTGCCAATTGACAAGTGGACTCTAAAGAAAATTTTCCCTGTAGAATTTAGAAACTCTGATTTATCATATGAAGATGATGGCATAAGAGAATTTTCTATAACCTTGGATTATATTGTGGCAGAATACACTTCGTACAAATCAGACGGATCTACTGAATTTATAAAAGCATTTAGGCAAACCGAAGATTCCGAAACCACCGATAAAAAGCTTTTCGGCGGCGGTAGTGGTTAGTACTTAGTTAAAAAAGGAATTAATAAATGGAAAACGAAAAATTTGTAATAGACCTAGAAGAGTTAAAAGAAAAGAAGCTCAATGAAAACTTCAGCAGAATGTTCGCTGGTCAGCTTAAACTCGCTTTAGGTCATATGTTAGGATGGGACACTTTAGGTGCAATAAATTCTTTAGTCAAGGGCAAGCCATCTGACATTAAAAGTCTGGCAAAAGCTCTGGGACATGAAAAGAAATATTTAGAGGCTATGAAAAAACATGGATTAGATAATCCACAAACTTTCAAAGTTAAGTCTAAATTAGATAAGGCAATTAAGGGATTTGAAAAGACTACGGGAATCCGATGGCCTTTCAAGTAGGAAATAATCAAGAATGGCGGATAATAGAACAACAGAGCAAATACTTGCAACAGCAGAAGCTAGGGTTTTAGAATCCGAAGCGATTGGTAAGCAAAAAGATAACATTAAAGAACTTACAGCTGCATTTAATGAGCTTGAACAGGCAAGGGCCAAAGCAGCCCAAACAGCTGCAGAATACGGAGTTGTCGGTCTGGAAGAAACTGATAATATTGGTAAATTAGAAGAGAAGGTCGCATCATTACAGACCACTTTCGAAAACAATGAATCGGTTAAGGAAGCTGCCGAAGCAGCTAGTGCCTACGGGCAGAAAACAGACGCTCTCGCTGGTTCTTTAGGAAACCTTATTGGTCTTTCAGAGGAATTTAATCAATCTACTGCCTCTACTGTTCTGGGTTTCCTTGACTCTAAAGATGCAGCTCTTAAGCTTACCGACTCTTTTAAGAAAACATTCAATGCCATGAATCTTATGGCCGGTGCTTTCGATCAAGTTATAGCACAATCCATCAAGCTGACGAAGGCTCAAGACGATGCAATTGCATCTTTTGCTAAGAATGGTGGAAATGTTGATAGATACGCCAAAGATCTAACAAACCTTGAGCAAAGCTTGTTCCAAGCAGGTGTTTCGGTAGAAGAAGCCGGAGATACATTGCTGGCTTTAAATAGTCACTTCACAGACTTAAGATTTCTATCCGACAAAGCTAGAGCAGATGTTTCCAAGACAACAGCTGTATTAAATGAATTCGGAATCGCAGCAGATATTACAGCTGGTAATATACAATTTATGACAAAGGCCATGGGCTTTACCGCGATGCAAGCATCAGAAACTCAAAGAGAATTGTTCCTCTTGGCTCGCACGATTGATATGCCACCAGAGCAAATGGCAACAGCATTCGGTGATGCAATGCCTAAACTCGCCGCGTTTGGTAAAGAATCAACTGATGTGTTTAAGAAATTACAAACAAACGCCCGCGCAGCTGGCATGGAAGTGTCTGATGTCTTGAGCATTGTTGAAAAATTTGATACGTTTGATGGTGCTGCTCAATCTGTAGGCCGCTTAAACGCAATTCTTGGAGGGCCATTCCTCGACTCAATTGAGATGGTGACTACTACAGACCCTACAGAAAGAATGAAAATGCTTTCAGATGCTGTGAATGAGGCTGGAATTTCTTTTGATGAGATGAGCTACTATCAAAGAAAGGCCCTAGCAGACACTATGGGGATGGATATACCTCAATTAGCCATGATGATGGCCAATGGATTTGATGCAGCTGTTCCCGGTGCCCAACAAAGTCAGGCAGAAATCATGAAACTCGCAGAAGAAGCAAAAAAGTTTCAAACAGTGCAAGAAGAATTGACACAGACATTGAGGGTATTTGCACAATCAATGTTGCCCATAATTAAAAGTATAAAGTCAATATTAGATGGCATTCAATTCGTTACAAATGCTATACCGGGCTTACAGCAGTTATTGCCCCCCTTGATCTTGGGACTTACAGGTGTTTACATAGCGGTGACTAAACTAAGTCTAAGCCTTTCGAAAGCAGGTCCACTGGGCTTCGCGATAGCCGGGATGGTTTTACTGATGCAAGCGTTTAGTTCAGAATCAAAAGTCATGCAGCTTGTTCTGGGCGTACTTGGCGTTGCCTTTATTGCTCTCTCTGTTGCAGTCGTCGCAGGTTTCACTTCTATGAACGTAGCTTCGTTCGGACTTATCGCGGGTTTGAGTGCATTGGCATCAGTTATTTTGCAGATTGCAAGCATTTTCTTGCACAAATCTATGTCTCCCGGATTTATAACAGTTTTGGGCATGGTGGGCACCGCGTTTAAAACCTTGGGCATGTTTATATTCCCAATTGTCGGCATTTTCAACTTGCTTTCATCAGCCATCTTGGGTTCTGCAAAGGCAGCTCATGATCTAGATGGAACAAAAGTCGAGATGACAACAAAGACAACGGCGACTTCTAAGACAACCGCAGTTCCATCTGGAAGCAGGGCAGGTGCCAAAGTCGTAGCTAGAGATGCTACAGGAAGAATTAGTACAGCAAATTCAGACGCAGCAACGGCCATGGCAGGAAATGGATCCGCAGCAGCACCCGCAGGAAAAGAGAGTGTTGATGTGAATGTCTCTGTGAAAGCAGATGAAAGTGATTTGATCAAATTAATTGTAAAAACAATTGAACAAGCAAATAGTTATAAGGACAGTGGCTTGAGGGCCACACCAAACACTATAAGGAATAGGATTTAAATATGGCAGGACTGAAAATAACACATCTCCCAACAGGAGCAGATTTTCTATTTAATGAAGAAGGGTTGGATAGTCTCACGGAATCATACGGCGCAAGCTGGAATCCAGAAAAGGTTTTTGGTAAAATGGATCCCATTTTGTCTTACTCCAACACAGAGAGAAAAATTGGTTTTAGTATACTCCTGACAGCAGACTCCGATAAAGAACAGGCAGAGATGTTGGCAAGGATTATGTATCCAACTTATTCAAATAATAATGCCCTTTCTCTAAAAGAACCCCCGCTTCTCCGCATCGAGTTTGGTAAATATTTGCGGTCTGGTAAGGGAAGGGGCTTGCTTTGCGCCTGTGAGAGTTTCGATCTCGAACGCGGAAGTTATTATTTCCAAGGCCAGTCACTTGTTCCAGCTGACTTGCAATCTGGTGAGATCTTAATTAAGTTCGGTGTCATTCCCTTGCACGAGTATGACTTGGGCTGGTTCCAAGTTACTGATTTGGAGGCCATGGCGGAAATTGCAAAAGCAAACACAACCTTCGAAACGAGGATAGACCCCGTAACAAAAAGAACAATCCGCGACAGGAAAACCAAAGATCCAATCCAGTTCCCAGTTATGCCTAAAATAGATGAGAACACAAAAGTCTATCAGTTTGGTTCTTCAACGCCAAAAAGAGTTACATTTTCTAATAGAATTATAAATCAGGTGTTTACAAGTAATAATCCCACTGGCTTATTTGCCTTAAAACCGACAAAAGAAGAAAAAGGGTGATTAAACAATGCCATACAAAAGAAATAGAAGCAGAACAACATTTTTTAACAATGAAAACCTCTATGACGAGTTCTTCGACAAGAAGAACAAAAAGGGGTTCGTACAATATTCGTCTCCAAATTTTAACGAAGTAACGCAAGAGCAAAAAAACGAGCTTGCTACTCATTCTTATACTTGGAAAACAGGAGACAGATTTTACAAATTAGCTTTTGAATTTTATGGCAAATCAGAATATTGGTGGATCATTGCACTTTTTAATAACACGCCAACAGAGTCTCATGTAAAGAGAGGAGACATAATTTCAGTCCCTCTAGATTATGAAGCAGTTGTAAGATTATACGGAGTTTAATATGAGTGAAATTTATAGTAGCTTTGAAAAATACGCTATATTAGGCAGGTCTTCAACAGCAAGAGATTTCCAAAGGAGCCTCCGCGACGCCGCAAGTTTGCCTGATAGTCCATACTTTAAATTTTATACCGAGGCACAAGATATAGTATCTAGCGAAGATAAAATATTAGCTTCTTTCATTCCCGCCCAGCGCTACCAAACGGGCCTTCAGGGTCGTTCTGGGAACGAGCCAACACCTTTTAAGACTGAAAGAGAAGAGAGTGGAAAAATAGCTTATGATCCATCGAATAGCTTAAGCAGCATAGGCGCAAATGTGGGAGATTTTATACCAGACTACTCGAACAAAGTTTCGTCTCTCAAGGAGGCAATAGAAAAATACAGACCATTGTACTTATCATCTATCACTGAATTTTCATCAACTAGTGATAAAATCGTAACAAGCAGACAAGTTTTAAGTGTTTTGGACGAAGAATCTAGGAAAATGCTTAAAAAAAGCGAGAGACAAATACTGAATATTATTTCAGAAAAAGAAAAACAATTTTTAGATAACTTTTTAAGAGACAGAAGGTATTGGAATAAGAAAGAAAATAGGTTTTTAAATCCCGGAACTAGATTTTTCTCATTTACTCTCGATCCCACTCAAAAGCCCGTGGAGAATTATTACAAGCCAGACCCCGCTGCAACACAGGGGCCGCAAATTGGTGGCCTGACATCAGTCAATATACCAACGCAGACAGCAGAAAAGAGTAAAGAATTAATTAGCAGAATCGAAGGTCTAAAATCTTCTTATCAATTGGATGACCGCTACAAGTACTCTTCCGAATCTTTAGCAAAAATTTTATTAGCTCAAAGAGCGATTAAGGTTTTATCAATTTCATCAAAACAGACTTTATTGCTTACAAAGCAAGATCCTGATTTTGCAATCGGGTTAGAAAAGGCCATCGAAACAGTCAGCAGGGAAATAAACCAAAACCCAGATGCATCTGGATTAACAGAGGCACAAAAAGAAAACTTAGCCACAAGCATAAAGAAAGGCATAAAAATTAGGCCGCAATGTATTTTAATAAATAATATTTTGGAGCTTGCCAAGGCCAATCGTAAAAGGTTAAATGCAACTTATTCTGATAATCAAAATGACAAAATTATAAACTATTCATACACAAGAATGGTTAGCAACCCAGAAAATCCAGCAGCCACAATCAATAAGTTGACGAAGGTTCCCGGCCAAGAAGAGATTATGAACTTGAGGCCATATCAATTCGCAAGACTGTTTCCTTATTTAAGATTATACAAGGTTTTGACTTCCACGGACAAGGAGACGAAAAGCCAAGTTACTACTGAAGTCGAATTCAAGTTCCCAAATGCAACAAACGTTCAAAATACAAACTTCTCCATGGATATTTTCCAAAATCTTCAGAATCCACTCACACAAGAATATGGAATCAAATCATTTGATTGGAGATTTATAGGATCTGATCCATTTACTTATGCAAACGATATAGAAGCGACATTGGTAATTCACTTTAACGACTTTGAGCAGCTAGTTGT
>Ga0160423_10003983_pt1 | contig 12207 bp, 9 predicted proteins | sample CRUFie14St8metaG_FD_108191 | JGI IMG/M metagenome (GOLD analysis project Ga0160423, IMG submission 108191) | Marine microbial communities from the Costa Rica Dome - CRUD Field 142mm St8 metaG | ecosystem: Environmental > Aquatic > Marine > Oceanic > Photic zone | place: Costa Rica: the Eastern... | reverse complement strand
TTTCTCTCATCTCCAGTGAGAAAATACTCCTTTTGATAGTTCATTATGGCTTGCATAGTAATAATTAGTGTTTGCTGTCTTTGTTTAACAGCATCAATAAACCACTTTGCTGAGTCGAGTTTTTGTTTTATAAATTGAATAGCTTCTTTTTGAGATTTAGATTTATTTTTTTCAAGTTTATATCCTTTTAACATTTCATCATAATCCCTTGAAATATTAAGAACAGGACTATTTCTGTAGTTAAGATCAAGATTAAGTTCATTATTTTCAATACTAATTTTAAAATCTGGAACTACTTGCTCTATTGGCTTTCCTCCACCTGCATATGAGCCCCCAGGTTTTGGGTTGAGTTTAGAAATTATTAAAATTACTTCTTTCAGTTGTGTTTCGTCAATTGAGTACTTATTCATCAATTTTTCAAAATGTTTTTTTGAAAACTGTTCAAATGAATTTTCAATTATATCAATGGCTAGATCAATATATTTGGTTCTTTTTTTTCTTTTTAATTGAATGATTAAGCAGTCTTTTAGATTAAGCGCTCCAACACCAGGCGGGTCAAAATCCTGAACAATTTTTAGGACTTCATCTAATTCATCCTCAGAGATAAAAAGATTTTGAGTAAATGCAAGATCATCAATAATTTCATCGGTTTCTAGCCTGATATATCCAGACTCATCAATACTACCAACAAGGAATTCAGCTATTTTCATTTTTTTCTCACTAAGACTTATTGGTTTTAATTGTGATAGTAAATGTTCTGTGAATGAGATGCCGACTGAAATAGGAAAACTCTTTTCTTCAGCTCTTGCAGAATTATTTGAACTTAATTTATATGATGGTGTATCATCATAATTTAGATAATCATCAATATTAATGTCATCAGAATCAGAATAATCATCTTGATTTTCTTGCTTATTATCATCATCATTTGAATTTTGACCTTGTTCAAGAGCTGGATTCTCTTCAATCTCTCTTTGTATTTTTTGTTCAAAATCTAATGTTGGAAGCTGAATCAACTTCATCAGCTGTATTTGCTGAGGAGATAATTTTTGTGATAATTTTAATTTTAAATATTGTTTCATTTTAATTAAAACTCCGCATTTTGAGGAGTTCTTGGAAAGGGGATTACATCACGAATATTTAACATTCCAGTTGCAAACATTACTAGTCTTTCAAACCCTAGGCCAAAACCAGAATGAATAGCAGTACCAAATTTTCTCAAATCCATATACCACCATAATTCTTTTTCATCTATCCCAACCTCTTTTATTTTTCTCATTAAATAATCTAATCTTTCTTCTCTTTGTGAGCCGCCTACGATTTCTCCTATCCCTGGAAATAAAATATCCATTGCCCTAACTGTTTTACCATCTTCATTTAATCTCATATAAAATGATTTAATTTTTGCTGGATAATTATAAATTATAACCGGACATTTAAATTCTTTTTCAACTAAATATCTTTCGTGTTCACTTTGTAAATCATTCCCCCATTGATCAATTATGTATTTAAATTTTTTCTTTTTGTTGGGTTTACAATTTTTTAATATTTCAAATGCTTCAGTATAAGTAATAATTTTGAAATTATTTTGGGTTACAAAAAGGAGCTTCTCAATTAAGGTCATCTCACTTCTTTCATTTTGTGGTTTTTGCTTTTCTTCAGTTAAAAGTCTATTTTCCAAAAATTTCAGGTCATCTATATTATGATCAATCAGATATGAAAGAACATATTTTAAAAAATCTTCTGCAAGTTTCATATTTCCTTCAATATCCATAAATGCAACCTCTGGCTCAATCATCCAAAATTCAGATAAATGTCTTGAAGTATTTGAATTTTCAGCTCTGAAAGTTGGCCCAAAAGTATAAACTTTACCCATTGACATTGCATAAGCTTCAGCTTCTAATTGACCAGACACTGTAAGATTTGTTTCCTTCCCAAAAAAATCTTTATTGAAGTCAACCTCTCCATTATCGTTAAGTGGAGGATTTTTAATATCTAATGTTGAAACTCTAAATTGTTCTCCAGCTCCTTCAGCATCACTGGCTGTAATTATGGGAGTATGAACATAATAAAATCCATTTTTTTTAAAATACTCGTGTATGGCAAAAGACAAATTTGAGCGTATCCTCATCACTGCACTAAACGTATTTGTTCTTGTTCTTAAATGGGCATTTTCTCTTAAAAATTCAAATGAATGTTTTTTCGGCTGAATTGGATATACCTCAGGATTAGATTCACCTAATATTTCACATTCATCAACCATGATTTCAACACTTTGTTGAGTACCTTGACTTTCGATTAGCTTACCCTTAATATTTATAGCGGCTCCAGTAGTAATTTTTTTTAGAATTTCTTGTTCTGTTTTTTCAAAATCAACGACGCACTGAATATTATTTAAGCAAGATCCATCGTTTAATGCAATAAATCGATTAGCTCTAAAAGTTCTAACCCATCCTGATAAAGAAACAATTTTATTCAGGTACTTGTCAGAATTTAAAATATGATTTATCGAAATATTATTCATTTATAATTCTTTATTCAAATATATGTTTTTGAAAGTTAATATTATAATTCTTCCTGATCTGAAAGAATTTTAATTTTCGGTTCTTTTAGGACCTTTTCATTTGCAATAGATCTTTCTAATGATAAAAGTAGTGACGGTAGTAACAATAAATTAGAAAGCATTGCAAGAAGAAGTGTGCCAGAAACCAAGGCCCCTAGAGCAACAGTTCCACCAAAGTTAGAGACAATAAAAACTGAGAATCCAAAAAATAATACTATTGAGGTGTAGAACATACTTAATCCAGTTTCTTTTACAGAATTATAAACAGATCTTTTTATTTGCCATTTATTATCCTGAAGTTCTTGTCTATATTTTGCCAGAAAGTGGATTGTGTCATCAACAGAAATACCAAATGCAATACTAAATATAAGAATAGTTGAGGGTTTGATAGGAATACCAATGAAACCCATAAGTCCAGCTGTAATTAATAATGGTAATAAATTAGGAATAAGAGAAATAATAATCATTCTGAAATTCCTAAATAAATATGCCATGAATAAAGATATCAGAAAGATTGCCAAGCCGAGTGACCAAACTAAATTATCTACAAGAAAATAAGTCCCTTTTTGGAAAAGATAAGCTTTCCCTGTTAAAAAAACTTCATATCTATCAGGTGGTAGAAATTTGTCTATTTTTTCATTTAATTCTTCCTCAATTCTTTCCATTCTTTCAATTTTCATGTCTTTCATGAAAGTTGTTATCCTAGTGTATTGGGCCGTACTGTCGATATATGGTTTTAAAAGATCAACATCTCCAGAGACTTCAGAATTTTTAACATATGAGGCAATAAACGATTCTTCTTGTTTGGTTGGTACTTGATAATATTTGGGATTACCATTGTAAAATGCTTGTTTTGAATATTTCACACCATTTACCAGAGAAATAGGTGTTGATAATTCTGGAAACTCAGAAATAGCATTTTGAACTTTCTCTAAATTTCTTATTGTTGATAATCTACGAACAGACTCTTTTCTACCTCCATCCACATATATTTCTAGCGGCAGGATTCCGTTAAATTCTTTTTCATAATACATTATATCATCAAAAAATTCAGTGTTTCTAGGCATATCATCTATAAAACTCCCAGAAATTTCAATTTTATATATACCAATTATACTAACAGCTAACATTATAATAGAAATAACATAAACTTCAATCCTTTTATTTTTAACAACTCCGACCATCCAATTTAATAGTGTGTTTATCCAATGTCTATTTTGATGTTTCAGGTGCTTCTCCTTCGGGACAGGTAAATAGCTATATACAATTGGAATAATTAATAAACACAGTACAAATATTGATAAAATGCTAAGCGATGCTACTAATCCAAATTCGGAAAGTAGTTTGCTGTTTGTAGTTATAAATGTTGCAAATCCAGAGGCAGTTGTTACGTTCGTCATCAAAGTTGCATTTCCGATCTTAGTTATAACCTTTTCAAGTGCCATTTGCTTATTACCATGGATATTAAGTTCTCGCTGGTATTTATTAATTAGAAAAATACAGTTAGGCATTCCTATTACTATAATTAGGGGGGGGATGATGGCGGTTAATACGGTTAATTCATATTCCAATAGTCCAACAATCCCCAGGGTCCACATAACGCCGATTAAAACTGTAAGAATCGAAATAATAGTAGCCCTAAATGACCTGAAGAATAAAAAAAATATAATAGATGTTACTAAAGCAGCTAATACTAGAAACTTCCCCAATTCTGCTTTAATTGTTTGAGAGTATTTAGTCCTAACATAAGGCATCCCAGAAATTCTAACATCTAGATTATATTTTTCTTCAAACGTTTTTACCTTGGGTTCTAAAATATTTATAACAAAGTTTTCTCTTTTGACTGTATTTACAACCTCTGTTTTTAGATTAATTGCTGTTCTGATAGCTTGTGATTCAGAATTAATCAAAAATTTATCATAAAAAGGTGACCTATTAAAAATTTCATTTTTAAGTAAATCAAGTTGAGATTTGTTTGAAATTGAATCTTTAATAAATGGTTCAATGTAAAACTGTTGGGAAGATTTATTTTTTTTAAGTTTTTGGAGATCCCCAAAAGCAATTACAGTTGACACATCTTGATGTTCCTTGAAGCTGTGAGATAGTTCATTCCAAGCATTTAACTTTTCAATTGTAAAAAGTGTTGAATCTTTTACTGAAATAACTATAAGATTACCCTCTTCCCCAAATTTATCGGTAAATTTTTTGTATTTAATATTTTCTGGATGCGTTTCCGGAAGTAAGTTAGCCTCAGTATAAGTAAATCTTATATTATCCCAATTTGTACTAAAAAAATAGGTTACTAGCCCAAGAGATAAAATAATAAGAGTCCTATTATTTAAAATTAATTTTGAGATTTTTTTCCAAAATCCAGAAAAAATTGACTTAAACATTTGTTATAATTGCTAGTATAAATATACTAATTACTATGTGTCAAAAAATGAAAAAATAGAAATTTATAAGGTCATTATTTCTTGCTGTTTTTTCTCAAAAATTTGATCTATTTTTTTTATTTTATTATCTGTGATTTCTTGGATATCAAGTTCTGAGTTCTTTTTGAGATCTTCAGAAAAATCTGATGATTTTTTAATTTCATTATTAGCATCTTTTCTAGCATTTCTAATAGCAATTTTAGCTTCTTCAATTTCACTTTTTGCTTGTTTTACTAGTTCTCTTCGTCTTTCTTCAGTAAGAGTAGGAACATTAATAATTATATTTTCTCCATTATTCATGGGGTTAAATCCCAGATTTGCAACTTCAATCCCTTTTTCAATTTCTGAGAGCATAGTTTTATCCCAGGGTTGAATTATTAATGTTCGACCGTCAGGAGTATTAACATTTGCAACCTGAGAAATTGGAGTACTTGTTCCGTAATAATCAACAAACACATTCGAAAGCATATTAGGATTTGCTTTTCCAGCTCTAATATTTAAAAGTTTTTTTTCAAGATGAGATATAGCATTTGACATCGAGTCCCTAGCTAAATCAAATATAATTTCTAAATCTTCATTCATAATCAAGTTTTATAGATTGACTAGTGTTCCAACATTTTCACCATTTAAAACTTTCAATAAATTATCTTCTTGATTTATATCAAATACAATAATTGGAAGTTTATTTTCATGACTTAATGTAAATGCTGTAGTATCCATAATTTTTAGGCCTTTACTAATCGCTTCTTTAAAGGTAATTTTTTCAAATTTAAATGCTTTAGAATTCTTGTTTGGATCCTCATTATAAATACCATCTACTCTAGTCCCTTTTAAAATTACGTCAGCTTCGATTTCAATAGCTCTAAGAACAGCAGCAGAATCTGTTGTGAAGTATGGGTTTCCTGTACCACCACTAAAAATTACAATTCTTTTTTTGTCCAGATGTCTTAATGCTTTCCTTTTAATATATGGCTCAGCAACTTTGTTAACATTAATTGCGCTTTGTAATCTGGTAGGTATTCCTATATTTTCTAAAGTATTTTGAAGAGCTAAGCCATTGATTAGAGTAGCTAACATACCCATATAGTCTCCTTGAACCCTATCAATTTTATATTCGTTATTAAATCCGCGATAAATATTTCCTCCTCCAATTACAATTGCAATTTCAACTCCCTTATCATAAATCTTTTTAATTTCATTGGAATATTTAATTAAGATCTCTGGGTCGATTCCTCTAGATTTATCCCCAACTAAAGCCTCCCCTGAAAGTTTCAGTAGAATTCTATTGTACTTCATTTGAAATAATGTATTTCAAACAAATATACTACACATTTAGTGTGAAAAAAAATATGAAATATATTTAGCCTATAGAAACTCTACTGTATGAAGTAATTTTTATGTCGCTACTAAATGATGATAAATATTGCGAGACAGTTTGCTTACTATCTTTTATAAAAGCTTGATGTATTAAAGTATTATCTTTAAAGAATCTCTTTAATTTACCCTGAGCAATTTTATCAAGCATTTCTTCTGGTTTTCCCTCTGCTCTAAGTTGGTCTTTAGCTATTTCGATTTCTTTTTCTATTAGTTCAGAATCAACACTATTCTCATCTAATGCGATAGGATTCATAGCTGCGATTTGCATTGAAATATCTTTAGCTGCTACTTCAATATTTTCACATTTTTCAGAAAACCCAACAAGAGAAGATATTTTATTTCCAGCATGTATATATGTTCCTACATAAGCAGCATTGATTTTAGAAAAGTCATTTATTTGGATTTTTTCTCCAATAACTCCTGTCTGCTCAATAAGTTTTTCTTCAACTGACATATCACCAAGATTAGATTTTAATAACTCTTCTTTAGTATTACACTTTAGACCCTTAGCAGCAATTTTATGTGCTAAATCAATAAAATCAGCATTTTTACCTACAAAGTCAGTTTCACAAGCTAATACAATTCCAACCCCAGATGTATTGTCTGCATTTGCAATTGCAATTGCAACTCCTTCTGATGATGCTCTGTCAGCTCTCTTTGCTGCAACTTTTTGACCTTTTTTTCTTAGAATTTCAATTGCAGAATCAAAATTGCCATCTGCTTCAACTAATGCTTTTTTACAGTCCATCATTCCAGCACCTGTTGTTTTTCTTAATTTATTTACCTCAGCAGCAGTAACTTTTACCATGATATTTATTTTTTATCTTTTTTAGTATTTGTCTTGGTTTTTTTCTTTTTGGCGGATGTCTTTTCAGCAGGAACTTCTTCGGCAGAAGCTACTTCAGCAGGAGCTTCTTCGGCGTGAGCTTCTTCAGCAGGAGCTTCTTCGGCGAGACCTTCTTCAGCAGATGCTTCTTTAGCAATAGTCTCTTGGGCTTGAGTGTTAGATTCCTCTTGTTCTTTACCGGAGTCTCTTTCTTCTAATCCTTCTTGAATAGCTACACTTATATGTTCTAAAATTTTTGATATTGACTTTGAAGCATCATCATTTGCAGGAATAACATAATCTATTCCCCTAGGATCAGAGTTTGTGTCAACCATTGCAAAAATTGGGATATTAAGTTTTTGAGCTTCTTTTACAGCAATTTTTTCTCTTAATATATCAACAATAAAAATTGCACCTGGTAATCTGGTCATATTAGAAATTGATCCAAGATTTTTTTCTAATTTTTCTCTCAATCTTCCTATTTGAAGTTTTTCTTTTTTTGAAAGAGAATTAAAGGTCCCATCTTGTTTCATTCTGTCAATTGATGACATTTTTTTCACGGCCTTTCTTATTGTTACAAAATTTGTTAGCATTCCTCCAGGCCATCTTTCAGTTATATACGGCATATTAATTTTTTTGGAAGACTCTGAAACGATATCCTTTGCTTGTTTTTTAGTAGCAACAAATAATATTTTTCTTCCAGATGCAGCTATTTTTTTCAATGCATTTGAAGCATCTTCTAATTTTGCTACTGTTTTATATAAATTTATAATATGAATCCCATTTCTTTCCATATATATGTATGGAGACATGTTAGGATTCCATTTTCTTGTAAGGTGACCAAAATGAACACCTGCTTTAATTAATTCTGATACTTGTGATTTTCCCATTTTTTTAGTTTACTTTCTTATTTAATTAGCAATGCTTAAGTGGTATAAATTTAATTTAAGCCTTAAGCATTTAGATGCTAAACTAATTTTATTAATTTATCTCTTAGAGAACTGGAATTTCTTCCTAGCTTTTTTCTGACCAAACTTCTTTCTTTCTACCATTCTTGGATCTCTTGTCAACAAGCCTAAAGGTTTAAGAAGTTCACGGTTGTTTTCATCAACCTCACATAAAGCTCTTGAAATTGCCAATCGAATGGCTTCAACTTGACCTGTCATACCTCCACCATAAACATTAACGTTCATGTCAAACTTATTCACATTATCGCATACATTAAACGGTTGATTAATTTTAAATTGATGAGCACTTGTTGGGAAGTAGTCTTTCCAGTTCTTGCTATTAATAGTAAAGTTGCCTTTACCTTTTTTTAAATAAATTCTTGCTACAGATGTCTTTCTTCTACCAATTTTATGTATAGTTTCCATTAATTTACTTTATTTAAATCTATTGCGGAAGGTTTTTGAGCCTCAAATTTATGATCAGAATCAGAGAAAACATGTAGATTTCTAAAAAGATTAGCACCTAATTTATTTTTAGGCAGCATACCTTTAACTGATCTTTCTATAATTGAATTTGGATTTTTTTCAAATTGTTCCAATGCACTCAAAGATCTTTGTCCACCAGGGTACCCCGTATACCTAATATACTTCTTTTGTTCCCATTTATTTCCAGAAAGGTTAATTTTCTTAGAATTAATCACAATAACATTATCACCACAATCAACATGAGGGGTAAAGTTTGGTTTGTGTTTACCTCTTAATAATATGGCAACCTTCGATGCTAACCTACCTAAAGTCTGTCCATCAGCATCAACTAATACCCAATTTTTTTCAACGGTTTTTTTATTTGCTGATATTGTTTTAAAACTTGATGTATCCAAAATTCAATTTTTTCTATCTCTTTTAAGAGGTTGCAAATCTACAATTATATATTTTATTAGCAAATAGTTAAAGAATTTTTTTTTCTTGAAGGAAGTAATCAGGGAATTAGTGTGCTTCAAGCCAGTTTATACCATAATTTATGTCAACTGTTAGAGGTACATTTATTTTAAATGCTTGCTCCATTTCATTTCTAGTCAAATTGATGATATCATTTAGCTCTGGTTTAAATACGTCAAAAACTAATTCATCATGTACTTGTAACAACATTTTACTGCTGTAGTTACCGCTGCTCAATTTATTTTGAATATTTATCATTGCTATTTTGATAATATCTGCAGCACTACCCTGAATTGGCGCATTAATAGCATTTCTTTCTGCAGCACCTCTAACAATACTATTTTGTGAATTTATATCCTTTAGGTATCTCCTTCTTCCCAAAATTGTTTCAACAAACCCGTTATTTCTTGCAAATGAGATTTGATTATTCATGTAATCTTTCAGTTTAGGGTATTTTTCAAAATACTTTTCAATTAATTCTTTAGACTCTTTCCGGTTCAGATTAGTTTGATTACTTAATCCAAATGCAGATACACCATATATAATACCAAAATTTACAACTTTAGCATTAGATCTTTGTTCTTTGGTAACCTTATTTATAGGAATATTAAAAACTGCCGCTGCTGTTGAAGAATGAATATCTTCTTTATTTTTAAAAGCATTTATCATATTTTCTTCTTCACTCAATGAAGCTATGATTCTTAACTCTATTTGTGAATAATCAGCAGCCATCAAAAAATAGTCCTTATTCTTAGCTATGAATGCTTTTCTAATTTCTTTACCTCTTGATGTTCTAATTGGAATATTTTGAAGATTAGGATTTATACTACTTAGCCTTCCAGTTGAGGCAACTGTTTGAACATATTCAGTATGAATTCTATTTGTTGATTTATGCAGTTGTTTAGGTAAAGAATTAATATAAGTATTTAGTAATTTAGAGATACTTCTATACTCTAAAACCAATTTTACAACATCATTTTTTGATGCTAGTTCTGTTAAAACTTCCTCAGATGTTGAATATTGACCAGTTTTAGTCTTCTTTGGCTTATCATTTATTTTCATTTTTTCAAATAAAATTTCACCTAATTGTTTGGGTGATGAAATATTAAATTCTTCTCCACATAATTCGAATATTTTGTTTGTGATCTCGTTTAATTCTTCAGTTGTTTTCTTTGATAAATTATTTAAAAATTTTACATCTAGGTTAATTCCCTCGTTTTCCATCAAGGCAAGGGTTTTTAGTAGAGGGATTTCAATATTTTTATAAAGATCCAGCTGATGAAACTTTACTAAATCAGATTTCAGGAGTGGTTTAAGCTGGAATGCAAGACATGAAATTTCATAATTGAATAATTCTTTTATTTTCTTTTTGATTGATAAATTCAGATAGTTTTTAGAAATACTTATTAAATCATGACTAATATCAGGGTTAATCAAATAATGAGCGAGCTTGATATCAAAAATATCTCCTAAGATTCTTGTATTTTTTTTACTTAATACTTTAATATCAAGCTTTAGGTCATTAGAGATTTTTGAAATATTCTCATTTTCAAAAATTTTTTTTAGTAAAGCATCAAATTTTTTAAAATCACTTTTAATTACATAAGAAATATTGCTATCCCAAGAAAAAGAAACAGATTCTAAGTTTATATCTGAATTTTCTAAATTTTCAATTGAAAGATTGAAGCTAAACTCTTTTTGCTTTTCTATTTTTTTTAAAAATAATTTTGCAGAAATATCAGAATGAATATTTTGGAAGATAATATCATGTTTGTCTCTAATCTCGATATTATTATCCTCAAATAAGTTAAATTGACCAAAACCAGGATCAACTTCAGTCTTTTTCTCCTTTGTTAAATTATCAGAGTGATTTTTGATTTCAACATTAGTTTTAGAAAAAATGCTGTCTAGTGAATTGAAAAGTCTTCTAAATTCTAAATCTTCAAATATTTCCTTGGTTTTATCTAAATTATTTACGTCAAGTTTTAAGTCTTCAATTTTAAATTCAATCGGAACATCCGTAATTATTGTTGCTAATTTCTTTGAAAGAATTCCTAGCTCTTTATTTTGTTCAATTTTTTCTTTTAATTTACCCTTTAACTCAGACGTATTTTTTAATAGCTCTTCAATAGAACCAAATTGCTTTATAAACTTTTTGGCAGTCTTATCTCCAACACCAGGAAGGCCTGGAATATTATCTACTGAATCACCTTTCATTGCCAAAAAATCAATAACCTGTGATGTGTTTGAAACTTCAAATTTTTCTAAGACTTCGTTAATTCCCCAAGTTTCATAACCACCTCCAAAAACAGGACGATACATAAAAATTGACTCGTCAACTAGTTGTGCAAAATCTTTATCTGGTGTTACCATATAAGTATCAAATTGTTTAGATTTTACTTTTTTTGCAATAGTCCCAATAACATCGTCAGCTTCGTAGCCCTCTTTTACCAAAATCGAAATATTGAGTGATTTTAATATGTTTTCGATAATTGGCACTGCAATTTTGATTGCTTCAGGGGTTTCATCTCTGTTAGCTTTATATTGGTCAAATATTTTGATTCTATCTTGACTTCCACCTTTATCAAAACATACCGCTAAATAATCAGGATTCTCTCTTTTTATAACATCAAAAAGCGAATTAGTAAAACCTAAAATAGCTGAAGTATCAACACCTTTAGAGTTAATCCGTGGGTTTTTAATGAATGCATAATATCCACGAAATATTAAAGCATATGCATCGATTAAAAATAAACGTTTTTTTTTATCCATTTATCCCTGTTTATCGTAGTATTGGGAATCTAGATTTATATTTCCATTATTATCGAATCGTGTGATGCTAAAACCTTTTTGAATTGAGTATGATCCAGTTTGCCCCATTTTATTCAGAGCAACATATCCGACTTGAAAATTTTTATAATTACTTCCTGGTTTTTTCACAATTCTGTCAATTGCAATTTTACAAGCATCGTTTGGAGAATATCCTTGTCTCATTAATTCAACAACAAGAAAACTACCTACTGTTTTTATTACTTCTTCTCCTAAACCAGTGGCTACCGCCCCTCCAATTTCATTATCGATAAATAAACCAGAGCCAATAATTGGAGAATCACCAACTCTACC
>Ga0160423_10003982_pt1 | contig 12207 bp, 5 predicted proteins | sample CRUFie14St8metaG_FD_108191 | JGI IMG/M metagenome (GOLD analysis project Ga0160423, IMG submission 108191) | Marine microbial communities from the Costa Rica Dome - CRUD Field 142mm St8 metaG | ecosystem: Environmental > Aquatic > Marine > Oceanic > Photic zone | place: Costa Rica: the Eastern... | reverse complement strand
GGCTCTCTCCGCCTTGACACCAAAGTAGAGGTCCTCCTGGTGCCCCACGCTCCTGAAGCCGCTGACGAGGTGCAGGGCCACGCCGTCCCTCCTGGCGTCCGCCTGCATCTCCTCGAAAGCCCTCGCGGCGCTCGGCCTCAGCAGCTCCGTCCTGTACGCGCCCTGGATCGGAACCAGCTTGCTCCTTTCACACTCCACGTGCCTGTGGTGGCCAAAGAGCTTGTCCGTTCCCTTGTCGACCTCGCTTTGCAGGGTCGACATGGTCAGCTGCTGCGAGTCGATCGTCCTCTGCGTGGTCTGTTTGCCTGAGTGGGAAAGCAAGGAAAGGGCGCACACCAAGCCGCCCACGGACGCTACCGCGACCGCCCCCAGCTTACTCCTACCGCCACCTCCGGTTCCCGCGCGTCTCCCGTGGCCCCTCCCGCGCCGCTTCACGTAGACTGGCTCGTCGGGGGCAACCGCGCTGCTGCTGGGGAAGGGGGCGCGGGGCTCCTCGGGCGACATAGCTTGAACCCCCGGCTGTCGAACCCGGTAGCTGCTGCTGTAGCTCTCGAGGGCCTCCTTCGGCTCCGGCAGAAGGGACCCCTCGAAGAAAGGCAGTGCCTCCTCGCCCCCATCGGCGGCGTCCTCGTCCCCTCGCCTGACCGAACCCCTTGCGCTCGACTTCCCACGGAACTTCTCCTCAATCCGCCTCTCCCTCGCCCTCTCTTGGTCGAAGGCCTCAGCGTCGCTCGTAGTCTCGCTCGCCCTCCGGGCGAGGTGGTCCTTGCTCCTGCCGCTTCCTCTGGGGCCCTGACCGCTTGCCCGGACCACCACCGCGCGACGCGCCAGAGTTGGTGACGCGGTACATGTACCGCCAAAGCCGACCATGGTTCGCCTCGTTTGGCCCCATGGGTTTCCCGCTGCTCAGGCTTCAAAAAATGACGATTTGACGGCATTTCGTGAGAGACGTTCTTTTTTTGGACGGCCTGGCACTGCTCGCAATGACACTACACTGTGAGGGGACGCGAGGAAAGAGAGTTACGGTTCGAGAGGGAGAGAGAGAGGGAACCATGCATGAATTACATGATAATAAACACTGATCAGGGCCTCAGGGTTTCTCCGTCGTTCACTTCTTTTGCCCAATGTAGGCGTAGTAAGGGCACTTGAGGAAGAAAGGGACGTAGGGGAAGGTCCCGTAGTTCACCTCGAGGTGGGTCTGGTCAAACATCGACTGAAGTGTTTCGATGTGCTCCTCGCTCAGGTAGATGTGGTCCGTGCTGAACAGGTACTTCCAGAAGGTCTTGCTGATGCCCCACTGAGAGTCCTGGGTCGCAGGGCGCGGAGAGAGTGAAGAGTGGGGTCAGCAAGGGCGGCAGGCGGGGGAGGTGAGGGAGGCGATGGCGACTCACCCGGTCGACGGTGAAGTCGCAGACGCAGATGTGCCCTCCCGGCTTGAGCAGCCTGTGGGCGTTCTTCAGCACGTCCCTCCAGTTTGGGATCATGGTGACCGCGTAGGAGATGCTAACAACGCCGCAGGAGCCCGAGGGCGGAAGACCCGCCGGGGTGGGGTCGGTGGCGTCGCGAAGAATGATGTTGACCTTGGGGGGGGTGGCAAAGGGGGGGAGGGCACGGAGACAGAGGGACAGAGGGGGAAGGGGGAGAGCGCGTCGTCAGGCTTGGCGGTCCGGCTGGCGTCTCAGTTGCGGGCGATGGGCCGATGCTCACCTTGCCGCCCCAGTTGTTGTCCTCGACCCTCTTCTTGGCGACCCTGACGAGGCTCGGGGTGAGGTCCACAACGTGGACGCTCTTGAACCAGTCCGTCATCACGCTCTTTCCGAAGAACTCAACATTGCTGGCGGTGCCCCCGCCCAGGTCCACCCACACGCAGCCCTTCTTCACGGGCATGTTCATCATCAGAGGCTTCCTGCCGTGCAGCATCCTATGCCGGTACTGGTCGTACAGGTGGGCCTAAACGCGCGATGCGGGATCCGAAATTGACGTGACACGAACGAGGAAAACGAGGAAACGAGAGGCAGACGGACGCGAAAAACCCAGGCAATCGAAAACAAAAAGCAAGTTCGGAGTCGAGGGGAAGGTCAGGCCTGACGATCGTCGAAGTCGAGGGGTACGGGGGCGACCCGATCGGCTCGCGGGTTGCTCCGCGGGGGTCGAGGTCTCGTTCTCACCTGCTTGTTGTAGAAGCTCTCGAGCTGGTCCTGGTGGCTGTCTCCAGATACGCTGCCAAACCACATGGCCTTTAGCACCCGAAGGTCGTCCGCGAAAGAGCTCTTCGGCGTGTAGTCCGTCCTCTCCACCTCGCCCGCGCCCGCCATGGCGACCCTAATCAAGTAAACCTCTTGGTGCCGCTCTTGCTCGTGCCGCTCGGCGCGCGCCTCCCCGACTTTCGATACTAATATACGATCCCCAGAGAGAGATCCTGCTCTCCGAGCCCACCATTTCTCCAATTTTGATTTTCCCGGGAGTTTTCCGTGGGGAAATGGAGTTTTCGCGCCATTTTCCCCGCCAAGGTGGGAGCTTGCTGAGCTTGGCGACACAGGGACGAGGGAGTGGAAAGGGAAGGGGACGCAGAGAGGCGCGATGGAGGGCGGGGTCCAGTTCTCCCTGGCGAGCCCGGGGCTTGGGATCCTGGCGAGCCCCGAAGTGATCTCCCTCAGGAGCTCGGTGAACGACAAGGACATCGAGCTTCTGGACCTTCGAAGGCAGCTCAAGAAAGCCCTCAAGGAGGTCGGCACCTTAAAGGTGAGTTTGGGCTCGGCCGAGACCGCCCGCCGGCATCAGCGACCGAAGGCCGCGACAAACGAAACTGACCTAGGCTCTTCCCCTCTCCCCCAATTGCAACTCCAACTTTCGTCTCTCTCTCTCTCTGTCTCTCTCTGTGCCGGTCGCGCTCTAGGGCGAGATTGAACGCCAGGACGGGGAGAAGGCCGACGCCAAGCGCAGGCACGGGCAGAGCGTGCTGAAGCTGGAGAAGGAGATCTTGTCGAAGAACGAGCAGATCAGGTCGCTCGGTAAGGACCTGCGAAAGTCGAACGAGGAGTGTTCCGGCCACCAGAACAGGGTCAAGGAGGTCAGCAGAGAGAAGAACCAGCGTATCGAGCTCCTCAAGGAGGAGTTCAAAGTTCAGCTCGAGGCGGCGAAGCGTCACCAGCGCGAGAAAGAGGAGGTGGAGGAGAGGTGCCTCAGGCTGAAGCGGGACCTTAGCCTGGTGAGGCACGAGAAGAAGCTGGCCGAGGACCTGTCCGCCAACGAGCAGGAAAGGCTGAGAAGGAGGCTGAAGGAGGTGGGTGAGCAGCTCGAGCAGGCCAACAAGGAATGCGCCAGGCTCAGGGGCAAGGACGCGCACAAGGACGGCGAGGTCAAGCGCCTGAGGAGGGAAGTCGAGGAGAAGGACGAGAGGATCCGGGAGCTCACCAAGGGGCTGGCTTCGGGGCCCCGAGCCCAAACGGAGGCCTCTGTGCCCTCCGGTTTGGACCCTCACTCCAAGCTCGGCTTCGAGCTGTACGAGAGGGAACAGCGGAGGAAGCACGACGCGATGCAGCAGTCGCTGTACAGGCTCCAGGAGAAGCTGGACGCGAGGGTGGCGACCAGCAGGAAGTACAAGGAGGCCGGCAGGGCCCTGCAGAGGAAGGTCGCGGCCATGGAGGCCGAGCTGAGGCAGAGGCAGGAGGCTGCGGATGGACTGGAGCGCAGGATCAACGCCCTGGACGGCGAGGTGGAGGTCACGTGCACCCGGCTGGGGGAGGCCAAGGCGGAGGCCGAGAGGGCCCGGCGAGAACTGGAGGCTGAGGCCGCGGCGCGGGAGGAGGCCTCGAGGGAGGCGTCAGCCGCCATTGCCGCAGCCAACACCTTCCAGGCGAAGGTGTCGGAGCTGCTGGCGAGGGAGGGGGAGCTCGAGTCGAGGGCGGCGGAAACCGAGTTGTCCTGCAGGGCTCGGCTCGAGGAGGCCGCCGCCATGGAGTCAAAGGCGACGGCCTTGTCCCGCAGGCTGGCATCGGCAGACGAGCATATCGAGAAGATGGCGGGGCTGCTCAGGGAGCGGGACCTGGACGCCGAGAGGGGCAGGTCGAGGTTCCAGGAGCAGCAGGCGATGATCGAGCGGCAGGAGCACGAGCTGAATGGGATGAGGCTCCAGTACGAGGGCCAGATGAAGCGTATGCAGCAGCAGAGGCAGGAGCTGGACAGGCTCAAGGGGTCGAGGCCGTTTGGCTCAAGGAGGCCGTCGCTGGTGAGCGACCACGGCATGGAGTCCGAGCCCGCCAGGGACCCGGCGCACCGGCACGACGACCAGGTCGCATTCCTCAGGGCGGAGCTCAGCCGGTCAATGCAAAGGGAGAAGTCCCTCATTCTGAACATCCAGGATCGGGACCAGAAGATCGAAAGCGCGGAGAGGTACTTGGGAAACATGGAGTCGGTGGTCAAGAAGCTCAGCAAGTACACTTAAGTTGCGGCGCTGTCGGCGCAATTTAGGGCTGCTGCAGCCACGGGTGTCGCAGGGCCTCCTCCGCGCTGGCCCTCCACTTTGGGTCCACGGCCAGCAGCTGCAGCAGGAAGTCCAAGAATTGCGGGTCGCAGTCCTTTGGGAATCTGCTGGCAAAGGGAACCTTTTGGGGCAAGATGATCTCAACGTTGTCCTCGCCGTCGGCAACGTACACCAGGCCAGACTTGGTGACGCAGGGAGGGGCCTTGGTCCTGAGCAGCATGTCCTGAGGGAAGGCGCCAAAAGCGGAGACGAGCTCTGCGATCAACGCGGCCTGCTGGTTCGACGACTGGGAGCCCCAGGTGGTGGGGCAGGGTAGGAGGACCTTGCCTGAGTATAGCTCGGCGAGGATGCACCCGATGGAGAACACATCGATCTTCTCGTCGTATCCCATGTTCAGGGCGACCTCTGGAGCTCGATAACACTTTGACTGGCAGTTGCTCAGGTCACCATGGCCCTCGTGAGTGAATCTCGCGCTGCCGAGGTCGATGATCTTGCAGGACACGGCGGAGATGTTGGACAACAGGACGTTCTCCGGCTTGAGGTCGGCGTGGATTATCCCAATCTTGTGCAACTGGGCCACCGAGGTCAGCAGTTGGACGGCGATCTTGCGGCATCGGTCCAGATTGAAGTACTTGACACATGTTTGGTTCTTCTCCTGAAACCGGAACAGAGAGTCCTTGAGGAGCTCGGTGACGATGAAGAGGTGCTCGCGGCAGTAGAAATAATCCAAAATTTCCACAAACCCGAAGTTTTCTCCCGTGCCCCCCGCGGCGTCTGAGATCGCTCTCAGCAGCCTCACCTCATCCAACCCGGCGTCAAAGCTCTCCTTGGTGTTGTTGATGATCTTGATAGCAACGCTACCCCCGTTCTCGTCGTGCAAGTCAGTGGCCCTGAAGACCTTGGAGAAAGTCGACGTTCCCAGAAGCTCCACGATCTTGTACCGGCCGGCCACCACCGTGTTCTCATCCACCTTGAAGTCCAAGCTTGGCTCCAAACCAGTCTTGCTTCGGCTCTTGATGACCCTGAGCGTCAAAACGACATCCTCCTCACCGGCATCGACACCCAAGTCGGCGTCTTGGTAGCTTGTGGAGCAGTCCGAGTCGTTCCCGGCGGTCAAGCTCGACTTGGAGCCCACCCGCTTGAGGCTCTCGGCCACGTGGACACCGATCTGGCCGCTGGTCGTGAATGAACCGTACGTGAATTCCTCCGCCTGCTGCCTGTGGTGGTCAGCGAGGTCAAAGCCGACGCCGGCGTCGGCGTCCACGCTCGCTTCGAAGTCGAGCTGCTGCGCCGGGCTCTGCGCCGCCCAACCGATATGCGGGTCCTCGGGCTCCTCGTCCTCGTCGTTGCACGAGGGCGTAGTAGGGAAGGAGAAGCCGCTGCAGCTGTTCGTGTCCTCAGCGGCTGGGCTGGGGTCCGCCTGCTTGGTCGGAGTGACCGAGAGCCCCAGGAACGATGACGAGAGCAAAGACTCCCTCCTGGGGACAGCGAGCTTCTGCTTTGGAGAAGAGAAGGCGTCGGGGCAAGCCTCCTCCTCCAAGAACCAACTCATCTCGCGCTTGTCGAACGAGCGAATCGCGTAGTGCACGACCGGGCTCTCGACTGTTTTGGAGGACTCGGGGCAGCCTGGCAGGAACTTCCCCTTTGCGAACGACAGCCACTCGGATTTCGTCTTGGCTGCCGCATCTGAAACTGCAAGAACGCCTCCCTTTGAGACCTCTTCCCAAAATTCCTTGCGGTTATCGCGGTTGTCTCCCATCCTGATGAGGGTCCCGCTCCGTGCTTCGCGTCGGGGTCGCTCCTCACTCCGCCCACCGCGTCCTCTACTGCATCCAGTGAGACGAAGAAAGATCCGTCACTGGCATCTTGACATCTTGTCAGATCCGATGAATGAATGAGGACTCAAAAATAATATATGAATGTCGAAGGCAATCGTATAGGAGATCAAGTCTCTCGATCAGAGACTGAGGCATTCTACACTGCCTCGTTGCTTTGCGACGTGTGTACTGATCAAGCCATCGTATTGCTCGGCAGACGCAACCAACCTTCACAAGGCGCCAAAACAGCCGGTGGCGTGGGTGCCGAGGAGACTGGCATTCAACCAAATTTATCAATATATTTTTACAAAGCTTATCGTTTCCTTCCCTTGGTATGCCGGGCTCTGGTGGCTCTTGGAACCTTTCTCCCAATTTTAATTGTACATTTCCACGAGGCGCCTAGGCCTACGCCTACTCGGCGCCCCTCTTCGTCGGCGACTCCGACCTGCTCTCCATCTCCACCTCGTTTCTGTCGATCCAGTCCACCCTGGACAGGAACCCCCTGATCGCTGCCTGCACGTAAATCGCGGCATAGTACTGAGAAACAGTGTACTTTGGCGTTGCACTCGGCGGCATGGTGGGAAGCCTCGATTTGAGAGACTTGTAGACCTTGTTCTCTGTCTGGGCTGGGAGCTTGACAGCGGAGATTCGGCCAGCAAGGGCGTGTAGGGTCTCCAAAAAGTGAATCTTCCTTGCCCTGATGACAATGTGGAGCTGGGTCAGGATGCCGTCCGTCCCAGTCTTTCCACCCCCTCCCTTGATGCCCAACGGGGGATCGAGCATTTCCACCAGCTCACCGATCTGCTCCGCGTCGATGTAGTGGGTGGCTTGCGGGTCCAATACCTGCCAGCAGTTGACGAAGTTCCTCACCGTGTCCTTGTTGACCATGTAGTCAATCGAGGCCTCCTCAAAGTTTCCGATGATTACAGCGATCACCAAATTGAGCAGCAAAAAGGCGCACATGATGACGAACGAGCAAAAGTAGATGACCGAGATCAGAGGGTGCTGGCCACAGCGGTTGACGTACCCGTCGTCCTCGACTAAGCCCGAGAGCAGGGCGTCGCCCTTGCCCACGTACTGGCAGGAACCGCCGCAGGACGCCAAAGTGGGGGCGTGCGTGATCTCATAACACCTGGTGTTGACCATGGTGTCGTGCATCAGCCCATTCCAGCTCTCTCCCGTGGACATCCTGAAGAGCACGAGCAGGGAGCCAAAGAAGGACTCAAAGTTGGCGTGCCTGTTGAGTGTCTCCCCGAGCTTCACCTTGCCGAAGAGGGACATTCCCATTACCGCGTAGATGAAGAAGAAGAGGAAGAGAACGCTGCCCACGTTTCCCAGTGCAGGCAGGGAGTAGTACAGTGTCTCAAAGAGCCTCTTCAGGGTCTTGGCCTTTGGGATGAGCCGGAAGATCCTGGCAAACCGGAAGACCCTGAGAATGGACACCGCGGGAATCTCAGTGCTGCTAGCAAAGTCCAGGATGACCCCCAGCAGCGAGACCACCACGATGAAGAAATCAAAGAGGTACCACTCGTTGGTGAAGTACGCGGTGACGCCGATCCCCGTTATCCTCATGGCCGCCTCTAAGGTGAAGAGTGCGGTAAAGAAAATATTGGCGTAGAACAGTGCACCCTCGTAGGCATCGCTCATGCCGTCCTTGGTCATGGCCATGAACAGAATGTTGACGAAGATTGCGGTCATGATGAAGTCCTCGAAAAAGTTGGAGGTCACTACCCTGTACATGGCCTTCCGCCACTTCCCTGGGGGAGGGGGCTGTTCCTTGTTAGGCCACACCGACCCGATGATCTTCTGGACCTTCTGCCACTCGTGCTGCTCCGGGGTGAGGAAGACCCCGCCCTTGTTCTTCTCCTGCATCGAGGAGAACTTCTCTATCGTGACTCCCACAAAGAGGTTGAGCAGGAAGAACCCGCCCACGATGATGAAGCACACGTAGAACATCTCCATGCCCTTGCTTGCGTCCCTGATGGGCTGCTTGTCTATGCCGACAATGTCAGCGCTATTATACATGATCGGCAGCCACATCTCGAGGGTAGCGACCTCGAAGAGCGTGAGCAGGGAGTGTGCTATGTTGTCAAAGTTCCACTCCTGATTGGACCACGAGTGGGTGATGTTGTAGGGCTCGATTCCAGGAGGGTAGGTGATGATGTGACTTCCAACGTCGCACCAGTCTTTGTCGATGATTCCCCTCATGTTTTCCGGCAGAATGTTCCTCGGGTCGATCCTCTCGCCTGAGCCGAGGTCCTCGCAGTAGTAAAACTTCCCGCCGAAAAGATTGATGCCAAAGATGGCAAAGACGACGAAGAGGAAGAGGCACACTAGCGCGACGTTGCAGATGGAAGGAATGGACGCAAACAGGGCGTTCACCACTACCTTCATCCCCTCTGCCCGGCTTGCCATCTTGAGTGGCCTCAGTGCTCTCACTGTTCTGATGGCTCGAAGGGACTCAAGGCTCTGCGCACCCGCGAGGCCCCACGAAATAGCCCCAATGACTGCAATCACAAAGTCTAGCACGTTCCAAGATGACTTGAGGTAGGCGTCCTCGCCCTTAGCGAGGCCGTAGGCGAACACCTTGAGGACGACCTCGAGCAAGAACGCAACAGTGAAGAACTTGTCGAGGTCTTCGAGGACCTTCTTGAATTTGCTGTCCTCGTCTAGGGTGGGCGCGTCCAGCGCAAGCGTGATGCTGCTCGCAACAATCAGGAAGATGATCAGGTACTCAAAGGGCTTGCTGCTGACGAGGTCGAAGCAGAAGAGCCTGGCTCGATTCTCGGTGCCAACCACCCCAAAGGTCTTCCCATTGTACGTCTTGTACTTGTCGGGCTTCTGGTCCGACACGTACTGGTAGCAGATCAGCGGCTTCATGGGGTCTTCCTGCGGGTACTGCTTGCTCAGCGTGCTTTTCTTCGCGGAGTTGACCCTCAGGAACTGGCTCTCGACCTTCTTCGCCGACTTGAGGTTCTCGAGGATGTTCACCTCGCCAATGTCTGGGTCCTCGCCAAAGTTGTCCAGCAGGATGGCCAAGAAAAGGTTGAGCACGATGTAGTTGCCCACGATGGTCAGCAGGATAAAGTACAGGCTCACAGCGTCCTGCCCGGTTTTGTCCACCGCCTCGTACATGATCTCGTTCCAGTTCTCTCCCGTGAGAACCTGGAAGATCGAGATGATGGAGGAGAAGATGTCGTCAAAATTATACCGCATGACGTCGGCATGCCCCACTTCCGCGAGGCAGGTCACGTTGGCATGTTCGCAAGGCAGCGCGTCGCAGGACGAGGTCCCCTCCCTGCAAAACCGCTCGCACTTGGCTGCCCCGTTGTACCGGCTATTCTCCACCTCCATAAAGCTCCCCGTTGTTGCAAAGAGGTCAGAGTCTAGGCACGGGACATAGCAGTCATAGTGGTCCGGGCAGTCCCTCGCGCCCGGCGGGCAGGTCGACTTGGCGCCCTCCACAAAGTCGCAGCTCTTGAACTTGTACCCAAAAAATTCCTTGCCAAGGAGGGCAAAGATGAAGATGAAGAGGACCAGGATGCAAGTGAGGTACGCAATATTCGCAACAGACCTGAAGATCGTGTTGATAATCTTGTTGAGCTGCTTCCAGCTCCTTGCAAGCCGGAAGACCCAGAGCAGCCTGAAGGCCCTGAACACAGAGAACATCGAGTCGCCATCCGTCCCTGTGGCCTGAGCCACCACAACCTCCAGCACGCTGATGATGACGACTATTCCGTCAAAGACGTTCATCCTGTCGTCGATGTAACCCCTGAATCCCAAACCGATCAGCTTGACGATCATCTCCAAGAAGAAGTATGCAGTGAACCCAAGGTTGAAGTAGTTGGAGATCTCGTCCCAGTCCTCATCTAGCGGGTGGAACTCCGCGGCCATGATCACTGTGTTCAGAATGATGAAGGATATCGTCAGGTTGTTGAACCAGCTGGCGTCCTGGAGGTTGTAGAACCACTGCCTGAAGGCGTTGGGCTTGATCCCCTTGGTCGCTTCTTTGGCCGCGCCAAACACGCTCTCACTCCTGATGATGCTCTTCACATTCCTTGGCTTTGGCTGCTGCTCGTCCACGGGAATGTCCTCCCTGTTGGTGACGAAGTGGACGTACAGCACCGCCAGCGTGAGGTTGACGGTGAAGAACGAGCAGAAGATGATCATGATGATGAAGTAGATCCAGACCCAGGGGCTCACAGCGTCCTGGGTGTAGTACATGACGTCAGTCCAGCCCTCCAGTGAGATGGACTGGAAGATCGTAAGGAAGGCCGCCAGGATGTTGTCGAAGGAGGTCAGCCCGTAGTTAGGGTTGCCGTGCCTGACGCAGTACGAGTCCTCAGGGCACTTGAGAAGGCCGTGGCCCCACTGGAGTGGTCCAGTCTCCAGCACGCCAGTCGTTGTGTTGTAGGTAGCCATGGCGCCACTCGTCTCGTTCTTTATCCTCGGCCCCGAGCACGGCTGGCCGTCATGGTCCGGGTGGATCGACCAAACGACCCCTCCGGTGGCAACGTCGACGCTGTACTCCTTGCACCGGTACCGCAGCTGCCCCGCGAAGAGCTGGACAGCGATGATTCCGAAGATCGAGAAGGCGAAGGCGCAGAGCCCGAGGACGTCCAGCAGGGTTGGCACCGAGTGTAGCAGGGTTTTCACCAGCTTTCTCATCCCCTCCACCCCAGAGATCGTCCTCAGAGGCCGGAGGAACCTGAAGGACCTGATGGCAGTGTAGTTTCCAGCCCCCATGAAGGCAACGTAGGCCAGCAAGACGACGGTGAAGTCCAGACCGTTCCAATAGTCCCGCAGGTAGGTGCCCTCGCCGACCACGAACCCAAACGCGATGACCTTGAAGACCATCTCTATCGTGAAGATCACGATAAAGACGTACTCTGCCGTGTTGATGACCTCGTAGGTCTTGGAGTTCTCAAAGGATGGCGACTTCACGTCCAGCGCCAGCAGGATGCAGTTCACCAAGATCACTAGCAGGATGAAGTTGTCAAAGTATTTGCTGAGGACGACTTTGGTGACCGCCTTTCTGAGCGGGTTCTCCAAGTCCAGGCACCCAAGCGCCCGCTGGGTACCCCTCCTATCCCCGGAGGAGGAGGGTCCATTCCGCGCCTGCGATTCCGGAGACGACGAGCCCTTCTCGCCGCCGGCCTTCAACGCCTGGTGCGCCTTCGACTCCACGACGGAGGGTCGTTTGATGCTCGAGGGCGTCGACGGTCTCGTCATCGTGTCGACCGCCTCTGTGTTCTGTTTGTGTTGTGTATGTGTGTGTGTGTGTGCTTTCCCTCCAACGAAGGTAAGAAGTGTGTCCGTTTGGCCCCCTAGGCGGACTCCAGCGCGCGACACAGGGGCAAGATCAAAAGCATTCTCGTCGCGTTCCGCCGCGCTTCTCTACTTGTGTTCTACTGGGGGGTGCCGTCCCGGCGTGCCGTCCGCCGTTCTCGCTCGGGTCTCCACTCAAGAGCCCGGCCGGTCACTTGCATTCGAGGCCGCTCCCCTTCCACCCCGAGGTCAGCGCCTCGACAAAACACGCAACCTAACTCCTCGTCACCTTCCTCTTTCAGAGGGCCTTTCCTCTCCTGGCCCAAGGCCAAGATATCCCCCTCCACCCAGGCGAAGGGACCCCCAAAGAGCGCGACCCTCCCGTCGCAGGACGGAGAGGCCAATGCGGTCTCGGGCAAGGCAAGTGCCGAGAGGCTCTGTGCGCGAATTCGGGTGGCGCCTGCGTTCCCACCTCCGAGCCTTGTCCAGCCAACCGCCTCGCGCTCCTGTCGCCGATCCCCGTTTTTTTCCCTCGCCTTGCTCGCCTCGTTGCGTCCCACCTGAGCGAAGGGGAGGGGGGGGGGGGGCCCCGCCCACCACCCTTTTTCTACCCTTTTCATTTTTTGGTGAAACCCCGTT
>Ga0160423_10003981_pt1 | contig 12207 bp, 6 predicted proteins | sample CRUFie14St8metaG_FD_108191 | JGI IMG/M metagenome (GOLD analysis project Ga0160423, IMG submission 108191) | Marine microbial communities from the Costa Rica Dome - CRUD Field 142mm St8 metaG | ecosystem: Environmental > Aquatic > Marine > Oceanic > Photic zone | place: Costa Rica: the Eastern... | reverse complement strand
CCGAGGGCGGAGGATACTAATGGCTACTAATTTTGAAACTATTTCCAGTTTAGGAAAAATTATTACTGATGCAATTACAGCAGGTAATGCAAATAACATCCCGGCTAGAAGCATACGGAAAACGTTAATTAAAGTTACTACTGGGCAATATAGAGAAGTTCTTCCAATTATTGTTCCGGCAGAATGTTGTATTATGGGAGACGAACTACGTGCTGTAAATGTACAGCCTAGAAAGTCAACTAACTCTACATTAACGCAAAAAAGTGATTTTAAATATACAAGCAAAGCATTAGAAAGAATTGAGCAAGTTGTTGGTAACGTAGCATCTGGTTTGACAATGGCAAACACAACAGGGAATACCTTAGCCCAAACAACAGCTTATCCTTATGCAGAAACTCCGCAAGCATGGGAAGGAATAACAAGACAAGTACGTGGTATCCGTAGAAGTATCGATGCACAATTAGGCGAAAAGATTTATGCTGAATTTCCAAAGCCATGGGAAATGACAAATGCTAACGCCGGTCGTGGACGTGATTTGTTTTTACAAAACAGAGAATTTATCAAAGCTGAAGTAACAGCATACATTACAGAAAACTATCCAAACTTAAAGTACAGTCGTACTAAGTGTAAACAAGATATTGGATTTATCTTAGACGCTGTAGCATATGACTTAACATATGGTGGTAACTGGCAATCAGTAGTTGCAGGTGAAGCATATTACACAGGTGCTGTGTTAGAGATTGCAGCTAGTGAAAAAGCCGCTACTATAGCCGCATACGGATTTATGAAACAGTTAGTTCAAACTGTTCAGCGTAACATTACAGTTACTCCGTTGCTACAAACAGACGTAGCACAAATAGCAGGTACTGGCGGAACAGCAAGTGAATCAACTACAATTGGTAACTTGTTTGACGATATTACAGACACAATTAACAGTGGCGTTGGAACAGTAGCAGAAGTATATCCAAGTGTTGCAGGAGCAAACGCATCAACATTTGCAGATTCAACAGCAATAGACAATGCTAAAGACCAAGTTGGTGAGTACACAATTGACTTTGTAAGTAAAAACTTTGGTAGCTTTAAATACGACAGTGGAATTTGTAGACGTGACTTAGAAATATTATCTGAAGGTGCACAAAATGATACACTAACAGGATCTAACTATCTTGCAATACAAGCAGGTAGAGCATACAGAAGAGAAACTTCAGAATATTTGTTAGGAGCGCAAAAAAGCCAAACAGTTGGAGCAATTAGAAAGTACAGGGATTTAATTGTTGCAGACTTAACAGACTCAACTTACATAACAAGAGCAACAGCATTTTATAATGAAGTTGTTGATATTATTCAAAACACTACTTTAGCAGAAGATGCATTAACTTTTCCAAGTTACAATTCATCAGCAAACGCTATTAATGCTAAAAACTTGCTTGTTGCAAACAGACAGTTTATAATTGACGATGTAGTAAATTATGTTGAAAATACATACAATAATCCTCCAGGATCTTTTGTGTATGACAGAGCACGTTGTGAAAGAGATGTTGCATTTATTGTTGACGGATTATGTCATGATATTATGTATGGCGGAAATATTGCCGCTGTTAGAACAGCAAAATCTTACTTTAATTTAAATGGTGCAAGTGTTATACCAGGTGAAGCAACAGAAACTATTGCAGCTTATGGACATTTATCAAGTGTTGCACAAGATATTATCACAGAAGTAAGTATTACTAAGCAAACAGGTAACACACAAACACAAAGTACAAATGGAAGTCCAGCATCAGCAACAGAAGAAGGTATTATTGTTTCATTCCTAAATGAAGTAACAGCAGCAATCACAGCTGATAGTCCAGCAGGTATAAGTGCAATTACTGAAGTTACAAGCACAGAGGTTGGTCAAACAGCAACTGATTATGCATTATTTGATTCTGCTAGAGATGGACATATTAAAACTACATTACAGTTTGTTACTGACACTTATAGCGATTTCAAATTCAATCATGCAAAATGTACAAGAGATTTAGGATTAATTTTTGATGCAGTGAGATATGATGCAATGTTAGGTACTAATATTGCAAGTATAATTACAGCATATTCATATAGAAGAGCACCTGCAAAAACACAAATTGCTAACCAAAAAGATGCAACTATAGCAGCAAACATGTTTGCTATGAAACAGATGCAGGCTGTACTTTCAAGCGAACAGTGTGAAACATCTGTACAAATGAAAGAAACATTTGACTGGGTCAACGATATAATTTGGACAGCTAGTTACGAAGGTGCAAATAAACAAGTTGTAGATACAGAAATTTACAATGCACAGTATCAACTAGAAACAAATAAAGAATGGTTAGTACAAGAAGCATTAAACGAAGCAGATGAGTGCTACAAAGCAGCAGTTTCCAAAGTAGAATCAAACGGTACAGTACATGTTGCTGATACTAGTTGGTTGACTCCAGGAATGGGTCTGAAACTTGTAAACTATGATGATAGTACAAGTGCAGTTGCAGAAGCAGGCGGCGTAGTAGATGATACTTACTATGTAAAATCAATTGAAAGTGATACAACATTTATTGTAAGTGAAACAGTAAACGGATCAGCATTTGCATGGGATCCAACAGAAGCAAGTTTCCAATATAACAAAGATAAATGTCGTAGAGATACAGGCTACTTCTTAGATGCTGTAGGTTATGATGTTACATTAGGTACAAATTACAATGCTGTAACACAAGGACTTGCTTATCAAAGAGCAGGAGCCCTACCATCAGCACAAAAGACAGCAACAACAGCAGGTATAAATTTTACAAAAGCAAAAGTTGCAGAACTTTACAAAGTTAGAACTAGCACTACAGGACTTGCAAGATCAAATGCATTCTTTGCTGAGATTGTTGACATTCTAAACGGAACGGTAGCAAGTGCAGATGCAATTACATATCCTGCACCAGCAGGAGCAACAGCAAACACAACAAATGCTGTAGCACAATTAGCCGCTAACAGAGCATTTATGATTGCTGAAATTACAGCATGGATTGCTGTTAACTATCCTTCACTAAGTTACGATGTAGCAAAATGTGAAAGAGATGTTGGTTATGTAATTGATGCATTACGTTATGATATTATGTATGGCGGAACAAGTGCAAGTAATCAAGCAGCAAGAAGTTACTATGTAGACGGAGTATACCAAGGTGGTGCTGGCGAAGGTGCAGCAACAGCGGCGGCTTACGACAGACTTGCAGAAGTAACTGACGAAGTTATAAGAGAAGTTGCTGTAACAAAATCAACAGGTAATGCAGCAAACCAAGATACATCAGGAACAGCAGCTAGTGCAACAGAAGGCACACTTTCTCAAACACTACTACAAATTGTTGAAGATGCAATTACAGCAGGTAATCCTAATAGTATTCCAGCAGCAACATATCCAGATGTTACTGGTGCAGCAGCTGACTTACAAGCGGCGCAAGTACAAATTAAAGAAAATTCAAAAGATATAGTTGTTAAAACAGCAAAATATATTGACAACAACTTTTCAGCTATATTTGAAATTAAGAGTAACTACAATTACAATAGAACATTATGTGCTAGAGACGTAAGAGAATACGTATATGGCATGAGATGGGATATGGCATATTCAAGAAACTGGGATAAAAATTATGCTTCACCACTTGTCGCATACGATACTTCAGTAACTGAAATAGACTACACAGGTTGGTATAGAGCTGGACTTGGTGCAAGATACTATGTCAATAGTGTAATTGGATCACAAGAAGAAGATTTCTACTACTTACGTAATGGAACTGGTCTTAGACTACAAACAATGGACGGACTACAAGGTGATATTGGTCCAGAAAACTCCTTTGGTACAAGCAGACCAACAGCAGGTGCATATGCATCGTTGGATCCAGGTTGGGGACCAAAAGACGAAAGAGTTTGGATTACAGCACGTTCACCATACGTACAAAACTGTACAACATTTGGTTATGCGGCAGTAGGACAAAAAATTGACGGCTCACTACACGATGGTGGTAATGACTCAATTGTTAGTAACGACTTTACACAGGTTATATCAGATGGTATTGGTGCATGGTTGCTTAACAACGGTAGAGCAGAACTTGTGTCAGTGTTTACATACTACGCACACATAGGTTACTTGTGTGAAACAGGTGGTAGAGCTCGTGCAACAAATGGTAACAACTCATACGGAACATATGGTTCTGTAGCAGAAGGTGTTGATCCAGATGAAGTTCCAGTAACAGCAATAGTGGACAATAGTACACAGTACAATGCTACTATAAGTAATGTGTTTACCGATACTGATACACTACAACAATTAGAATACTCACATGCAGGTAACGACTACACTGAAGCAACTATCAACGTATTTGGTTCAGGTGAGAACGAAGTACTTGTAGCTGACGAGTTTAGAGACGGCGCAATACATAGAGTTGAAATTGGTGAAACAATTGAAACACCAAGTAACGCTGGTGGTACAAACTACACAGTTGTATCTAACACAGCACAGGCAGGAACATTAACAAGTATTAACTTAGCAGCAACAGACGGTAGTATTTCAAGTGCTTATGTTGGAATGGCAATTTACATTACAGGTGGTGCAGGTGTTGGTAACTACGGTTACATAACATCATACAACTCAGGTAGTAAATTAGCAGCTGTAAGTAACAGATATGGCGTAAGTGGTTGGAGTCACGTTGTTCCAGGAACAACTATTGTTGCTCCAAACAGTTCTTCAACATACCAAGTTGAACCAAGAGTTACAATACCAGCTCCAGCTAACAGTGTTGCAAACGTTCAAACTATTGCTACTGATGATTTTAATAACATTGAATTTGTAGAGACATCAGCACAGTACACAGGTGTAGCAAGTGAATCAAACAGCGATGGTAGCGGTGCAACATTTGATGTAACTAGAAACGGTGCAAAATATTATGTAACTGTTAATAATGTTGGTCAAGAATTTACTAGACTATCTACAGTTACTATTAAAGGTAGTAACTTAGGCGGTACAGATGTAGACAATGACATTGTCGTAACAATAACTACAGTAAATGCCAACGGTGGCGTTGTTGATTTTGACTTTGCAGGTATAGGACGTAAAGGTTACTTTACAGCACTTGCAGATGGTAACTTCTACACAAGTGTAGACGGAACTACAGGTTCAAGTTGGACAGCAATTACACAAACAGGCGATCACCAAAACTTAGCAAGTACATTACAGAATGACGGTTCAACAACATACAAACCGCATGCTGTTGTAGCAACTAGAGTAAGTTCAAATACAGTAAGTGTTTCATCAAGTGAAACATTAGGTACTTGGGCTAATAAAACACTAAGTGATCTTACAGCAGGTACTGTAATGAGTGTAGCACAAGGTTATGTTGCACTTGGAACAAACAAATTTATTGTAATATCAAACTCAGATCAAGATGTTGCATACTCGCAAGATGGTGGAACTAACTGGGCAACACATGCAACAGCATTACCAGGAACTGGTTATGATTGTTTAACATATGGCAAAGGACAGTTTGTAGCATTAGAATCAGGAAGCACAAACGCTGTAACATCACCAGATGGTGAAACATGGACAGCTAGAACACTTCCAAATAGTAAAACATGGATAGATGTAGTTTGGGGTAACGGAATATACGTTGCACTAGCAAGCGATACAGGTGCTAACAATATGGCATACAGTATTGATGGTATAACATGGACAGCGGCAAGCACACCAAATGCAACAAAAATACCAAGTGGTATTGCATACGGACAAGGTGTATTTGTAATTACATACAGTGACGATGAAACAGTAATTGGTGAGTCATTTGATGGAGTAACATGGACAGAAGTAACAGGCTTAACTGATATAGGTGAGAAGATTGCATTTGGTAATCCACATACAATTGGAGCAACAACACCAATTGGTAGATTTGTAAGTGTAGATGATACAACTAATACAGCAAAAGCAATATTTAGAGGAGCTCCTGCACTAGGTAGAGCAGGTGTTGCTAACCAGAAAATATTTGAAGTAAGAATGACAGAACCAGGAAGTGGATACGAAGGTACACCTCCTACACTAACAGTTACTGATCCAGGCAATATTGAAGACGTTGTTTTAATTGCTAAAATTGGCAACGGTGCATTAGGTAATCCAACATTTGTTAACAGAGGTTCCGGATTTATTACAGCAAGTGCAGAAGTTGACGGACCAACATCAAACGGTGGTGCAGACTTTACTCAAAGTGGACAGTTTGTAGCTGTTAGAAGATTAAGTGCAACACCAGTAAACGGATCAAACGTTGTGTTTGATAGTTTACCAGGACAATTCTTTAAACTAGTTAACACAGTTTCACTAGTAGGATTAAATGATGGTTCTAAAACAGCGTTCTTACAACTATCACCAGATATGAGTATCACAGATGCTCCTACTAACGGTGATCCAGTAACAATGCGTATTAGATTTAGCCAAGTACGTTTGACAGGACACGATTTCCTAGATATCGGTACAGGTGGATTTACTACAACAAATTATCCTGGAGTGCCAACCATTGCTCCGGATCAAGCTAAAGAAACCAAGGACGACAACGGTGGAAGAGTGTTCTTCACAGCTACTGACCAAGATGGTAACTTTAGAGTTGGTGACTTGTTCAGTATTGAACAGGCAACAGGTGTTGCAACATTGAACGCTGAAGCGTTTAACATTGCAGGACTACAGGAACTATCACTAGGTGAAGTTACACTAGGCGGTAACTCAGCAAGTATTAGTGAGTTTAGTACAGACCCATTCTTTACAGCGAATAGTGATACAGTTGTACCAACGCAGAGAGCGGTGAAAGCATACATCGAAGCCCAAATTGGTGGCGGTGGTGCTACACTAAACGTCAACAGTGTTACAGCTGGTGACATATTCATCAACACTAATCAAATAACAACGGTTAGTGGAGAACAGATAAATATAAAAGCAAATGTAAACTTTACAGGTAGCGTACTTGGTTTACCAATGGCATATAACTACTTTTTAAGATAAACGGAGAAAAAGAAAATGGCAACAGGAATATTAGGAACAGCAGATTTAAGTGCAGCGGCAAATACCACTGTATATACTGTACCTGCAGATACGTTTGCGGTGGTAACTGTAAATGTAACAAATAGAAACTCAGCATCCAGAGATGTAAGGGTAGCGGTATCAGCTACTGGAACACCTACTAATGCTGAATATATAGAATTTGATACCGAACTACTAGGAAATGGTAGTCTAGAGCGTGGCGGAATTGTACTAGATGCAACAAAAAATGTTGTTGTATACTCAAATAGTACTGACGTAAATGTTGTAGTATATGGTATAGAAACAGCAACAGCATAAAGGAGCGACCATGCGTAGGATTAACACAGGAACAGTTGGAAGACCTCTACTAGCACGATTGGTGAGTGTTGACAACAAATTATCAAGTCTTGTTCCGAATGAAAATATTACAATTGAACCAAATGGTTCAGGTGATGTGATTATTCCAGCAAATCCCCAATTACTAGTACAAAATACTACAAACGCTACAACTACAGCAACAGGTGGTGCAGTGTTTAGTGGAGGAATAGGTGTTGCAAATAATATCTATGCAGGCGGTAATATAAATTCAACAGGACATTTAACTACACAATATTTGACAGCAGCAGCTTCAACACACATGACAATACCAAGTGGTACAACAGCACAACGCCCCGGTTCTCCGTCCGAAGGTATGGTGCGTTTTAACACAGATTATGGTCATATGGAGTGGTACACAGGGTCATCTTGGACAGTAGGCGGATTCAAAAACGTTGCTGTTACAGGTGGTAGAACAACATTAAGTTGGGAAACAAACTGGGTACAAGGAAATCATACAGTAACGCTTCCAAGTTCACCATCACAAGGTGATAGAGTTAGATTCTTCTTAGTAAGCGGATCAAACTTTACAGTAGCACGTAATGGTAAACTTATCAATGGCGATGCGGCAAACTTGACAGTAACAACTGAAGATGCAGCATTTGAATTAGTATTCCACAACAATACTTATGGATGGCGTATCTTTACAATCTAATAGGAGCAATACTTAATGGCCACATACGAAAGTTATAAAAAAGTCACAAATGAACAGATCATTGATGGCACAGTTACCGAAGATAAAATGGCAACTGGTACTAGACATAGAGTATGTACTAAGTGGCTTATAGGTAACGCTTGTCGTTGTTCAGCAGGATGTTGTTGTTTATGGACAGCACCAGCATGTACACGTAGAGTACATTTTGAACTATGGGCAGCAGGCGGTAATGGAAATGGTGCATGTTCATGTAACAGATGTCATCATTATCAAGGCGCAGGTGGCGGCTCTTATAACCAAAAATCAATTACTACAGCACCAGGTTGCACATATAGAATGTGTGCAGGTGGGGTGTACAGATGTTTAAGTAGAAACTGTTCTGCTTGTAACGGATGTATTTCATATGTTTGTGGATACAATGCTTGTCAACTATGTACAGTAGGCGGACGTTGTGCTAATGCAAACACAGACTGGACAAACTATTGTTTCAGTTGTTGGGGTTGTTGTATAGGCCCAGGATGTGGAACAGGCAGAGGCCAAATGCATATAATGAGTCACATTGGACACTTTAGTGGTATTTACAACTGTCACTGTCACCATCAATATGTGAGACCAACAGCAGCACCAATGTTAGGTGGTAATGTTAGTATGTCTCAATCAGTTTGTTGGATACGCTGTGGTTGTTGGATTGCACCTCCAGGTCATGGAGCACAAGGAGCAATGAGTTCATACTGTGGACGTTGCTGTGGTCAAGGTGGCACAGGTGGTCCGGGAGTAGTAAAATTAACATTTACGTAAGGAATTATTAATGGCAAGTTATGCAAGTTATAAAAAGGTACACGGCGACCAAATGGTTAATGGAACATTAACTGACAATGATATTAATACAAATACATTATATAATTACGGTGTAAAGTGGATATCAGGTGTACCATGTAGATGTAGTGGCGGTTGCTGTTGCAACTGGACTGTGCCTACTGGTGTATGCAGATTAACTATAGATTTATGGGGAGCTGGCGGCAATGGCGCAGGTGCATGTTCATGTAACAGATGTCACCACTTTAAAGCAGCCATGGGCGGAAGTCATAATACTAAGTCATTAGGAACAAGACCAGGTTGTACATATAGGTTATGTGCAGCAGGAGTGTATAGATGTTTAAGTAGAGAATGTGTAGGATGTAACGGATGTACAACTTATGCAAACGGATATAATTTATCAGGATTTTGTGCGTGTGGAGGATATAGAGCAGAATCAAACACAGCATGGTCAAATGGATGTTTTTACACTAACGCATATTGTAGATGTCCAACACATAACAATGGCGAAATGTATGTTGTTCCTAACAATCCGGCTTTCTCAACAGCATCTGGATATTGTCATTGTCACGTGCAAGAAATACACCAAGGTGTTGCACCAATTATTGGCGGAATAAGTTCGCAAGGTATTAGAGAATGTTGGATACGTTGTGGTAACTTTAGTGTACCATACGGAACTGGCGGACAAAGTGCAATGAACACTTATTGCGGTAGATGTTGCGGCCAAGGCGGCACTGGCGGCGGCGGTTTAATTAGAGTAACATATATTTAGGAACAAAAATGGCAAGTTATAGAAGTTATAAAAAAGTTACAGGAACACAAGTAGTTGACGGAGCAGTCGATGCAAACAACTTTGCAGCAGGAGTGAGAGACAACTGGTGTGTGAAATGGACATGGGGAAATCCATGTAGATGTTCAGCAGGATGTTGTTGTCTATGGACTGTACCTAGTCAAGTGCGTAACTTAAACTTCGAACTTTGGGGTGCTGGCGGAAACGGATCTGGTGCATGTTCATGTAACAGATGTCAACACTTTGGCCCTCCAGGTGGAGGAGCATATACAAGTAAATCTTTAACTACAACATCTGGTTGTACATATAGAATGTGTGCTGCAGGTGTTTATAGATGCCTAAGTAGAGAATGTAACGGCTGTAATGGTTGTTCATCTTTTGTATGTGGCGCAGGAATTTGTGTATGTGCATGTGGTGGACAAAGAGGTTGTGCAAACGGTTCTTGGACAGATAACTGTTTCTCTACTATGCCATATTGTGTCAGACCAGGATGTAACGGTACAAGTGCAAGCGGAGACTATGTAGGTTATACACATGGTGGTAACTTCCAGGGTGCTTCAGCTTATATGTATCCAGGTAGTGCTTGTCACTGTTGGAAACACATAGGACACTCAACAGGTGCTGTAGCATTAAATACAGGATACGCAGAGCAGAATTCAAACTATTGTTGGATACGTTGTGGATGCTGGATTGCACCATATGGGCAAGGCGGACAAAATGCAACATCAAATTACTGTGGAAGATGCTGTGGTCAAGGTGGCACAGGTGGGCCAGGTTTGGTAAAATTAACATATTATTAAAAATAAATAAATAGTAATACAGGAGAAAAAAATATTATGCCAATGATACAATTTAATTACACTTACAAAGTTCCAAACGAACTATGTGTAGACCATACTTTTACAGATGGTAAAACAAGAACGGCTCAGTACGATGGACCTGATAAACTTTTCTTCATTGTAAACAATGCAACTGGTAGAGAACAATTAGGACCAATTACTGAAATTGAAAAAAATGACGGAAGACCAGTTCCAGACGATTGCAGATACGTAGAAATAGATGCAACAGAATATCCAGAATTATGTCAATTACGTGGGCCAGTAATCGACGAAATGGAAGAAGATCATACAGGCGAAGCAACGCCAACTGGAGCAACTAAGATTGCAGGTTATGCACCATTCACATATCAAACACCGGTACTACCATATCAGTTTTTACATGATGAGATGGTTACATTTGACGAAAACGGAGTTCCAACTATACCAGTTAGAGAACCAAGAGACACTGTAATGGGACTTGATGTTGAAAGAGATCTTACATGGGATGATGTAAGAGCAAAACGTAATCAGTTTTTGAAAAACAGTGATAGTGAAATGAATGATGACATGCCAACAGCATTAAGAAATGAATGGTTAGACTATCGTCAAAGACTACGTGACTGGCCAGCTGTAATGCAAAATGCTGGAGTTCCTCCATTATTTGCATATTACATGGAACCAATTCAAGTTGGTGCAGATCCAGAAACAGGAATGATTGATCCAGATTCAAATTCAATCGTAATGTAAAAAAACAAATTTCAAAGCGAGTGTAGCAATAGTTGCATTCGCTTTTCCACCTAAATTAAAAAAACCTCAATAAATATCTTGTATAATTACAAATATGGTGTTATAATAAACACTATAAGGAGTTTAATTTGACGAGATCTACAGCATTTTTTATTAACGGCGGCGCAGGAAGAGTGATATGTTCGTTGCCTGCATTCGAACTTTACGAAAAAGAAAATCCAGAAGATGACTTTATAATTGTTTGTGAAGCAGGAATGGATTTTTACAAAGGACATCCTACACTACATAACAGGGCATACGATCACTGGCACAAAGGATTGTTTGAAGAACATATTAAAGATAGAGATTGTGTATCGCCTGAACCTTACAGAGTGTGGGAATACTACAATCAAAAATGTGATCTCGCACAAGCATTTGATATAGCAATCAACAATAAAGGATTACGCAAGATAGGTGATCCTAAAATATTTACAAATAAACAAGAGATAGTTTCAGCGGCAACTATTGTTGAAGAAATAAAACAAGGAACAGGAAAAGATAAAGTATTAGTTGTTCAGCCATTTGGTAGATCAACAGAAACACATGGCGATTTTATTGTTGATCCTACAAGCAGAAGTTTTCAACTGAATAATATTGTAGACGTTATTAATATTCTAAAAAAAGAATATGCTGTGATTATAATGAGCGAAATACCTGTACCGTTAGAAGAAAAAGAAAATAAAGAATATCCAGTTGCACAACCACAAATACCTGACTTACGTATTTGGGCAGGAGTAATTGATGTGGCAGATCATTTCTTAGGATGCGATAGTTTAGGTCAACACATAGTTAAAGCACTAGGTGGTTCAGCAACTATTGTAACAGGATCAACATACCCTATTAACATAACATATCCTGAAGATCCTAAATTTGATATAATAGATGTAGGTGAAGGAAAACGCTTATATGCACCTAT
>Ga0160423_10003979_pt1 | contig 12213 bp, 13 predicted proteins | sample CRUFie14St8metaG_FD_108191 | JGI IMG/M metagenome (GOLD analysis project Ga0160423, IMG submission 108191) | Marine microbial communities from the Costa Rica Dome - CRUD Field 142mm St8 metaG | ecosystem: Environmental > Aquatic > Marine > Oceanic > Photic zone | place: Costa Rica: the Eastern... | reverse complement strand
TGGCAACGCCGCTGTAACCACGGGAAAGCAAGTCAAGGACAACACCAGGAACCGGGGCGAGGTGGTGTTCTGCGCACTTCCAAAAACAATATCCACCTTCAAAACTCAAGGCCCATCATGGTTCGAGTGGTGTGTCCACACTGCAATTCAGAGGTAACCATAGATCCCGATGCTGGCGTTGAGTTCACGTGCATGTGGTGCAATTCAAACTTTCAGTATGAGCAGGAAGAGGCGTCCGGAAACCTAAGCCCAGGAACCCTTTGGCTGGAATCAACCATCGATACGGAAAACGAATTCCAACTGATGGACGGTCAAAAGGCCCGGGCAAAGGGCTTGGGATGGTTCTTTGGAATATCGGCATTGTTTCTCATTGCATTCACCGCCATCGGCGGTGCAGCCGGCTTTTTTTCGTGTTTCATCTTCATCGCTGGTTCAACGGCCATGGCGGTATTTTTCAGTCAAACAGACAGCCACGAAGGCCTCTATTACAACACGTCAACGGAAATGCTGACACTCATTTCAACGAATGAGCATGGGTTCTGGTACGTCGACAAGCAAGTGCACAAGAACCAAATCTCATCCGTCGAAGTTCACGATATTTGGCTCGGTGAACATTCGGGCAGTAAACTCCTTCTGAAGATTCACGGTAACGGATGGGTGGAAACGATGCATGCTCACGGATTCAAGTCCAAACTTTTCGAGGAGTTGGTGGGCATGGACGTCCAACACAAACAAGGCTGATGGCCGGTTCAAGACGCCGGGCCAACGCTCTGCAGCGAGCCTTGCGAGCGAAGGACGTGGCAAAGCGTCCACGCCAGCAACAATAGAAGGCAAAGTGGACGCTGGGGGATTTGAACCCCCGGCCTTCTGGTTGCAAACCAGACGCTCTTCCAACTGAGCTAAGCGCCCCTGCCCTGCCGGTAGGCCGGTTGCATATCATCCCTGTGGAAGCCAAACACCCGTGGATGTGCGTCAGAACGCTGGACGACGGCGTGGTTCACTCGATGAGCGAAATGTTGGCCTTGAACATGACGACCGTCACGTCCACGGTGATCTCCTCGTCCGTGTCTTGTCCGATCGGGTCAATTCCGAGTGGAGAATTGACGTCGACGTCAAGTTCCAGCAGGAGCACGCCATCGCCCCAGCCTTCTTCCAGCCAATGCTGCATGGCTTGGTATTCGTTGGACGCAGAGATGGTGGCAGAGCGACCGTCAAAATCAGGGTACACCTGTAGCGCGAGTTCGATCGGTTGGCAACTGCTGTCCTGTCCCGACAGGTTGCTCACCGGGCTGTTCCATTGCGCCGTCAAGCCGTTTTCGATCAGGTCACCGGACACAGAATCACACTGTACGGAGAAGCCTTCCTCCTCTTCGGACGTGATGGTGACGTTGATCGAACCCATGGCGTACCCTTCCGGAATGGTGACCTCGGCCATGTCAAACTCCAGAATCCTGGTCTCGTCGTCCTGCAGGGTTTCGACGGCCTGCGTGGTGTAGGTTTGGACCTCGAAGGTAAGGGCCCATTCAGGGGTCTCCGAAGTGAACGTATCGGTGGCTTGCAGGTCGCCGACGAAGTCCACCATGGTCACCGTCATCATCACCACCGTTACGAGCAACGCAACGGCGGTCGGAACACGCGATTCGCGCGTGAGCAGCAAACTGCGCGAGGTGATGGCCTCGTCCGAGCTCATCCCAACACCCCCAAACCGGTGAAAAGCAGCGAGACGATGAGGATGAAGACCGTCACGCCTCCGAAGACGAGGTTGAACAAGCGAGGTGAGGCAAAGTCATGCTCGATCTCAGGCAACGCAAAGTCGGGGACCGTTTCTTGGATGGAGGCTGAATCGTCGATGAGGCTGTTCACGATGCGCTCCTCCCACCCGATGAAGATGCCCACCACGATGGCCAGCGCTGCGGAGGAAATCATGTCGGGGATGGGAAGGAAGGACTGGATGAGCTCAAGGATGGTCGAGGACACGATGAGCAGCATCAAGATGACAATGATGCGGATCAGCCACCTGTTTTCATCACGCTTTGTATCGACAATGTCGTAGTGCAGGAGGATGAACATGAACAGGATTGGCGTGTAGAGGTACACGAGGGCCTCCGAGGTGAAATCGTACCAGATGGTGTACGCGACCGGGAAGGCCTCGCACTGCGTCTCGTAACAGCTGCGCACCACGTCGAGGACGGCCACGTCAGCCAAACCCGCAACGAAGCCGATGATGAAGATGACAAAGGTCAGAACGCCGAAGGGAGAAAGGCCAAGTTTGAACGAACGCCATGCCTCTCCGGCGCACAACACCAGCATGGCCGTGGCACCAAGGGTCAACCGGGTGTTGATGCCGCCCCAAGCAGCGGCTGAGAGGCTCAAGCCGTTCTGAATGGATTGACGCTGGAAGAACAGGTCGTTGATGGAGAGGACCTGCGACAGCCAATAAGTCATGGTTTCGCCGTGGATGCCAATGAGCACCAAGCCCACCACGACAGAAATTTTCCTTAGGCGTTCATCGCTGTCGCGAACTTCCGTGGTGATGAAGCGAATGTACATCGAAATCAGCACGACATATCCAGGAATGAAGAGGAAATTCTCCACTTGAAAGTGCTCGAAATTGGTCATCAGGTGCATGGCCGTGAACACCGCAGAGGCCACACAGACGCTTGCCAAGAGGAACCAAAGGTCCCAATCCCTGTTGATGAGCCGGAAGGGGAAGAAAAACGGAAGCAGCACCATCAGCATGTAGGCCGAGGACAAGAGGAGGTTCTTGGCCGTGAACGCGAAGGTGCCCCCGACTTTGTCCCGATCCACGGCAGAGAAATCCGCCAGAGCCCCGTACCGGAATTCAAGGATGGAGGTCATGATGTAACTCAGTCCGAGAAACACCAGGATCCAGCCAAGGATGCATCCGACAATCTTGTTGTTGGCCGAGGCCCCTTGACTTCTCGAGATGATGGAAAGCGTGGCGATGCCCAACACGAGGTCCACCACCGCAGCGATGGGAACCATGGACTCGATTTCCACCATGGGTGGAACTGAACCCTTCAACTCATAGCCGTTCCGTCGAAGAGGAACAAGGGTGGCTCAAATTCTTGCGATTCAGCAACGCCCGACGGTCGCATCAAGCCCATGACCACGACGCGGTGACCACGAGATGCCACCCGTCGTCGACTGGCGTCATATGCGGCAGGCCCAACTCGAACCCGCCGCCCTTGATCTCATCAAACACCTGAGGAAGGGCCTCGTCCACACCCTCCACCAAGCGTTGTCCGCGTAATAGCGCCATGCTGATCGGCGTCATGTCCGAAACGAGGTCCATCTCACGGACGACGGAACCGTCCTTGATGGAGCGAATCTCCAGAAGGCCCCGTTTGTAGCCAACGCCGACCTCCAAGCCGTCTTCGGCAATGCCAAGGGCCATCATGGTCCCATCAACCTGCGCTTCGAACCGTTCATCGTTGGCGAAATTCACCATCCGCAGCCAGCCGTCCCGTCCGGCGCTGACCAGAAGGTCGTCCGCATGAGACATGGCGATGACCTTGCTGCCGGTGATGACGTCCACAGAGCGTTCCTCGGCGTCGTCTTCACTGAGAGGCACGACGAGGGTCACAGGATCGAGGCCACCGCACGCTAGCCACGCCCCGTCCGCACTGAACGAAAAGGCGTCCAACACGGACCCATGCTCAAGCGTGTGCACCACCTCACTGTCCTTCATCCGGAAGAGCCGGAGCGTCGGCTGGGTGCCGTTGAGCCCCTGCGCGCCAACCGCAAGATGTGTTCCGTCGGGAGAATACTGCACCGCCGTCACGCGCTTCTGCTGCTGCGATTCAAGGGTCACGTGTCCGCTGAGCAAGTCGTGCACGGTCAGTCCGCCCGCGGTGGTACCGACCGCGAGGTGTTCGCCTGACGGTGAGAAGCCCAAGGCAGAAATTGGATCGTCAACCTCGAGCTCGCCGAGGAGTTCACCGCTTGCAATGGAGATCACTTTGACCGTACGATCAAGCGAACCGCTGGCCACCATGGTGCCGTCCAGTGAACCGCTGAGGGCCGTGCACCAGTTCCGGTGGAGCGCAAGGTCATGCTGCACCGACCCGTCCACTGCGTCGATGAGGTGGACGTGGCCTTGCTCATCGCCCATGGCAACCTGCGTGAAGGTATGGATCAAAAGATCATCATCGACGTCCACAGCAATGTCACACTGACCCACATCCCCCTGCTGTTTGGTCTCCAATTCAAGCACCTCAAGGGCACGTTCACGGAACCGCTCGACGAGTTGATCGATGCGACCTTGGCGGTCAGCCGTGGCCTCGATTTGTGCACGGCGGTCGGCATCAGATTCCTCCTCGCGCCGTGCCTGCTGGAGGCTGCGGAGGCGAGCAAAATCGCTCTCGACAACCTCCTTCTTCTTGCCCGGAGCACCCCGTAGGAATCCGAAGAGCGGACGCTTTGCTGGTGCGTCCTCGTCGTCCTTCGCCATGGTGACCGGAGACGCCTCAAGGCGGTTCGACATGAAAGCGTCGGTCAGCAACGGTCGATGGTCGCGTCACGATCTGGGCCCACGCCGACGCTCGACACGGTCACACCGGTCAGGGCTTCCAGACGAGCGATGTAGTCTTGTGCAGCCTGCGGAAGCGCGGCAAAACCGGTGCCGTTGGCGTTGGCGTTGCGTGCCAGGTCAAGCCAATCCTCGTCGGTCATGGCCTCGAAGCCGGGCATGTCGAGGTAAATCGGTTCGCAGCGAGCGAGGGCCGAGGCGCTTGCTGGCATTTCTGTGACCTCTTGGCCGTCGAGGCGGTACCCGACGCAGATGCGCAGGGTGTCAAGGCCTCCAAGCACGTCGAGTTTGGTGAGAGCGAGCGAGGTGAAGCCGTTCACACGCTGGGCGTGCCGCATCACGACGGCATCGAACCAACCGCACCGGCGCTTCCGACCGGTTGTGGTGCCGAACTCGTGGCCGACGGTCCCGAGGTGATGCCCAACCTCGTCCTCGAGCTCGGTCGGCATGGCGCCGTTGCCAACCCGGGTGATGTAAGCCTTGGTGATGCCGATGACCTCGTCCACGTGACCGGGATGAATGCCGGCACCATGGGTGGCGTTGCCACGGGAGGTGACCGAGGAGGTCACGAAGGGATAGGTGCCTTGGTCGACATCCAAGAGGCAGCCTTGGGCGCCTTCGAGGATGATGCGCTCACCCAGCGACAGCGCATGATCGAGCATGAGGCCGGTGTTGGCGATGGAGGAGGCGTAGGTGGCGTTGACCCACGCGAGATCCTCGTGCAAACTTGCGGCCGTGATCGGCTCGTTCAAGCCACCCGCGGCAAGCGAGGCGGTCATGCGCTCGGCCATCGCGGACAAGGCCGCGTCATCCGCGAGCAGTTCAACGACGTCACCAAAGCGGACGCCAATGCGGTTGATCTTGTCCGCATAGGTCGGCCCGATGCCGCGACCGGTGGTCCCGATGACGGTGTCCAAACCGTCCAACAAACGGTGGTAGCGGAGGATGATGTGGGCACGCTCGGAAATGAAAAGACGATGCCCACGGACCTCTTGACCCGTTTCTGCGGTCCAGCCTTGCAGTTCTTGCTCGAGGACCCAAGGGTCGATGACCATGCCGTCCCCCAAGACGAGCCGGCAGTCGTCGCGGGTGATGCCAGAGGGAAGAAGATGGAATTTCAGCACGCGCTCGCCGAGCACCACCGTGTGCCCTGCGTTGTTGCCTCCCTGAAAGCGAGCCACCATGCTGGCCGTTTCCGCGAGCCGGTCCACCAGCTTGCCTTTGCCCTCGTCGCCCCATTGCGCTCCCAAGACAACGGTCGCTGGCATGTGCTCACTCCAACTCCCCGTCGGCATGACCGCTCCATCAACATGCCTGAGTCAATCAACGCAGAATCAGGTGCTGAGATTTAACAAGGTTCGGCGATTCTCATGTGGTGCAAATTTTGCACTGTTTTGCCTGTTGCCCGCCTCCAGTCATCGGATTCTGTTTGCACCTTTCGGACGCACAATTATATACTCTGGAAAACCACTAATGAACAAGGAGTTGAGAAGTTGGACCGTACTTTGCCCCATCGTCAAGCCCAAAAAACGCCACGTCGCACCCTCGACGGTCATTCTTCGCCTTGCGAAGATTGCGGCGCTGTGGACTGGCATATGGACATGAGCCGTGGTGAAGTGGTGTGCAACGTCTGTGGCCTGATCGCCGACGACAACCTGATCGACCCAGGGGCCGAGTGGACCAACCGCGACCGCGGCGAGGATCGCGCCCGCACCGGAGCCCCAATGACCAACAGGCTTGCTGACCGCGGATTGAACACCAGCATTGACGCACGCGATTTGTCCTCAGGCTCAGCCGCCTCACATGGCATGAGCGCGCAAGCCCGTCGTGACTGGCGCCGCCGCCGCGTCATCGATGAACGGTCCAAAACGCGCCGGTCTCGCGAGCGCAACCTCGTCAAGGCCAACCAATTCATTCGCGACCGCTCGGGACTCCCGATCTCCCTTCAGGAAGAAGTGGCTCGTCTCTACCGCCACCTTTCATCGAAGGGGTTCGTCACCGGACGTTCTATCGCCGGCGTGACTGCGGCCTGCACGTACCTTGTCGCGCGCGAGGAACGCCTGCCACGCCAGATCCCAGAGCTCTGCGAATCATTCGGCGTTGACGAAAAGGAACTCTCTCGGTTGATACGCAAGGCATCGAGGGAACTCAACCTGCACCGCGTGAGTGGACCGGACCAATACTTCGACCGCTTCATCAACGACCTCGGCCTCCCCCCATCCTTCCGTCTCAACGTGGACGCCATTTGGAACCGCATTGCACCGCATGACGAAGTATGGCAGGGCAAGAAGCCCATGGGTGTCGCAGCTGCAATCATCTACCAAGCCTCGCAAACCTCCGAAACACCCCGCACGCAATCCGAGATTTGCCGCATCGCTAACGTCTCAGAAGTGACGCTCCGCGGCCTGGTTCGCATCATCAACGAAACGCTGGTGCTCCTCGACCGGATGGAAGAGCAGTCTTGAAGCGCGTCCGAACCTTCTTGTGTCGCCCCCATGACACCAAAGCATGGGCTTCAAGGCACGCGCGAGGGCGAACCAAACGAAGACCGAAGAAGACGAGAAGAAGAAAGACGCGAAAACGGGGAAGGAACCCTGTGGCGTCAACGGCTGCGAGGGCTGGGCGGACAGCACGATGGGTGGCCGATCCCTGTCCGTCACAGACGCGGAAGACATGTGGGGCAAGTCCGTCGTGGTCCGGAAGAACCGTGTCCGGGTCTGCAAATCCTGCTACCGTTCCTGGAAAAAGACGAACAAGCAGGAGGACTACTACTGAGTTCATTCACTTTCAGTTTCACACCCACTCCCTCGGAAACGTAGGTCAACCCCCGGCGTTCAGTTCCAAGGTATGCGCAGCAAAACCGTCGTCCGTTCACTCATCAGTGGACACACCACCGTCGTCGCTCACGACGACGGCTCAATCAACCTCCGCGTCTCAGGCCACCGTGAACGTCGCGTGACCATCGCTTCAATTCCGAGCGTCCTGTTGACGATGCCAAATCGACAAGGAGGGGACGTGTTGCTTGTCGGTGACGCCCTCGGACGCCTCCACATGATTCCGATGGAGTCCGCCACGGTCACTGCCCGCGTCGAACTCAACGCGGGTCGAATCCGGGCGCTTGCCGCGAGCCCAACGGAACGTGGTGATGTGGTGGTGGCCACCTCCAACGGGACGGTCGCCATCGTGGATCTCGAGGCAGCCACCTTCAGCACCCTTGTCCAGATGGACGGGCCTGTCGCATCGCTGAGTGTTGGCGAGGAAGCCATCATCGCTACCGTGCGAGGAACACACGTGACGCTCGACTGGCAAGGAATGACCCTTGACACGTACGTTCCCGTTCGGCCAACTGCTCGTCGCTATCCGCGTCGACGAAACACCTTGGTCGTTGGACCTGACCACCGGCTGATTGCGCCGATGTGATCATTCAGACGGCTGTTCCCGCTCCTCAAGTGGCCAGGGGTCTCGAGGTGTCAACCAGAGCGCAGACGGTGCCGGACGAGCCCAACCTCGTGGCCTTCGACCCTCGTCCTCGAGCACCGCTTCAAAGTGCATCAGGTGACGGGACACCACCTCGCGCACGTGTGGTGCCCCGCGTATGGCGGGGCCGCGCATGGGCACCAAGGCATCGAGGTCAAGCGACAGGAGGCGCTTGAGGCTCGACACATGTTCGAGCAAAGAGGCGCCAGGTAAATCCAGCCGAGCTGGAAGGTCAGCCCGAGGCAATGCAGCACCGACAACGACCGTTGAGCGGTCCTCGACCATGAAACCCATTCCTTCAGGCGCGTGCCCGGGCAGAGCAATGGCCTGTACGCCACCGTCTCCCAAAGCGATGATGTCCAGGTCGGACATCGGCTCCGCACGGACTGCAGGCATGTCCGAATCGTACCGGTTCGCCCAAGTGGAGAAGAAATCGCCCGTTTCCAGTGCGGCCACACCTGCTTCACCCGCGTGAACGCGCAAATCCGGCCACTGCTCAACAAAATGAGCCGCCGCCCCTGAAAAGGGGTACCTGCGGCTGGTCAACAGCAGATGCTCAGGTTGCGTCGTCTCGTCAAGCAGGCCAAGGATGCGTTCCACCTGAAGGGCCTGATACCACGACGTGCCTGCATCGATGAGCACCACGGAGGCCTCACCCTGAACAACGACGCAATTCGCGTCGTGGTGGATACCCGGCAGGCGCGTCATGCGCATGCACCCCCATCTGGGGACGGGGCTTCAACGCTCGCTTCGAGCTCACAAGTGGGCTGCGGTGCGCTCAAATAGGGGGAGACGGTCGCCCGCTCATGGCTCGCTTCCCTGAGGCCGAAGCACGCATGCTGCATCGCAAGATCTGCATGAAGTGCAACGCCCGTAACGCGGTGAGAGCCAAGCGCTGCCGCAAGTGCGGCTACAAGGGCCTGCGCCCCAAGAACGTGGAGCGCCGCGGTCCTTGATCAGCAAGCCTCAGAGCAAGGGTGCAAAGAGCAAACCTGCCACATCTCCGAGGACCAGAGCGGCAATGCACGCTGGCCACAAGACCACCAGCAAGGGCACTTTCCTCGTGACCCAAACGCGTTCCACGTCAAGGGCCTCAAGCGCCGAGATGGCTTCATCGAGGGCCTCCTCGGTCGGGGTTCGGCGTGGTGCCCGTACGCGATGCACCACACGTTCAACGCCATCAAGCCCAACCTCCACGCCGGAGAGCATCCAAACGTGGGAATCCTTCACGTCGTCAAGGGCCATTCGTTCAGCGTGGAAGGCATGCCGGAGGTCAACAAGGCCGTTGAGGTCACCACGGACGGCGTTCCGGACAATATTCGTTGGCGGGATGAGCAGGAACGCCAGACCGCCCCAAAGGAGGATGGACAGCGCAGGTGGAAGAGCCAACACCAGGGTGTCGTCTGAAGACAACCACGTGATGGCTTCCCACGTCGGGAGAAGCATGGCCACCCACATCAGAGCCTTGGCGTCCGCACCCCCGTGAAGCAGGCGAAGACGCCATGCCATGTCGATCACCACGAGGACCAACGTGACCCCTACCAGTTCCCACCACAAGGCTTGGGCGCCTTCGAGGTTCCACAAAATTAGGTCGATGGGCTCCACATCGGCGTGAAGTTGAGCACCCCAGACCAGCCCGACGAGGGCAAGCAGGTAGACAAGAACCGCCACCATGTCGAGTTTGGACCCGGCTCGAAGATCGGCCAAACTCGGTCGCCCGATCACGGCTCCGCTGGCATAGGCCAAAGGCAGCAACAGCGTGAGCCACACCGCAGCATCTGCTTCCCTGATGGCCATGTCGAGGACCCACAGCAGAAGCACGGGCTGGCACCACACGATCCAGTGCTGATTTGGTACGCGGCGGTCGAGATGATCCAGCCACGCAGCGACACCCATTCCCGCCAGCAACGTGCCTGCTCTGGCCACAGCGATGACCTGCGCCGCCTGAACGTCCACAAACCGCGACGACACAATCACCTTATAGCGGGCCCGCTGGAGAATCACCGGGGCGTGACGTGCATGGACATCGAGACCAGACTCCAGAACGTGGCGAAAGTCATCGCTGAGATTGACGACTCCAAAGTGCCCCGGAACATCCGCCGGCAGGCCAAGGAAGTCACAGAACAGTGGCTGCTCAACACCGGGAAGAAAACCGACGTCCGGGTTGCGATGACACAAGCCAAACTCGAGGAACTCTACGAGGACCCCAACATCCCACCTGAGTTCGGTACGCTAATCCTGATGATCAACACCGAGCTCGAGAAGCTCCTCACAGAACTGCTCTGAAACCATCACGCTTCTTCCAGCAGGTGGTCAACCGGCCTACCCGCTGCCTCTGTGAAGGCATGCTGCAGGTTGATCATCAGTTGACGGTGTTCTTTGGGAATCTTGCCCGGTGACAAGCCGGACACAACGGTCCACTCGCCGTCGATCAACGGAAGACCCCGCTTGAGGAAGTCCAGCTGCGCCTGGCTCACACGTCCCCGTCGCACGACTCGGCGTGCAGAGGACCGTGCTGCAATGATGGCCACCTGCTCGTCGGTGTAATCCAATAGGTGCTGCAGTTCAAGCAATGAGCGGCCCTCAAAGGAAGAAATGATGCCGTCCCTCACCGCGTCTTCCCACGCTTCATCCAAGGATGGGGCTCGCTCAGAAAGAAGGATGGCTACGGGCTTGGTGGCCTCGACGTTCTCGAGGACAATCTTCACGAGCACGGCGAACGGGACGGCGAGGATCATACCCACCAAACCCCAAAGCCAAAACGAATACGAAGTCACAAGGAGCAAGACAAGCGGGGATACGCCAAGTGCTCGTCCTGCCCAACGGTTCTCGATGTAGTTCCCCCAGACCTGTTGGTTGATGATTGAGAGGATGGCGAAAGTCAGCAAGGCTCCGGGACTCAGCATGACCGCACCAAGGATGAGTGGGGGAATCATGGCGAACACGGAGCCGATGTATGGGACGTAGTTGAACAGGAACGTGAGCAAAGCCCACGTGAACCAAAGATCGATACCGAAGGAAATCATTAGGACAGAAGCACCGGCCGCCGTCCCAATGGAAACACCTGTCTTAACGATAACATAGGTGTTGACACTGGTCTCGATCTGTTCTCGAACTTCGGCCAATTTGGCACTCCCACCGCTCGGCCATGCTCGCTCGATACGGGCGGGAAGCAAGGCGGCTTCGAGGATCATGAAAATCAGGAAAAAGGTGATGATGAGGCTGGCCGATATCATGTCCCCGACGCCGGCCAACATGTTGACCACGATGTCCGAAATTTGACCGCTGGAGCCCACAACACCGAGCTGACTGAGTGCCTCCGCGAGGGTAGCGTTCTCTGAACCCGCCCAATTTTGCACCGCACCAGCAGCAATGCTGTCGTCACGGAGCCAGTTCCACTTCTCTTCGAGGTTGGCGTTGTAGTCCTCCACCGTGGACGTGTCGCTCATCAGGGCGTCTGCTTGAGCGTACGCAAAGAAGCCGGCAGCACCGACAACGGCAAAGAACGCCATGAGCATGGTGAAGTACGACAACACCAGAGGAAATCCGTTTGCGGAGAGCGCATCGGCCCCCGGCTTGAGGACGAAGTATACCGCGAGAGCGATGAAGAAGGGCTTGAGCACGGACTCGAGTTGAATCAACCAAAACGACACGATGGTCAAGATGGCACAGACGTACACGATGGTGGACAGGGAGCGGTTGAACTCGCCCTCCTCAAACGCACCATCCTTCATGCTTGGCCATGGGGATGGCGGTTTCAATGATTCGCCCCAAGTTGAAGGCTGCTTCGAGCCTCATTTTGAGCCCGTGGACGTGGGTTCGGAGGGAAGACGAAGCGAGACAATCATGGTGATGGCCATGATGATTGCACACAAATGGAACACGCTGCGGTAGTTCAGCCAGCCTGCTCCGTCGACGGTCAGGGTCCACACAAACCCACCTGTCGCAGGACCAAGGATACGAGCAAAGGCGGAGGCGGATTCCATGGCGCCCATCACCCCGCCCAACTCTCTGTCCTGGTCTCGTGCATACGAAGCCATGAGGCCCGACGAGGTCGGTTGGAAAATGCCGCTGCCAGAGGCAATGATGATACTGGTCGGCAACAACCAGAGCCACGCGTACTCCACCGAAGCGTAAGGAATGGCGCCAAGACCAACGCCGGTGACCACCACGGCCACCGGGAG
>Ga0160423_10003978_pt1 | contig 12215 bp, 12 predicted proteins | sample CRUFie14St8metaG_FD_108191 | JGI IMG/M metagenome (GOLD analysis project Ga0160423, IMG submission 108191) | Marine microbial communities from the Costa Rica Dome - CRUD Field 142mm St8 metaG | ecosystem: Environmental > Aquatic > Marine > Oceanic > Photic zone | place: Costa Rica: the Eastern... | reverse complement strand
CTGCTTCGCCATCGATATCACTACCAAGCTGCTGCGCAAAGCCGTTCATGGTAGCGGTGTTGTTGGATTGACTGGTGGATGCAGCGTTACCTGCCACATCATAAATACTGTTGGCTACTGGCGTGACCGTAAGGGTCTCGTTGCCGTAGACCATATTGGAAGAAAGATTGATGCCAAGGGTATAGACGTTTCCGCTGATAGAGATACTGGATGGGGTGCTGGAAGCGAGCGTAGCGTTTCCTCCAGAGATAGAAAGACTAAAATCGGTTGCTTCTAGATTTCCACTTCCCCCATTGGTGTTGAACGAGGCCTCGTTCATCGTAACGGCGATCGTAGCGTTGGTGGCAGCTAAAGAGACCGAAGAAATAACTGGTCCAACGGTATCGTAGGTCCAATTGAACTGGGTCGCAGCTTGATTGTTATCCCCTTCAGCATCGGTGAACGTGCCACCCGCAACATCGATCGTGGTCGCCCCATTGGCTGATGGCGTAAAGGTTGCGGTATAAACGGTCGAACTGGTGGCCGCAAAATTACTGATCGCACCGCCTGAGACGGTGATATCCCCCACGGCAAAATTGGTGGTCGCATCACTAGACGTAAATGTTAAAGTAAGCGTAGCGTCGTTCGTGGTCGCGCCATCAGCAACAGCAGTGCCACTGCTGTTGGCTGCCGTAATGGTCATAGATGGGCCGGGTATATACGTAATGATGACCTGACCGTGTCCACTGCGTGCGTTTGAGGTATTGGTTTGATTTGATCCGGTGTTCTTCGATCCGCCACCGCCACCAGCTGTATGCCCATAGGCGTAACCTCCTTGACCGCCACTATATCCGCCGCCGCCACCGCTTCTGGGGACGTTGTCCCATCTCGCGCCGCCACCACCACCAAAACCTCCGTGTCCACGGTTAGTATTATCTGTATAACCATTAGTAACCCTGTTTCCTTTTCCCCCTACGCTGCCATTGACGAACGCGTGGCCTCCTGAATCATTATGGGAGTCTGTGCCATCTGTGAGCAAACCTCCACCACCTGCAGCGCCTTCTTTAGCACTAGCACCATCGTAGGCTTGAAGACAACAGTCGTCTGTTACTATTCCTCCACCGCTACCGTTTGTTCCTCCGCCACTGTTCTTGGTTGATCCTCCGCTGGTACCGGACTGTCCTTGATAAATACTGCTTTGATTGGTTTGAAAGTTTGCACCACCACCACCACCACCAGCGATCACCAACACAGAGGCATCGTTGTTGTAAGTTGATTTCATGACATAGGTCCCGCCGCCACCGCCAGCGCCGCTAGAAGATGAGCTTGTTACAGCAAGACCGGTTTGGCCTACAACGATCTTAATCACGTCACCGGCTGTAAGATCAAAATCTCCTTTTATTCGCGCGCCTAATCCTCCCAAGTAACCGCTTGCCCCGCCACCATTCGCGCCATAGGCATCGATCGTGTAGGTGGTTGTTGCGGGAACCGTCCACTCTTGAATGCCTTGGGTATTGATGGTGACCTTGTTTTCAAGGGTCGTTCCCGAATACGCCGTATTGATCTGATTCTGGGTTGGGCCATTTCGACCGGTTGCTCCGGCATTGGTAAAGGTTAAAGTTTCCGTGGACATACTTGAATTTGTAAAACTGGAAGAGGAATTTTGTAGGATACTAGAGTAATCTTTCTTCAAAGTATCGTTCGGTATTTCAAGAAGTGTCTTTTCTTTTTGTTTCTGTTCGAGGTTTTGAACATCATTTGCACCCACAGGGGTTTGAGCCAATAAGGCACTGATACCCGCACTCAACAAAAGAAAAGTACGTAGAATCAACCTACTGCGCACGGATCACTCCTTGACCGTAGCTTTGGATGATAATAGGATTTCCGCTTGAATCAAGCAATTGAGAGCCATTTGAGACCTCAACAATGGTCTCTCCATTTGAAATCACTTGAAACGTAATGACTGCAATATTTCCTGTTCCCGATACCTGTTTATCTCTCCCCATAAAAACCGAGTAAACATCCAATCTTCCCCTGCCATCGTCATCGTGAACGAATAAAGGAGATTCATTGCTGTCAAAGAATGTACCAGCAGTAACCTTAAGAATCTTTAGCATCGTGTCATCGTAATTTATTTGAGCGCGCATTCCAGCAATGCCTTCAACCTCTAGAGCGTATACACTTATCTCAACGCTTTGACCTATGCTCGAAGTGTAGTCTTCGGGGCTGATCAATAACGCGGGGGGCTCATTATTTTGCACGTCCAACGGGTTATCAAATTCCGGTTCGATCAGATCGCAGGAAGTATATAGCAGCGATGCTGCAATTAATACGGTATTAGTCCAACGCAATCGAGAACCTCAACTGGGGTTGATTGATGATGGGGTCGTAGCCTAGATCGATGCGTGCTTTCTCTGCAATACCTTGCGGCGCGATCTCGGTCATGTAGGCGTCGAGCATGTTGACCACGTGGACGACTGCAGCGATCCGGAACATGACCGTTAAATTGTTGTTGTTATCGATCATCACTTCTTCCGCTTCGAGTGTTTTTGCTCTGTACTCTTGCAGCTGGTAATGATCGGTCGCATTTTTATATTTTGCCCAAAAGATATCAACATCCTCGTAGGCATTCTTGTACTCAATATAAGAGAAGTACCCTAGGGTCAAGGCGACCAGTTCGGAACCAAAGAACATATAGCTCTTGGTGTCTTGCTCTAAATACCGATGTCCCCATCCGGGCATCACGGTCGCACGCGCTAAAGCTCCAAGGGACGTCTTGGCATTGGGACGCTTGATCTTCTTTTTGGTCTTGCCCTTGCGTTTACTGGTCAACGACTCGGGCGGGTCTTGATCCATGATCTCCCAGGCCATGATCTCAAGCTCTGTGATCATCCCATCGACTGGACCGCTATAATTTGTGTTGATGACGCGCTCTGCTTTGCCGGTGACCACATCGGTCAAAAAGGCTTCGAGCCTGTAACGATCATCGTTCTTTTTAATGGCGCCGGTAATGATGTACTGCATCCCGAGACTGTCGCCGATCGCAGTGACCACGCAGTCTGCTTTCTTGCATGCGTTGAGCTCGTACCCCGCAGCTTGGATCTGAGACTTGACAACGTTGTCATCAAACAGGATGGCCTTGGCCGTATTCTCCACTTCGGAGATAAAGCGCTGGGTCAGTGTCTGTATTTCAAGCTGGCTGAGTCCCTCCTGTTCAAAATCGATCACAGCAACGGTGATCACGCTGGACTGTTGGGCATAAGCTGCGCTCCAGTATATAAATAAGGTGCAGAGAAGACGATATCCGTAGCGAAAAAACATCGCCAAACTTAAATAAAATCAACTACAAATTCATACGGCAATAATACGCAAGTGATAATTATTTTTTATTAGTGATTGGATACATTGAAAACTGCTGAGCGTCGAAATACTTGATTCGGTTTGGGATCGTTAATTCTATTTGGAGCTTCAAGTCCTTAGAGATCCGGTCTGGACGAAAGCGAACCGCAAGGTACGGCAAGTAACTTTCTGCAATGTCCTCACGCAGCGGATTGTCTTCTGCATAGGTTGAAATAAAGTGGCAGTCCGCTTCCTGTGCCTGAAGCCATTCCGCGCTTTGCGCATGCCTTGCATCGAGCGAAGTGTGCGCCGCTTCATGAACAAAGGTCTCTTCCAATATTCCTTGCCGTTCGTAGTGGCGCTCGGACCAATCCGTATGAATAAGCAGATTGTTGTTGCCGCCTCCAAAGGGTTCCATTCCTCGATGGATCCATACGGTCTCAACATCACGCCTTAGCTCCGTGGTAAGTCTACCGATCACTGGAGCAAATTTATTTGCAAAGCTTTCTGCTAGTTCTTTGGTTCCAAATTCAGGGTTGACTTGGATCTCGATCGTCTGACCATCATCAAAGCGTGCATTGAACAAATACGGGACCAGTGTCACCCACGCCCCACCATTTCGGCGATCGTACATCGTGCGCGATCCGGTTCCAGCGTAGTTCAGGTCAAGAAAGGTTGTTGGATCATCCGGGGTGATGATGTCGGGATCGATGAAGATAGTTCCACCAAAAGGGGGCGACTTGGTCTCGAGGCACTCAACGACTGTATCCTTATTCTCCGGTGCGCTACAGGCAACAAACAGAAAAAAGAAAATTAAACGAAGTCTTGTGATGATGCTACCAGCGTTTAACGTAGCTAAGGGTAGGGACGGTATAGATGTCAACTCCAGAGCCCTTACCGGAAACACTTCCTCCTATCAAAAAACCTAAATGCAACGAGGTCTTCTCAGACAGATCTTTCTCAAGACCCAAAGAGACCATTGCAACTGGGCGTAGATTCATTGATTCTGACGTTTGGGTTGGTAGCGCCCATAAAGCAAGCGAGGTCACGACATTCGAGCGATTGAAAAACCCCAACGGACTATCAAAGTCGTAGCGCATTCCCGCAACGACCGAATGAATGAAAAGCGACGATCCAGCGCTGAGGTGAAGCTGCCTTTTTTCGGAAAAAGATTTTACCTTTGAAACGCTGTAAAAACTAAAGCCACCGCGATGATCAAAAAGGCCTTTCGAGCTATAGGTGGTCCAGCTAGGAAGTAGCTTGATGAGCTGTCCTTGCGCTACTGGCAACGATAGTAAAATAATGAAAGCTATTTTCTTCATGGTGTACTGTCGCGAAGGGTTTCAAAAAAGGAGGCAAACTCAGGATCAAAATCATCTTTTCTCTCATTCCAGATCTCGAGTTGGATTGGGGTCCTGTAAAATGACATTCCAATACGATCAAACGCTTCTTCGGTCAAGAATCCATTCTTGTATTGAAGATAGATGTTCTCAACGCGCCGGTAGCCAAGCATGGAGAATAACCAGAATTGTAAAAATTCCGTATCGGTCAAATCGCTTTTTTTGAGGCCCTGATAAGACCTGGTCATGATGGAAGCTATCTTATCGTTCTCAACGCCGATCTTATACATTTCTGATATCTGGTAAGAGATATCTTGCTGAGTTGCACCGCGAACCGCTGCCGTATTTTGCCGGATCTCCACACCGACAAACAGCAAAGAACCAATCACACTAAAGATGCCAACTCCTTCTAAGATTATTCTATTATTCATTATCCCTCAAATTCTCAAAGAATATTACAAAATCTTTCTCAAAATCTCCTCTTCGTTCCTCCCATACTTCGCGTACTAATTTCGTTCTATAGATTCCCATACCGATCCTACTAAACGCGTCTTCGGTTAGCAGTCCATTTTTATACTGAAGATAAATATTCTCAATGCGTCTTAAGCCCATCATTTGAAAGTTCCAAAAACTCACGTAATCGGCTTCAGAAAGATCGCTTTTACTAGCGCCATTCAAGGCGCGATTGATCAGTTCCGCCATTCGCTCGTTCTCCGATACGATCCGATACATCTCAGAAACTTGTGACGAGACCGCTTGCTGGGTAGCACCGCGCACCGCAGAGGTGTTCTGCTTGATCTCGATCCCTACAAAAACAAGGGAACCTACCACACTGACGATTCCGACGATTTCAATGATGTTTCTTTTCTGCATTTTTTACTGTCTTTGGATTGCTACTTTAAAAAAAATACTGCTGAATAATAAAAAAGCCCTCGATCGAAATCAAAGAGCTTTTGTAAGAATAGATTAGTGGGGGGTGTTAGCCAAGTCTTCCAGACTGATAATCTTCAAAAGCTTGAAGGATCTCGCCTTTGGTATTCATCACGAACGGCCCGCCCCGGGCAACTGGCTCGTTGAGCGGCTGACCTGCTACCAAAATAAATCTCGTATTCTCTTTCGTTGAGCTGCACAGAAAATCGTTTTTTGTGTTGAGCACAGCTAGGCTACCTTTTGGAACGCTGATGTTGGCATCAATCGATCCTTCGTAAACATACACGAATCCATTCCAGTCGTCTTCGATCGGCAGCACAATATCTTGTTTGTCGTTCAGATGAACGTCTAAATACATCATACCCGTATGCGGTCTTCCAGGACCAGTTGTATTTTGAAAGGTTCCTGAGATCACTTTGACTTTGCCGTTTTCAAGTTCCACCTCTGGGATCTGATCAGCCTGAATATCGTGATAAGCTGGATCGATCATTTTCTTTTCTTTGGGAAGATTGAACCAAAGCTGAAACCCTCTGACTAGCCCTTCGGTCTGCTCAGGCATTTCACTGTGAATCACCCCTTTACCTGCTGTCATCCACTGCACACCACCATCGCTGAGGTGTCCTTCGTTACCAGCGGTGTCCTTGTGCGTGAACTTTCCATTAATCATATAGGTTATGGTCTCAAATCCGCGATGGGGGTGCGGAGGGAATCCTGCGATGTAATCGTTTGGATTATCACTCCCAAACTCATCCAAGAGTAAAAAAGGGTCTAGCATGTTTAGTTCAGGACTGCCAATGATGCGCGTCAAGTTCACGCCTGCCCCATCTGAGGTTTTAATGCCCTCAACAAGATATTCAATATTTCTAGTGGTTGTGCTCATATAATATTGCCTGTAAAGCTTATACTGTAGGTATAATTTACGGCAGTTAAATGAAAAAGCCCCTTACTTGTAAGAGGCTTTTTTAAAACATATTAACTGAATATAGTTAATTATTCACCAGCAACAGATGCTTTTCTGTAAGCGGTCACAAGCTTCTTGATTTCACCTAAGGCTTTACGAGCGCGACTTCCAGCAGCTTTGTTACCACCGGCATTTTTTGCGTGCTCTTCTTCGAAAGTTGCATATAAAGACTGAATCTGATCAAATAATGAATTGGTTTTAGACATTGTATCTCTTTCTTTTTTTGTGTTAATAATATTTAACTGATTAGAAAATCAGACGCGAAAGTACAATTTTTATTTGTTAAAATACACGCAATAATTTTTATTCAAATAATATGCTAGAACTATTTCTAATCACCATCTTATCCCTGTGGATTGTTTTTTGGTCTGTCGCCTGGATATACGATCAAACGCGAATGGGCAAAAGAGACTTTAGGAACATTATGCTTGCTGGCGCAGGGTGCCTAGTTTTAGTGCTATATTTTTTTTTAAAGTGAACCATGATAAATCACACGATACATTGTCACCATTGTTACGAGAGCTTTGATATTGAGATTGATACACGTGATGTATCCGATCAAATAGTTTGGGATTGTGAGATCTGCTGCAATCCCAATTTGATATCATATCAATTCAAAAACAATGAACTTGTATGGATATCAGTGGAAAATGGTAATGATTAAAAAAGGGTTGCATATGAGCGTTTAGAGCGATATTTTAACTGTGAAATTTATTTAAAAAATAGAGGTAATCACAGATGTCACATATTAATCGCACAATTAAACCATTTGAATTAAACGCCTTTCGTCATGGTGCGGAAGACTTTTACACCGTATCTGAAAAGGATGTCATTGGAAAGTGGTCCGTATTTTTCTTCTACCCTGCGGACTTTACATTTGTCTGTCCGACCGAACTTGAAGATCTTGCTAGCAATTACGATCACTTTTTGAAACTAGGTGTAGAAATATATTCAGTATCTACAGACAGTCATTGGACGCATAAAGCATGGCATGAAAAATCAGAAGCGGTGGGAACAGTTCGCTTTCCAATGCTCAGTGATGATCAATTCAAGTTATCCAAACAATTTAAGGTCTTACGCCCCAATGAAGGACGTTCAGAGCGCGCTACATTTGTTTTGGACCCAAATGGAGTAGTTCAAGCCTATGAGGTAACGTCTGAAGGTATGGGCAGAGATGCAGATGAGTTACTCAGAAAAGTAAAGGCAGCAATACATGTGTATGAAAATCCCGATGAGCGTTGCCCTGCTAAATGGCGTGAAGGTGAAGAAACATTGGTTCCAACATTAGACCTAACTGGAAAGATATAAATTGGAATTATCACCACATCTTCTCGAATCGTTAAAGGTTTATGCGGACAAGATTGACAAAAAAGTATCCTTTCTTGTCAATGACCAGGACCATCCCAAAAAAGAATCTTTTTTAACGTTTTTAAATGGCATAGCAAGTATCTTTGATAGACTCGATGTGCGTATTGATAAAACCGCATTTAATCAATACTCTCCTCTCACGTTTGAAATTGCATCGGATGACACACCAACCGGTATTCTTTTTTCTGGTATACCAGGAGGTCATGAATTCAATTCTCTGATACTGGGGACACTGCAAGCTGGCGGATCTAAACTTAATTTAGATGCATCTTTAATCGATCAAATCAAGCAAATTGATACGGAGATCAATTTCGAAACAGTGATTAGTCTGAGCTGTGAAAACTGTCCAGATGTTGTCCAAAGTCTCAATCAGTTTGCATTGGTAAATGATAAGATCACCAATCATACAATCGATGGCAATCTATATCCAGAGTTAGTCAAAACGCGTGATATACAAAGCGTTCCATCGGTTTTTGTTGACAGTGAAATGATCGCCAGTGGCAGAATAAGTACTACAAACATATTAAAAAAACTGGTCGACAAGAACTTGCTTACCAGCAAACCAGCGACACCGCAAAAATCAAACTTGCCACTACAGGATGTAGTGGTAGTTGGCGGTGGACCCGCTGGTGTAAGCTCCGCAATTTATTCTGCTCGCAAGGGTCTTAAAGTGACCATAGCTGCAGAAAAATTTGGTGGCCAGCTCACGGAGACCGTTGGAATTGAAAATTTCATTTCTAGCCCCTACACTACCGGTAAAGAACTAACCTCAAATTTGCTAAATCATGCAAAAGAATATGATATCGTGCTCAAAGAAAGTGTGCGAGTAGAAAGCATTAGCGATGGAAATACAAAACACATCACACTTTCTACCGGTGAAATAATTGAATCCAGATCGGTGATAATAGCTACAGGCGCCAAATGGAGAAATTTAAATGTTCCAGGTGAAAAGGAGTACATGGGTAAAGGTGTTGCGTATTGCCCCCATTGCGATGGTCCGTTTTTCAAAAACAAAGATGTAATTGTAGTAGGTGCTGGAAACTCAGGGCTTGAAGCAGCCTTAGATTTATCAAATATTGCGAAGACTGTGACCGTGCTTGAATTTTTGCCTTTCTCAAAAGCAGATAAAATCTTACGTGACAAGGCGCGAGATACCAACAATATCGACATCATCTTAAATGTAGAAACGCAGAAAATCTTAGGTGATAACAAAAAAGTAACGGGATTACGCTACATGGACAAATCAACCAAAGATATTTATACAATGAATACATCTGCTGTGTTTATTCAAATCGGCTTATCTCCAAATAGTCATTTTGTAAACGATTTGTTAGAGCTAAATGAATATGGCGAGATCATTACAAATGATCGATGTGAAACATCGGTCAGCGGTATATTTGCAGGTGGCGATGTGTCCTCAGTTCCACACAAACAAATCATTGTCTCAATGGGTCATGGAGCAAATGCTGCACTTACCGCCTCGGAATATTTGATCAAGCAAAGCGCAGAAGTAAAGTTGCCAAAAAAAGCGAAGATAAAGTCAAAATAAACCTTTGATTCTTTTCAGCACTTTTTAAGTGCAGTCTCATACTACCATTTCTTTAGATCAATTGTAAGTATTGATCTAAATATGCATACCCCTTTCTTCCATTCAATACCTACGGCTTGAATATCAACACCTGAGCTATGTGCTTTATTTAGCATCTTTGAATATACTTTATCTCGTTGCCAATTTGGTTTAAAAGTATCACAATCCCCTCGGTTGACAATGAACAAAACCAAAAATTTATACCCCTCTTCTTTCAAACGTACCATTTTATCTAACTGCATAAGTGAGCGCGATGACACAACAGGTTTGCTATTCCATTTTTGGCTTGAAACGCCGTTTGGATAAATTCCTGAACGCTTGAACGGTAAAGATTTATCGTAAAATACAGAATCCTTTCTATTGATTTTTTTATTGGGATCATATGTAGCGCACACAACATTCTTTACTTCAACTCCAATTATTGAGTCATTGCTTTTAAGATAAAGATCACCATTATATTTATATTCCTTAGGCTTACTAATCAAATCATACGATGAATAAGTTTTTATAAGTTTTCTTTTCAAAACTTCACTAGCAATTTTCTCTGCGAAAGCTGGGTTCGCACCTACAGTGACTTTTGAGTATCCATCCTCTTTTACATGCACACATTGCATAGCATAGTCTGTCTTGGATTTTGGATTAGATTGCGTAGCGGTAATGATATCTCCAGGCCCATATTGCCCTCCAAGTCCTAATCCCGGAGAATGGACTAAGAAACTATTGCCATTCTTGTCTACTGCATCGGAAACGTAAGGAGATTTTATTTTAGATGAGGGTCTCTTTTGAAATATAAGCTCGGTTTCAATTTCTGACAGGTTGAATAAGTTCATAGACTACTTACTGCCACCAGGGTGAACTGCTGATGTAAAACTTCCTGAATCTATATTTTTATCTGCATAGGCAATGAATTCATCACTAAAAGCCGATTTGGTTTTATTCCACCATTCAGAACCCACATTTGAAAGTAAAGACAAAATCGATCTTTCAAATCCTTCTATACGTTTTCTTTCAATCGATCCGTATAATGCTTGAATGTAGATTGCTTCAAATCTTCTTACAGCAACAAGCATCCAAAAATGAAAGCGAAGCCTCTCATCCGATGAAAGTGCATTCAATCCACTTTCGGCTTTAATTATAATTTTTGCAAGTTCGCCATCGCTTGATATTGAATTTGCAGTAAGACTCATATCCATACTGCTTTGTTGAAATGTTTGTGATTTGAGTGCGGTGGTATTTTGCTTTAATTGCAGTGCTAGATACGCTAGCGTTACTAACGTTGCAATCGCAGCAATTAATTCACCTATACTGCCTAGATCTTGAAAAGTCATAATATTGCCTTCCTTTTTTAAATGTTTTAGCAAATAATTTGATAAGTAAAATATTTACATTGGCAAAATAAAACACTTATACTTTTTACAATAACACCAAATTATTTCTAAATAAATATATCAATCATTGTCTGAAATCTTACAGATTTAATCGGTAAGTTCGTTGGCTCGAATAGGCCCACTCTTCATTTATTCAAAACAGTTACTGTATGGAAAATTTCAAACAAACCAATCTGGATGACAATATACTTAGAGCAATCTCTGAAATGGGGTTTGCAACGCCTACTACTGTTCAAGCAAAAACGATTCCTCATTTGTTGAATACCGATACGGATCTAATAGCCACAGCTCAAACGGGTACGGGTAAAACCGCAGCATTTGGACTTCCTTCGATCCATTTAACGGATTTAAAAAAGAAAGATACGAGCACACTAGTGCTGTGCCCAACGCGTGAGCTATGTATCCAGATCGCAAAGGATCTAACAAAATATTCAAAGTACATCGATGGGTTGAAGATTCTGGCGGTATACGGAGGCAGCGATATTCGAGGTCAAATAAAGGCGTTGAATAAGGGAGTTCATATTGTTATTGGAACCCCTGGTAGAACCAAAGATCTTATAAAAAGAGATAAGCTTAAGATCGGTAGCGTTGCTCGAATTGTTCTTGATGAAGCAGATGAAATGCTGACCATGGGCTTCAAAGATGATCTGGAAATGATCCTTTCGCATACCCCTAAAGAAAAACAAACGCTCCTTTTTTCAGCTACAATGCCCCAAAAGGTGATCGGTATTACAAAGTCGTATATGCAAAACCCCGAAAGGATCTCGGCGCAACGAATAAATATTGGCGCGGAAAATATTAAGCACATCTATTATACCGTTAATGCGAAAGATAGGTACGAGGTCATAAAACGTATATCAGATATCAACCCCAATATTTATGGGATCGTTTTTTGCAGGACACGCCGTGAGACAAAAGATGTGGCCTACAAACTTATGAATGACGGCTATAATGCAGATACACTTAACGGTGATCTTTCTCAGGCAGAGCGCGATGAGGTGATGATGCGTTTTCGTAAGCGTAAGATACAGCTTTTAGTAGCAACAGATGTTGCAGCGCGCGGTCTGGATGTTGAAAACCTCACGCATATTATCAATTACAATCTCCCAGATGATTTTGAGATCTATGTTCATCGCAGCGGAAGAACAGGAAGAGCGGGAAATGCAGGCGTTTCAATTGCCATCATTCATTCCCGTGAAACTCGCAGAATTCGCGAGATTGAAAAAAGAACGGGTATAGATTTTGCAAAAGAAAATGTACCTAGTGGCATGGATGTGTGCAAGACCCGTCTCTACAACCTTATCGATAAAGTTGAAAATGTT
>Ga0160423_10003977_pt1 | contig 12217 bp, 14 predicted proteins | sample CRUFie14St8metaG_FD_108191 | JGI IMG/M metagenome (GOLD analysis project Ga0160423, IMG submission 108191) | Marine microbial communities from the Costa Rica Dome - CRUD Field 142mm St8 metaG | ecosystem: Environmental > Aquatic > Marine > Oceanic > Photic zone | place: Costa Rica: the Eastern... | reverse complement strand
TTAACTTGAGGATTAACTTCTGGTTCTGCAGAGTAATCTTTCTCAATTACAGCTAGGAAAAATCCTCCACCATTCGACTCATCATTCCACACTCTCATACATAGTGGCAAAGAGTCAATTATTTCTTTTTCAGGAGGAGAAGTGAAACTGTCTCCCACCTTCTCGTCCTGAACAATTGAACATTCATCGGAAAGCACATGCCATTGGGTCATTCCTTCAGATCCGGACAATTTTGGAATCAAATCATGGGCTGAAATCAGCTTCAAAGAAGGGTCGCTTCTCAGAATCTCGGCAACTACAGCTTCGTTTTCGATTGGATCCAGAGAACAGGTTGAGTAGACAATCCGTCCTCCTGTTTTGATTAGTTTGGTAGCTCGACTTAGAATGTCGATTTGCAGCCTCTGCATTGAACGACCACCACTTGGCTTCCATCGAGACCACACATCGGGATTCTTGCGTGTGGTTCCAGTGCCTGTGCAAGGTGCGTCAACCAAGATTCGGTCATATCCAAATTCCGGAACTTTGGGAAAATGACGTGCATCGTGGTTAACGATGATATTGCTTCGAGAACGATGTCTCTGTATATTGGAAACTAGTAGATTTACTCGACCTCTGACAATCTCGTTTGCGACAACGACTCCAGAATCATTCAGATGTTCTGCGATTTGAGAAGTTTTAGACCCTGGACTGGCACACAAGTCGAGAATATATTCTCCTGGTTTTGGATCCAAGGCCAGAATAGGCAGCATTGATACAGCCTCTTGACGAGTTAATCTTCCAGTCTCATGTAAAGCTGCAAGGGCAGATTTGACTTCACCCTCAGCCTTACCGCGAGGAAAAGGCATAGTCCAACCAGATCCGACTCCGTTGAACCATTCAATAGGCTTACAGCCTAATGATTCCAACCATTCTTCGAGCCATTCTTGGTCTCCTGATAAGGGATTCACTCGTACTGTTTCTGGGAGTCTTTCATAGGCGTGTGCGAACCATGAATCGGAATTTCCCCGCCAGCAACTTACCGCCTTCAATAACAGGCTGGCGCGCGCGGCCTTATCCCAATCGACCTCTTCTCGCACAAGGTCGCGTCAATCATCTTCAACATCAAGCGATTGGCTCTGGCAATCTCACTACCCCCAATAATTCTCATTCTTCTCCCAAACAAATTCGTAAACGGTTAAACCTCTAACTATGCGCTCACGACTCACGGCCTATGCCGTATGGGATGCACATGACAGGACTGAGAAGAAGAATTGCAAGAAGCCCGACCGAACCTAATCGAACGACAAATACCGAAGCAACTCAAAAGTTAGTTGGCCTTGTCGAACGAGCTAGGACGAATGGTAGAGAGCAAGGTCCACTAGTACCTGTTGAGGCCTTGATTACAGTTGATCGAGAAGAATGGGTTTGGCAGGTTGTTGACAGAAATGTATTGGAAGTCTTGTCACACAGATTGGTATTCGAATCATCGGCTGGAAAGCGCCGAGAAATTTTGATGACCGCCAGTATCGATGCTGCTATGGATGCGGCCTCAAAAATTGTCGAACTCGATGGCGGATGTGTACTAATTGAGACACTAGATCCTTGATTTCGACTCATTTTCAACAATTTATTGTAAATTTACTGATTTATTCTGTTTCGCCGTCTTGAAATAGTGCAGGTAGGTGCGACGGCCCGATGGCGAAGGAGAAGAAGGGCAGCGGCATCCAGCAAGCAGCGGGATTAATCCGCTACTTCGACGAGGAGTCAGAGGATGCTATTCAGATCAGTAAAGGAATAGTCTACGCTGCATGTGTAGTCTTCTCTCTAGCAATTTATCTTCAGCACCATGGAGTATGGGCATGGATGGGCGACGTCCTTTCTGGAATTGTCTGACTACTCTTCACCGGTTAAATCGACAACTGGTAATTCATCATCTAGTAGATGTGAAGCCTCCACCTCATCTTCCTCTTGGTTCTTGTCCCACCATGTGAGAACTCCCGAACTTATTGCGGCTGCCTCTGATGATCTGACTTCGGTAGTAGGGTCTGCTTCCACTAGAGCTTGTGTTGCTCTAGCTAGAGCCCTTTCCACGGCTGGAGCATTGTGATCGGAAAGTGCAGCCCGAGCCTCATCCAAATTTTGTTCAGCTTGATTTAGGATGAGCTCGATATCCTCGCTTCCACGTAGCGTAGATATTTTTTCAGACAGATTCGTGATTTCTTCGTTCATCTCATCTCTTGCGTGATGAATGAGTCCTTCCCAAGCGCTACGATGTTGGGAAATTGTAGCGCTTGTCCTTTTTTCAAATCTCGATATCCATGATGGCTCCCAAGGATTTCTACCCAAGGTGGCGGCGATATCGTGCACAATTCGCGCACGCAGAGCCAATGGTCCTGTGATTTCGATTCGATTGAGAAAACATCTTGCCAACAATCCAAATCCCCAATATGAATCCGATTGAACAACCATAGAAACATCTCCTGCTGAGGTTGAAAATCTCCACCTCTGTTCATCATAACCAGGTTTTGTTTCGAAAAATGGTGGATCAGCAGGACCTAGGGAGCGGAGAGCCGCCCTCGCAATATCTCCGAGATATACAGTTGAATTGCCCTTAATTCCGGCGGGTCGAAGTCTTCCTTCAATGTCTATTGACATCTGAGGTTGTCCTTCCCTGACCTGAGCCCATAGTATGGTTTTGTTTGGATTGAGGCCGATTGTTCCCTCCTCTATCGACTCGGCCTCGCCATCCATGATGACGGCTGAACAGACTTCGCGTTGAACGTTACGTGCAGACGAGAATGCTCAAGTCCCGTCTGTTTGAACACTGCTACGTGCCACGACGCAAGTACGGACGACTTACCAAAGTCGTAGAACTTCCTCCAAAGGATAACTGTTCGCGATGTCGTGCTGGAAAGTACTGCCCACTTCCAGGTCATTCAGGAAATAATGTTCAAGCGGAACGCGAATGGCAAGGCCCAGAAGTAGTCGATAAGCGACAAAATAAGAAAAATCCAGCCAAAAAATGACCCTACTAATCTTGCTGAACAGCAGTTGCTGGAAGTACCAGATATTCGCTTTCCAATTCGTCTTCGACTTCGGAATCAACTTCAAATTCTTCCAATTCCGGTAATCGCTGGGCTCTGTGGTAAATTTCTCTGAGCGTTTGATCACTGATTTCCAGATATACTCTGGTTGTAGCGATACTTGCATGCCCCAATAATCTCTGAATCGTAACTAAATCTGCACCTCGCTCAAGCAATCCTGTCGCGAATGTGTGTCGCAATGTGTGAGGGGATAATCGCGCGCGGGGAATTCCAGCCTCATCAGCCAATCTGTCAATTAATTTCTGAATAGAACGAGGATTGATTCTATTTCCTCTGCTAGATATGAAGAGGGCCCTTTCCGAGTCTTCATTTTCTACCATCTTTGAGCGCATAGTTCTGATCGGGTTCCAAGCTTCAATTGCTTCGGTAGTCTTCTTGGTAAACAGAACCGTTCGGTCCTTTTCCCCCTTGCCGCCAATTACGAGAGCAGATAGGTCTTCATGGTCAACATCATCGATGTCTAAATTACATAATTCAGAGATTCGCAATCCGGTGTCCAACATTGTGGTAACTATTGGATGAGCTAATGGGTCTTCCATTCTTAGCGCCGCTGAACGGACTTTCAGTACCTCTGAACGACCTAATGGTCGAGGCAAAGGTCTTCGGCGTGCTGGTCTTTGTACCCATTCAGGAACATTGTATCCTAACCATTTGAGAAGGTGAGATACAGCCGCTAGTCTAGCGTTTATTGTAGCAGGACGCAACTCTCCTAGGCTGTTTAACCAAGCATCGACACGCCCAGAAGAAGGATCTACTCGCTCATGATAAACTCTTACCGGAATTTCCTGAGCCATCTCCCAAGACACCTCTTCTTCACCCGGTAAGACCGTGGTTGAGAAATCACGAGCTGCTACTGTGTATGCACGAATTGTGTGCTTAGATTTCTTTTCAGTGCGTAATTGTCCAGCCCAGCACTCAAACCAAGGAAGGGCTGCCAAACGCATTAATCTGGTAGGTAGAGGAATTACTAGGTTTGAATGACTAATACTAGAGGAAGTTTCGAACCGCCCCTGCATAACCTCTCGGTTAGCAATTCCTCTATCTTCGCCTTCCATATCAAGCTCCCTCGCCTATTCCGTCGCTAACGACGGGTGCATCCCTGCCCATACGGGCGAACCCAAGCGGGTCTATCCAAACTTGAATGCTTCTGATGCGGACAACCTTACGGCTAGGTTTTTCCAGCAATATCAAAAAAGCCGATTAATGGATTTAATCAGTAATCATTGAGGGTCCATCAGAGGCTGAATCTGACAATTTCGCTTCTTCTTTTTGTTGTTTTTCGAACGCTTCCAGACGGTTATTCAGATGTTCAGCAACCGCCCCAGCGACATTTACTCCAGAAGCGCCCTCGATTCCTTCTAGACCAGGACTTGAGTTGACTTCCAAAACAAGTGGGCCGTTACTCGATTCCAAGAGGTCGACACCTGCAATATCCATACCGAGAATATTTGCTGCTGAGAGCGCTACTGAAACGAACTCTTCACTCAATTGAACTCTCTCTACACTTCCTCCAAGATGGAAGTTGGAACGGAATTCGCTTCCTGATGCTCGTCTTCGCATTGCTGCGGCGACTTTTCCACCAACAACGAGAACTCTGATGTCTTTACCATGAGACTCCTCAATATATGTCTGGACTAATGGTTTCATTCCTCTCTCTAACATTTGGCTTACGAGTTGTCTAACTTGAGGGTAGTTTCTAGCGAGGAATACACCGGAACCCTGAGTTCCCTCGGTCGCTTTCACTACACAAGGCACCCCGCCAACTCGAGCTAATGCACTGTCTACGTCTGTTGTAGAAGCGACATGGGCTGTTACAGGGATAGGTATTCCAGCGTCCGCCATCAGTTGGCTTGCTAGGAGTTTGTCACGACTCTGTTCAATAGACCGTGACTGATTGAGAACAATTACTCCCATTTGCTCGAATTGACGAACTATTGCCACCCCTCGTCGAGTAATTGAGAATCCAATTCGAGGAATTACTGCCTCACATTCGATAGGCCAACCTTTGTGGAAAATCCGACCTCCTTTCTCATCAACGACTACAGTAAGTGATAGTGGGTCGATGATTCGAACCGCCCATCCTGCCTTCTGGGCTTCTTCTGCGAGACGACGGGTTGAGTACAACCTCGGACCGCGCGAAAGAATGACCAGACGTGGGTACATGAATTCGGGCCCGCCACAAGTCCTTTTTGACTCTGACGGATTTATTCATGGAAGAGAATATACTCATTTCTCCTTTCTTATTGTAGAAAATTTCTCAAAATTAACCCCTTTGGCGATATCGTTCAAAGATGTGGAATAGCGCTACGCAAAGCAGAACGCCGAAGGGGTTGAAAGCCCCAGCGCACGACTCCCTAGCGTTAGATGAACAGGAGGGATGGGTCTGGACCGTGATTCACTATCTACAATGAAGGTTTCAGAACTACGCAGTTTGTGTAAGGAAAAGGGCCTACTCATCTCCGGTAAGAAGGAGGAGTTAATCGCTCGTTTACTTGGAGACAAGGCACCTGCAAGTACATCTGAAAACAAAGTGACCTCGTCTAGCTCAGAACAAGACAAGGACGATGCAATTGATCGTCTTCTGTCTCGTATTGAATCCGGAGGTGCGGGAGAACCTCTGGAAGAAGTAGTTGAATCTGCTCCCACACCTGAAGAAGTCATCGAAGCTGAAGTCTTCGAAGCAGATATCGTACAGGCTGAAACTGAACCACATCTCGATGAAGAGGCTGATTTATTTCTAGAGAGCGATGAAGAAGAAATAACTCCCGTAACGAAACAACCAGAGTTAATCCTCGACGAAGAGGAAGTAGATGCTTGGTCTGGAGGCGTCATTGCCGATGAGACTGAGCCAACCTTGGTTGCTAGTGAAATCGATTCAGATACGGAAGAAGCCTCGATTACGATTACTATACCTAGCTTATCTTCAATTCAATTCTCTCCGAAAGTTATCGCAGCAGTTACCATTTCTGCACTTATTCTTGGAGCGATAGCATTCACCTTCTTTATGCAACAGGATTCCTCTTTCCAAGCACGAACTCTTCACTATGGAGATAGTATGCAATTTGACATATTGAGTTCCAGCATAGATGTTGAGGGTGACGACATGGTGGCGATTTTCCGGGATGCTGCTTCTGGACCCCTCGATGATGCTTGTGGAGAACTCTCTGCAAACATAGTCTCGGGAGTTGGAAGTATTAGTATTCGAAATGGCGATCCTGCTAATATCATTCATCCCTCAGACAAGCAATATAGCGGCGCAGTCAATGCCTTGGATGCATTTGGAAGGACGCATTTGACTGCTGAGAAAGTTATCAACCATGAGATGAATATCGACTTGAGTGGTAAGACTTGGCGAGATGAAGGAGAATGTGGAACTGTAGGTTGGATTCTGGATGACAACAATTTGGATATGACTACTAGAGCTTGGACCGATATTGGAGACAAACAATTGATTAGAACGGGTACAGATTTGACGGTTTTGAATTCTGAAAATCAGGCCACAAACCTCGAAGCGACAACCTTTGGATTAGAATCAATTTCAGGTCTAGGAGTGGTTTCTTCCTACGTCTTCCTACCTCTCACACCCCTAGATTTGTACGAATTCTTTGGAGATGAATCTTTGACTTCAGGTGCAAAATCTGAAGCAGGCTCAGAGTGGTCTTGGTCGGTGGATAAAGAAATCAATGACAATGACCATGGTTTGGTGTATCCAATTTCTATGTCTCATCCGGAATTTGATGATTGTAATGGTCACATTAGAATCGATATGTTAGTCAAGAGCAATGTCCCGTGGCCGGTGGAACAGACTGCAAATATAGTAATTGATAAGAGTCAGAAATCAAGTGACTGCGGCTTGATTGAAACATCGCTTTCCGACGCCGCAATTCCAGATGGGAGAATTTCAATTTCATTCAAGATGAGAGCTATGAAAGGTGGAATTAACCAAGGTTCCAATGCAATTGATTGGTTGGCAGATTACACCAGCAAACCAGGGCCTGGTGAAGATCGACCTGGCACTAGTGCCCAGAGGTCTTGGGGTGCTGCTATGCCAGATGAAAGCAGCATTAGGTCATGGGACCTTGAGTCTGCCTTGGAATGCACTCTTGCAAATTATTCCACAAGCGGTGTTGCTACAGCCATAGAACAAGGTGGATACGTTTGGAGCGCATCAACTAACGTTGTTAACACAAACATTCGATGGAATATGTCGTGGGTAACCGAAGATGAGAGAGCCGGTTGGACGGTTGTTGAGGAAGACAATGGTGGTTGTTCTCTAATTGATGATGATAACATGGACGATGGAACTGTTCAATGGAATCGAAATGCTATACCTGAGACATTAACCATGAATTCATTGGAGTCCAGATTGCTTTCATCTTCTAGATATCCCGGATTGAACACTCACATCAATGACGGAAGTGGAGGATGGGATGATGGAGTAGAATATGGTTACAGATTATCAGTAACTCAAGATAATGAAATCTTAGACCTCATTCCAATTAATTTGGGAGAAGGCGCAGTTAGTGTCAACGTACAGAAATCTTGGACAGATGGCAATAACAGAAATCACGATGTGGTTTGTGTGATGGATGCTGAGAATGCAAGACTACTCGGATGGTATCACTTTTGGGCACCACCTAACTGATTCGGCATCGCCAATTCAGTCTACTAAAGCCATCTGAATTGTTAGTCAGTGTCGGCACATTGAACAGCCCTCCGAGCGCCGAAGGCGCTCGTATGTCCGTCGATAGAGAGGTGGAAGGTCTGCCTGAGGCAGGTTCAGCACCGCTGATTATCGATGCTGAATTTACTGAGGTCGAAGACAAGGGTCTGCCGACTTTAGATTCCGTAGATGAAATTAGTACAGTGCGGGCAAGGTCTCCCCTTGAGTTGCCAAAATCAGGACCTACACCCGAGGGCAGGGCGAGGGTTGTTACCATCATCAATCAGAAAGGAGGAGTCGGAAAAACCACGAGTGTAATCAATATCGCTGCGCAACTGGCCTTACGTGGACACAAAGTATTGGTTGTCGATGCAGATTCACAGGGCAATTGCGCAACAGGGCTTGGAGTAAACAAGAGTAGAGTCAAAACTACCACACGAGATCTAATTCTCAATCCAGAAAGTGCAGTAGAGAGCCGCCATGCGACCGCTGTTGATGGCGTTCACATAATCGTCGGAGATCGTTCTCTCGTTGGCCTAGAACAAGAGATGCTGAGACAACTTGGTAGAGAGCGAAGATTGACCGAAGCTCTAGCTCCACTATTACCGCATTATGATGTTGTAATCATTGATACACCTCCATCATTGGGAATAGTGACAATCAATGCACTGGTAGCAAGTGATGGAATAATTATTCCAGTCCAGACGGAATATTTTGCCCTCGAGGGATTAGCCATGTTGGCGGGTACAATTAGAGAGGTAAGAGGACTTCTAAATCCTAGATTGGGAGTTGATGGAGTGATGCTAACTATGCATGCTCCAACTACACTTAATCAACAGGTTGCGAGCGAAGTCAAAGAGGCATTCCCAGAATTACTAATCGAGCCAGCAATCCGACGCAATATCAAGCTGGCAGAAGCGCCCAGCCACGGCATACCAATCCATCTTCACGATCCAAACAGTAATGGCGGTCAGGACTACCAACAAGTAACCAGTGTGCTAGAATCACGTTGGGGGCTCTGAGTTTGTCGGAACCAGTTGATGCACCTCGTGTTGCCGTGCTGTGGATGATTTTTGGAAGCCTTTGCTTTGGTACGATGAATGCCTTGGTAAAGTATACCAGCGGTTTGGAAGGAATCGATGTTTGGATGGTGATTTTAGTTCGTTCTGCTGTGATAGCATTCGCAGTTGTTGTTTTCGCATTAAGTCGAGGAATATCATTGAAAATTAATGATTCAAAGACGATGTTCAAACGTTGCGCGGTTGGTCTAACAGCGATGATTCTGTATTTTTCCTCATTAGCAAAAATCCCTCTAGGTCAAGCCGTAACCTTGCAATATACCGCTCCTTTGTTTGTAGCATTACTCTCCGGTAGAATAATTGCCGAGAAGGTACAGCCTTCTGTAATCGCCCTTGTAATTACTGCATTTACTGGGATTGTACTGATAGTTTCACCTAATTTAGAATCAGTTGAGCCGTATGCTTTGCTTGCACTTGGCTCAGGTTTCTTTGCTGCTTTAGCATACATCTATGTCAGAGAATTGAGAAATACAGATTCTGCCACCTCAGTTGTATTTTGGTTCGCAGTTTTTTCAGTCGCAGGCTCAACTATTCAGGCGGCTCCAGATTTGTTTAGTCTGAACCTCCATACCTTTGCCGCATTGGTAGGAGTTGGTATCGGAGCAGGTGGGGGGCAAGTAGGGATAACTATGGCTTATCACAAAGCCAACGCAGCTTGGGTAAGTGCCTTTTCCTATGGTACTGTGCTTATCGCGACAATGTATGGCTTCTTTTTGTTCGATGAGGCGCTCAGCATTGCTGATTGGGCTGGTGGAGTGCTGATTGTTGGCTCAGGAATCGCCTTGGTTTTCTTAGCCCCTCCAGCTCAAGATTTAGACAAGTCAAATCAACAATAAATCTCAAAATATCCCTTGCAAAAATTGTTTGACGGCTTCAGTTATATCACTAATTATACCCGAAGCGAAATCCACAATATTTTCAATCAGAATTCCTATCATAATGATTCCAAAAAATACACCTAAGATTACAAATAAAGGCCAAATTGTCCCTTTACCAGGCTCTCCATCGGGAAATACTTCATCATGTTTTGGCGTTGGTAATCCCAATAATTTAGCCAACTCTTTAATCAGTTCAAAGTCAGGAACCTTAGACCATCCAAGGCAAACAACCTCGCTAATTTCAACAATCCATGGCTCTCCTTGAAATGTACTATATCCGTGTAATTTGACAAAAAATTCTTCAGTAGTACGTTGATTTACTTCTGGGTCGAAACTATCCTGATAACCTATGTCACCAGGAGATAATTCGTATCTGTAACTCCTTTCTCCAAATTCTATATTGGTTAATTCAGAAAGTGGTCTTTTCATACTGCGCCAATAAATCCCAGGAGTCACAATTAACGATTGTCTGAAAGCTACTTCGTTTCTTTCTACATCGATAGACACTTCAGATTTCGACCATAATCGGAAATATTGGTAACCAATAATCCACGTTGCGAAAAAACCTGGAATACCACAGCACACCGCTGCATCAATAGGTAATTGAGAATCTTCAGGTAATACAAAGGGTGACCAAAAAGGCCAACTAGCAACCGATAGAAATGGCGATAGTAAAATACTGAAAAAAATCAATTCCTTTAGAGGAGGTTTAGAACTGATCACCCCACCTTTTGCCTTCTCGGACTTCATTCTGTCTTTGACGAATGGTGAAGGCGGCTGCTCCATGTTGTTCCTTTTTGATTAATAATCCAATAAAATATTCTCCGAATTAACAATTTTCAGACTCAAAATTACGCAACGCTTGCGAAGTTCAAACACAAGATATATTACTCTAGTATTACTCCACGAATACATGGGTTCCATGGTTATGATAGGTGTAGAACTTGGATGTGAGTATCGACAAAGATTAGCGAATTACAGTATTGAGGAGCTAGTTGAAAGCTACAATCGAGAGCAACCAATACAAACTTGGGTTAGTGCTAGAGGAAGATACCTTATTGCTCTTAGAGAAGCATTCCTAAACACCGGATTCGACTGTTCAAGTTTTATCTCCGAAACTGGAATGTCATTAGATTTCCAAGTAAAAATAGATGGCGATAAAATAATTCCAGCTTAACTCTGTAAGAATTGTTGATTCGGGTATCACTTTGGTGTGATTCCTTCTTTCTTGAGGAATTTTTCGAGTCCCTCCTCATCAAGGGGTACATCGAATAGACTGGAGAGATATTTGACCATGTTTGCGACGTCGAAACCATCGACCACGATTCTGCCCAACTCCCGGCCACCCTTGGGCCCACTCCTGACAGAGGCGGAAAACTCGACCTCGTCTCCGCTCTTGTCCACACGGGGCCTCACGAATGTGATCTCGCTTGCATCTATCTGAAACTTCCTAGATTTCACGGTCACGCCGTCGAAGGTGAAGTCGTCCCAGTATTTTTGGTGATAGTTTGTAAGTCTCCTAAGCAAGGTCATGAAACCGGAGAATAGACCAGAAACAAGGACCAAGAATGCGAGGAAGAAGAGGAAAACACCCAACCCCACCTTAGCAGATTCGAACAAACCGGCCTCTCGATAAGTCATCACGAAAAAGAATAATCCAAGAAAAACACAAGACCCCCCTAGAAACACTCCTGCTAAACCGCCATCCATTCTAAACAGGTTTATCGAATTCGCATTTCCCTTGACTCTCACGACCCCGTTATGCATCTCCTTGACCTTGGCAAGATGGAACTCAGGCGAACTCATGACAATTAGGAAGGGTTCATTTTTCTTAATATCATAACATAAATTGTTATCGCTTATTGATTTATGCTCAAACATCGGTGCCCTTTTGTTTTCCTAGCACCGCCAGCACAGCCATTGGATAAGGCAAGTCAACACTAAATTTTCACACCCCTCGGAATATTCGATGGAAATAACCGCGATGACCGTTGTCTTCTTTCTTTTAGGCTGTGGAATAGGATATCCCGTAATGGTATATTCAAAGAATCGAGGCCTAATTCCTTGGGTTTTGATACCTCTTATTGGTTACTCAATTCCATTATTCACAATAGGCCCACACCCGATTGTTTTGGGACTATACCTACCCCTAGCTGGCTACCTGCTATACGTTGGTCAGATGGTGATTCGTAACCCGAGTGCAATCAATGAGTTCTGGCTAGAATTTGGGAATAAAAATGAATAATTTATCCTGACAAAATTTCTTCATTGTTATTCTCCCGGTCAACCAACGCATGGAAGAGAGATTCGCTGATAACCTTCCTTGGCCATATCACCTTATTCCTATTCTAACAGGACTGATTGGGCTGCTAATCGGAAGTTATCTAATCGAGCCGTACGGAGCATTAGCGAAGACCACTTTTCCTGCAATATGCCTGATAATAGGTGGCTTTGGTGGAATGATATTGTTAGGTAACATATCTGATAAAAAAGGGAACGATGAATCATAGGGTA
>Ga0160423_10003976_pt1 | contig 12218 bp, 12 predicted proteins | sample CRUFie14St8metaG_FD_108191 | JGI IMG/M metagenome (GOLD analysis project Ga0160423, IMG submission 108191) | Marine microbial communities from the Costa Rica Dome - CRUD Field 142mm St8 metaG | ecosystem: Environmental > Aquatic > Marine > Oceanic > Photic zone | place: Costa Rica: the Eastern... | reverse complement strand
ATTCAATGATGAATGAAGAGGGGACTCGCAATCTTGAAGGCTACAATAAAAAAGCATCAGAGGCTCTTCCTTTTATTGTTGTTTTTATTGATGAAATGGCTGATCTAATGATGACAGCTGGTAAAGAGGTTGAACATTATGTACAAAGACTTGCACAAATGGCTAGAGCATGCGGCATACATTTAGTGATGGCTACGCAAAGACCAAGTGTAGATATAATCACAGGCAGTATAAAAGCAAACTTTCCATCAAGGGTTAGTTTTCAAGTAGCTAGTAAATACGATAGCAGAACAGTACTAGGCGAGATAGGGGCTGAGCAGTTGTTGGGAAATGGTGACATGTTAATGACTAAAAATGGAGCAAACCTAATTAGATATCAAGCTGCATTTATATCCGATAATGAAGTTAACAAACTAATTTTAGAGATTAAAAGAAGTCAAAAAGTTGAGTATTTAGAAGAACTAGATGAAATAATCAAAAATGATGATGAGCACTTTGATAATTTGAGTGAAGAAGATGAAGCTATGATAACAAAGTCAATAGATTTAATTAAGACGACAAACAAAGCCTCAACTAGTTATTTGCAAAGAAATTTCCAAATTGGATATAATAAAGCAGCTAGAATTATGGAAGCCCTTGAACAAAGAGGAGTTGTTTCTGCACCTAATCACTCTGGCAAAAGAGAAATCTTAATCAATAATTAATTTTAATAATCCATTCTTAGATGAAACTTTGAATACAAAATTAATTTTTTTTTTTAGGATATTTTTGATATTTGTCAAATGTGTATCAATCTTATTTATGGAAACTTCTTTATCTTTAGGCCAGATTTTTTTGTATAAATCATTTTTTGATATACCGTGATCAAATAAGAATAAATTACTTAATATCAGAGAGTGTGTATATGTTAATTTACATGAAGATATTTTATTTTCTATTTTTTGTTGAATTGGATAATAATCAACTTCATTATAGCTTATTTTATAATTAGAGATTTTATAAAAAATTTTTTCTTTTAAATCATTATAACTAAATGGGTATTTGAAAATATCGGATGTAGTTTGAAAATTAATTATTACTTCTTTCTGATTAAATGAAAAATATATTTTATCAAAAAAATAATCAGAATTTACAGTAAAATAATCTTTTTCATATTGAACAATTAAGGATGATGTGTGTTTAGAAAAGAAATTTTTTGATTGGTCACAAATTAAAAACATATTTAGTGTTTATATTCAAAGAAAGGGCTATCCCAGAAATAAATATCGTAAATTTCCTTATTTTTACAATCATAGAAGTATACTGATAAGTTGACATTAATATCTGAACTGATTGATATTCTTTTTAAAAACATATTATTTTGATATTTTTCAAATTTTAAAGTGTACTCATCAATTTGATATTTTTCATTAATATTTGGAAATTCACTAGCAATATTTGTTAAATTTTCAAATAAATATCTTTGTGTTTTGTTTGAATTTAAAAGTGTTTTTTGATGGTTATGAATTACTTTCATGGTTTTGTGTGCATAGATGATTGTATACAAATTTTTGTCTTCATATTGATATCTAGTTTTATTTTTTTTTATAATAAATGTTCCCTGTTGAACTTGGCCATCTTGATATACTTCTTCAAAAAGACATGAAAATTCTAGTGCGTAAATTGTATTAAAAAAAAAAATAGAAATTAAGGTCAATAAATATTTCATTCAAAAATTCTAGAGCCAATCCTAACTAAGTTAGATCCACTCTTTAGTGCAAATTGATAGTCAGAACTCATGCCCATGCTTAATAATAAATTTTTATCTAAGTTCTCCCTAAGTTCATACATCGCATTAAAATATAAAGATGAATCACTATTATTAGGAGGTATACACATCAAACCTACAATATTTAATTTCTTTTTTATTGCATATTCGTAAAATTCGTTAACTGAAGTTTGATCGATACCTGATTTTTGTGGTTCATTTCCTATATTAACTTGAAGAAAAAATTTTTTAGTTTTGTATTCATATTTTTTTATAAATTCACTGATCAAATCAATAATCTTATACCTATCAATAGATTGAATAACATCAAATAACCTTAGCGCTGATTTAACTTTTTTAGACTGTAAGGGCCCAATCAAATGAAGTTCTAAATGTTTATTATTAATTAGAATTTGACCATATTTTTTTTCTGCCTCTTGCAATCTATTTTCAGCGAAAATATGCACATCCTGTTTTATCAACTCATTTATATCTTCTGCGGATCTATTTTTAGTCACAACGCATAATTTTACATTTCTATATGAAAGGATATTTTTTTTAATTTCTCTGAGTTCTTTTATATTGACAGTCAAAAGGAAAGATTAGTGATGTTGAAGTTCTAAAATAATATCAAGATTATCTCTATCAATAAGTTTTTTTTCCTGGTTTGATATTGATATGGAGTCAAAGTTTTTAATATGGAAAGGATTTTTTTTTACGTAATTTTCAATAAATTCATAATCTAGATTGAGGCTTATTCCTGATTGAATAAGATGAGAAATAACCCGAGCAAGAGTTTCAAAGGTGTTATTTTCAAGGGCATCGTAGTTAATTATAATTCCCCTTAATGTATTAATTGCATTTATGTTTGTCCAACTGGAATTATTAATTGACCAACTGTTTATATTTTCTTCTATATAATTATCTTCACTGAAATAATGTTTTTTTAAATTATCTCCACTTAGTAATCCTTGTGAGCTATTTACTTGCTTTAGATCTTTATTCATGAATTTATATTTCTTTAATAAAGAGTAAGGGCTTCTTGTTATATAAATATATGCTCTTGTGAGGTAGAAATGAGTGAAATATAAATTACTTGAGGTCTCAAAAAAAGCACTTGATGTGTTGAGTATTTGAAATTTATTAGGATAAGCTTCAGATATTATATATTGATATATGTAGTTATATTTACAAATCATTTCAAAATTTATTTTTGGGAGAGAATATTCTTTAGCAAATTCCTGTAGAAAAAGATGATATTCTTTTGCGGGGCAGTGATCAATCCTTTGGAATTTAAAATACTCATTCATAAACTTATTCAAATATTGGTAATCATCTTTATCAAAGCTATTTATCCAAACTAAATTTTTTGAAAAAAAATTTTCAAACTTTTGATGATTAGTAAAATAAACTAAATAATTAACTATTTTATCAAAATTAAGATTTTTATTTTTAAAATAACTACTCTGAAAGGTTTCTTTCATAGAGTTGATATCATTATTTTTAATATATGTTTCTAAAAGATTTTGATGATATCTTTGTTTAATTTTATGAAATAACATTTATTTTAAACCGATAGTATAATATATATCTTTCTAATGTCGAATAGTCCAATTAATCAGGTTGCTTCATTGATGAGCAAATCGCAATTCTTTGAGGCCGAAAAGGTTTTGTTGAGTATTTTATCAAAGTCTAAAAAAGATTTTATTTTACTTAAAACACTTGGGCTATGCCTACTTTTACAAAACAAACACAAAGGGGCAATGGAAGCTTATTTAGAAGCCGATAGTATAAAATCTGATGACTTTGATGTAGTTAATAATTTAGCACACTTATACTTAAAGTATGAGGAGTTTCAAAAATCTTATGATTTAGCCTTAAAAGCTAATAGAATAGGTCCAAATAAAAATCAACCTTTTATTACCCTATTGGAACTAGATTTAAAAAAGAGAAATTTTCATGAAGCACGAGATAAAATTCCAGAAATTACAAAAAGGATTGATTTTAATTCCCTAATACAAAACCCAAATGTTTTGTACTCTATATTAGATGTTTACGTTGCACTTAAAGATAATGACAATCTTATAAAATTTTTGAATTACATAAATGATAAAGTTTTTAATCCTGAAGTTTTTTATTATCAATCATCAGCACTCCCAGAAAACCTAAACCAAAGAAACATTGACAAAGCAAAAGAAGTTTTAAAATTTGATGGATTTAAAAATCCAGTAGAAAGGGCAAAAACATTATCTCCAATATTATTTGGTTTTGCAAAATATCATGAAAAAAATAAAGAAAGAGAAATCTCAGATAATTATTATCACTTGGCAAATAAAGAGGTCGATAAGGTTCAAAGATTTATGCCCCTTGAAAATCAAAAACTAATTTCTAGAGTAAAAAATTCTTTTTTAAATAATCAGCATAATTTTCCTAAAAAAGACGGTAAGGGGCTTATATTTATCTTGGGCATGCCAAGGTCTGGTACTACTTTGGTAGAATCAATAATAGCTTCTTCACCAAAAACAATTTCAGGAGGAGAGCTCACATCTTTCCACGATTTAGTAACTTCCAAATTTGATGAAAGTTCTGAAGTAACAGTTTATGAAGATCCTGGAAAAACTTATTTAGAACGAATTAAATTTATTCGTGGTGAGAATAAAAATTTTATTGATAAACTTCCTGGAAATTATCATACCGTTGGATTTATTAATGAAGTATTTCCTAATGCTAAAATCATTTATCTCAAAAGAGATCCATGGGATACTGCAATATCCATCTATAAACAATTCTATGTTTCAAACATACCATACGCTTCTACCTTTTTTAACATTGCTATTACCTATGCTAATCATGAAGAGTTGATGCGTTTTTGGCATGAAGAATGTGACATTCAATTTTTAACAGTTGAGTATGAAAACCTTGTTAAAGATATTCAAAATACTTCAAAAGAGATTTATGAGTTTTGTAATATTGATCATGTTTATGATGCAGAAAAAAGAAAAGAGCACTTTGCCAGAACAGCAAGCAAAAACCAAGTTAACAAAGATGTCCATACCACTTCCATAGGAAAGATATCCTTTGAAGACAAAAAAGAAGATTTTTTAAATTTTCTTGAAAATCAAAGGTTATATTGGAAAAAACAGCGTTCTTAAATGTTGCAAAAATGCAACATTTTTCCAAATATACATAATTTTTACTAATCTTTTAATGCATTTTTTATGAATGGGTTCATATTTATGTTCGATTAATATTAATCATACGAAAGGAATAATTATGAAAAAACTATTAATTATGGCTTCTGCTTTAACGGCTGCTGTATTTTCATCAGCTAAAGCAGATATCTCCGTATCAGGATCAGCTGGACTAGCAATGATCTCTGGCGGAAATGTTATCGATGGTGCTCCAGCTGTAACTGCAGGTGCCGGTTTATCTGCAACTAGTGCTTCAAATAGATCTACATCTGGAACTCTATTCCAACAAGGTGGTGCGGTATCATTTGCAATGTCAACAACAACTGCAAATGGCATGACTGTATCAACAAGTGGTGGAATTACTATGGACAGTAATGATCGTGTAAGCAATAAGGGTGTTTCAGGTCTTGCTGCAATGACTTTTGCTGCTGATGGTTTCTCTTTAACTGTTGGTGACATCGACCTACCTGCTGGTGGCGGTGTTGGTGAAGTTGGTTTTGTTGCATCTGCTCAAGTTGATAACGGTGGTTACACTCAAACTGGTATCGTAACTGGTGTATCTGATACTGAAGGTTATGGTTTCACAGCTTCTACATCTGTAGGTGCTGCATCTGTAACATTTGGTTACTTACTAGATAAAAACCCTGAAGGTGCAAACAACGCTGAGAGCGCATCTGGTGACTATGGTTCAGGTGTAACTGTTGCTATGCCAATGGGTGACCTATCTTTAACTTTAGGTTATGCTAACGTAACTGGAACAGCTGACGAAACAACAGCTGGTGTAGCTGTATCATATGGCCTTGGTGGCGGTACATTAAAGTTAGGCTATGAGTCTACAGATGAGGCAACTGACTCTTCTACAATGTCAGCTGCGTTCTCAGGTTCACTTGATGCAGACACAACATATGCTATCGGTTACACAGACGGTGAAGCTGGTGCACTTGCAAGTACTGCAACTGAAGTAAAACTAACGAGAGCTCTTGGTGGCGGAGTATCAGTTTTTGCTGAAATTCAAAGCCTTGACGGATCAGGTACTTCTGGAACAAACATGGCAGTTGGAACAACTGTAGCGTTTTAATATCAGTTAATCATTAATTTAAAAAGGCGAGTAATTTTACTCGCCTTTTTTTTTGTCTTGTAATAATATGAATTTTTTCAAATGCTAAATAAAATAGTAATAAATCTGGGACTGTTATCTTTTAGCTTATTATTAATATCTTCTTGTTCAAACAAAGATGAATCTCTTTTAGGCGGGCAATATCAAGAAAATTTAATTAAAATGGATAAAGTCTACGGCTATTGTGACAACCCTCTTAGAAATTTTGATAAAACATCCATTAAATATAAAGTGTGTAAAGACAAAGAGTCTGCTGCCGGGAATGATGGTGTAACAGATGATGAATTTAGTTTATTTGACCTAACTAATTTAAGAAACTTTGAAAGCCCTAATGTTGTTTATAACAATACAGCAAATAAAAGTTTGTGGGATGGCTCAATGAATGTTTTATCACCTTACCCAATTAAAAATTTTGACTCAGAGTTTGGCTATATAGAAACTGATTGGATATATGAAGAAAGCAATCTTGAACAACGATGTCTTATAAAAATTCAAATTGTTAGTCTTGAATTGGTTTCTAATGGTGTAGAAGCGAAATTTCTTTGCCAAAAGAAAATTGAAGGGCAATGGGTTCAAGATAAAAACGATTACTCAAAAGCTGAAAAACAAATTGTATTAGCTGTCCTTTCAGAAGCAGGGCGCTACAACCAACAAAACTAAAACATTTTTAATGCACAAGTATATCTTAGAAATGTTTCCCTATCCCTCAGGCAATATTCATATGGGGCATGTGAGAAATTACGTCATTGGTGATATATACGCAAGATATCAAAAATTACAGGGGCACGAAATTACCCACCCTATGGGATGGGATGCGTTTGGGCTTCCCGCAGAAAACGCAGCCATTGAATTTAATACCCACCCAAAAGATTGGACATACAAAAATATAGACAACATGAAAAACCAGCTATCTATGTTAGACTTAAAACTAGATTGGCAAAGAGAGCTGGCTACATGCGATATTAGCTATTATCGTTTTCAACAAGAAATTTTTATTGAGCTTTATAAAAAAGGTTTGGCATATAAAAAAGATGCGCTTGTCAATTGGGATCCCGTTGACCAAACAGTCTTGGCTAACGAGCAAGTTATTGATGGCAAAGGTTGGAGAACTGGTGCTGATGTTGAACAAAAAGTTTTATCTCAATGGTTCTTTAAAATTACTGCATATGCTGAAGAACTCTTACAAGGTTTAGAGGAACTACATGAATGGCCCGAAAAAGTTAAAATTATGCAAAAAAACTGGATTGGCAAATCTGTTGGATGTGAGATTAAATTCAAAATATTTGACAGAGAAGATCATTTAAAAATCTATACAACAAGGCCTGATACTATTTTCGGTGCTTCATTTGTGGCTTTATCCATTAATCATAGTTTTGTATCTGGTGTTTTAGAGGAAGAAAAATTAAAAGAAATTATCAAAGAATTTGAAGAAAGTGACGATAAAGAAAAAATTGGTTACCAACTACCCTTATATGCGATTAATCCCGTGACAAAAGAAAAGTTACCTATTTATGTAGCAAATTTTGTTTTAGATACATATGGCCAAGGGGCTATTTTTGGCTGTCCCGCGCATGATGAAAGAGATTATGAATTTGCAAAAAAATACTCTCTGCCAATTATTAAAGTTCTTGAATGTAAAGACTCAGAATTGCCCTATACCGAGGATGGTTTAATCATTAATTCAGATTTTTTAAATGGTCTAACCAAAGATAAGGCTATTGAAAAAATCATTACTTTTTTTGAAGACAATAACTTAGGAAATAAAAAAACAAATTATAAATTGAGAGATTGGGGTGTTTCAAGGCAAAGATATTGGGGCTGCCCTATACCAGTCATATACTATGAAGATGGGTCTTATAGAGTTCTTGATAAAGATGAATTGCCAGTCGCTCTTCCCCTCGATGTACAATTAAATGGAAAACGGAATGCTTTATTAAATCAAGATGATTGGAGAAAGATTAAGTGCAAGAAAACAGGAAAGATAGCATACCGAGAAACAGACACTTTTGATACATTTGTTGACTCTTCGTGGTATTTTCTAAGATTTTTAGATAACAAAAATGATGTCGAACCATTTAATTCTGAATTAATCAATAAAATGATGCCAGTCGATAAATATATAGGTGGTATCGAACATGCAATTCTTCATTTACTTTATTCTCGGTTCTTCACCAGAGCTCTGAGAGATATTTATGGATTAAATTTTTCAGAACCATTTAAAGAGCTTTTCACCCAAGGTATGATTACCCATAGAACCTATAAAAATGAAAATGGTCAGTGGGTTCTTCCATCTGATGTAGGCATTATAGATAAAAATTTTATTCAACTTTCATCAAAACAAAAAGTTAAAGATGGTCCAGCTGAAAAAATGTCTAAATCAAAAAAAAATGTTGTCGATCCAGAAAGTATAATTTCAAATTATGGTATTAACGCTACCCGCGCATTCATGATATCTGACTCTCCACCAGAACGTGATCTAGAGTGGACAGATTCTGGAATTCAAAGCGCAAAAAATCTTACTTTTCGAATAGAGAATTATTATAATAATAAAAGAAATACTAAATTAGCAAATGAAAATATCTATAAGTTAATTCACAAAAATTTATATCAAATAAGTGAAAATATTGAAAAACTTGCTTTGAATAAATATGTTGCAAATATTTACTCTATTTTTAATTTATTAGAAAAAAATAGTATTGATGTAAAAAATGAATTAGGTAAAAAAATATTGATTTGTCTTAATCCCCTTTTTCCTGATTTAACTGCTACTCTTTATCAAAAATATTTTATAGATGACATTAATTCAGTCTTGTGGCCAAAAATAGATCTTCGGTCAATTGAGGATACAGAAATTACCCTCCCAATACAAATCAATGGAAAATTAGTTACCACAATTGATGTACAAAAAGATTATAATTTTGATGAAGTTTTTGGATCTATCGTATCAAACCCAAAAATTAATGATAAAATTTCAGGTAAAAAGCTAATAAAAAAAATTAATGTTCAAAATAAAATTATTAACCTTATTTTTACTTAGTATTTTTTTTCTTAGCTGCTCAAAAAAAGTAGACCTAAAAAAACAATATAGTGTTGATGTAGTTTCTGGTCAGGATAACTTTAGTTATCAAAATACATTAATCCAATATTTGGACTCAATGAAGCTTTATTCTACCACTAATAATAATTATGTTATTAAAATATCACCAAACCTAAATCAATCAGTTTTCATAACTAATATCGACAAAACATCTGATAGGAAAAAAATCACATTATCAGCGAATTATAATGTTTTCAAAATACTCGAAAGTTTAAATGTTGAATGTAATGTATTCTCACAAACTTATAAAAGATCTTCTACATATTTATTTGCATCCGGTGAATTTAATCAAAGTAACGTGGCAGCAGATGAGGAAATTACTCAGAATTTAATAAATTTAATAACTAATGATTTTATTGATGATTTACTTCGATTAAACACAAGAGAAAGTTGTACTTTAAAAAATTGAGTCAAAATATCAAAAATATTAAAGAGTTTTATTCAGATTATTCCATAAAAACAATTTATCTAAACAATTTAAGCGAAGCTATTAATATATTTTATATTCAATTATTTGAAATTTATTCAAATAATAAATTTAAATTTAAAAATATTGATCAAAATAAAGATACAAAATTTGCTACAGCAGATTTATTTGGACTAGAAAATATATATGTAACGTCTAAAAAAATAAAAATACCGGAAGATAATAAAAAAATTATTTTTTTATCGTATGCTGAATTTAAAAAATTAGACAAAACTCAAATAAAAATAAATACTTATAACCATCAGTTAGATTTGAATTATTATATTAAAAGCCTAGATTTAGAAAACTCAATAATTGAAAACTTAAAATACTATCTGAGCTCATATCCATTTTTACTAAGATCAGAAATTGATAAAATATTTATTAATAAAAATTACAATGAAAAGTTGGACAAAGCGGTTGAGATTAGCAATGATGATATTGGAAGTATAAGATCTAGGATCTTTAAATTAAAAAAAGAAAGTTTAGACATCATAGAAATTTATAAATTAACAAAGAAAGAAGCAGAAATTAAAAAACTTAATTTTTTAATTTATTAATCAAAAAATTATACTGCTCTAAATTATTATAAAATATTTTGATATTACCTTTTCCGTTTTTATTATAAGTGATTTTTGTCTTAAATCCGATAGTTTGATTTAAGTTGATCTCTTCTTGTATTAAATTAGGTTCTTTTGCCTTGTTTTTGGAAGAATTTTTTTCAATATCTCTTACAGATGCTTTACCCATATTTAAACTTTCAAGAAGTTTATTATTTAAATCCTCTGGTTTTTTCCCCACTAGGGCTCTCGCATGACCCATAGAAATTATACCTTTATTAAGTAAGTCAGAAAAATATTCATCTAGATTTAAAATTCTTAATAAATTTGTAATATGAGATCTACTTTTCCCGACAATCCTAGAAAGATGATCGTGAGTATAGCCATTTTTTTCAATCAATCTTTGATAGGCCTGGGCTTCCTCAGTGACTTTTAAATTTTCTCTTTGAATGTTTTCTATTAAAGATATTTCATCTTTATCTAAATCATTTGGTAACAGTAATGCTGGTAAAATCTTTAAATTGGCAATTTGTGCTGCTCTCCATCTTCGTTCTCCAGCAACTAATATATATTTATCATCGCTTTTTTTAGTTAGGATAAGTGGTTGTATTAAGCCATTTTTATGAATTGATTGAGCTAGTTCTTCTATTTTTTCCTTATCAAAATCTTTTCTTGGCTGGTTTTCATCTCTAAAAATATTTTCAATAGGGATTAGCAGTAAGCCATTGTCATTTTTTTTGTCAAAATTTAAGTCATTCTTACTACCAAGCAATGAAGAAAGACCCTTTCCTAGCTTTTTATTGGGCGCCATTGATACTACTCCTTTCTAAAAATTCTTTTGCTAACGCAATATAGGCTTGTGAACCACTACATTTTAAATCGTATATTATTGCTGGCAGTCCATGACTTGGGGCTTCAGATAAAGTTACATTTCTTGGAACATTAAATTTATAAACATTAGTATCAAAATAGTCCCGAGCTTCTTTTTCAATCAAAGAGGACAAAGAATTTCTTTTATCAAACATCGTTAAAATAATTCCATTTAATTTTAATGCTGGATTTAAATTATTTTTAACAGCATCAATAGTTTTTATTAATTTAGATAAGCCCTCTAAAGCAAAAAATTCACACTGAACAGGAATTAGCACTTGATCGCTCGCAGTAAGGGAGCTTATTGTAAGCAATCCTAGAGTAGGTGGTGTATCAATAAATATATAATCATAACTTTGATTGAGATTTGAAATATAATTTTTGAGTAAAAAATTTCTATTTTCATCTTCGGCTAATTCATATTCTGCTGCTGCTAGATCTTCACATGCGGAGATCACATGTAAATTTGGTATTTGAGATTTTTTAATAGCGTCATTGATATTTATAGAATTACTAAAGACTTTGTATATTGATAACTCTGGATCATAAGAATTAAATGACATTGAGGAGTTGTATTGAGGATCCATATCAATAATTAAAACTTTTTTATCTATCGAGGCCAAAGCAGTTGATAAATTGACAACTGTAGTTGTTTTGCCAACACCCCCTTTTTGATTTGCAATTGTAATAATCATCTTGCTTGTAAAATTATAATTCTGGATTCATCAGAAGTGATACTTGGAAAATCTCTCCAACTAAAACTTTTATCATTAACTAATTTTAATTCATCTAAATAAGACTTCCCTTTCAATAGAACATATTGGGTTCGGTTAGTAACCATCTGTTTAGTAAAGTTTAAAATTTTTGAGATTGGGGCAAAGGCTCTTGCCACAATGTATTGTGCGTTTGATAAAGAAACATCGGCCAAAGGTAGATTATGAATAGTGAAATCTAAACCTAGTCGTAATTTGCAACTCTCAAGAAATGCTGATTTTTTTGGTGATTTTTCAACTAAATGTAAATTTTTATATCCAATAATTGATAGCAATACTCCTGGTAAGCCAGCCCCTGTGCCTAGATCAATGGTTAAATTATTTTTCTCATTCATATGTTGATGTATTTGTATGCAATCTAAAAAATGTCTTTGATCAAAATCTTCAATTGTACTTT
>Ga0160423_10003975_pt1 | contig 12219 bp, 5 predicted proteins | sample CRUFie14St8metaG_FD_108191 | JGI IMG/M metagenome (GOLD analysis project Ga0160423, IMG submission 108191) | Marine microbial communities from the Costa Rica Dome - CRUD Field 142mm St8 metaG | ecosystem: Environmental > Aquatic > Marine > Oceanic > Photic zone | place: Costa Rica: the Eastern... | reverse complement strand
GAAACTAGACCCTGAGGATATAGAGTCTAGACCTATGGGAAGCCAAGGGGAAGATGTGATAATGGGTAAGCAATCAAGAGAGAAGTTTCCCTTTAGTATTGAGTGTAAAAACCAAGAGGCTCTTAACATTTGGAAAGCTTACGAACAAGCTGAGGAGAATTGTAAAGGCTATGAGCCTATAGTCGTAATCAAAAGAAACAAGACTAAACCTTTGTTGGTTATTGACGCTGAAAAGTTTATTAGATTTATAGGTATATTAGTTGAGGAGGAGGAACAGTAATGAGTAATTTAGTACAAAAAGTACCTAGTCTACCTATGTCTCGTGTCGACCCATACGAAAAACAAGTAGCATTTAAAACACCAGACTCCTTTACTTCTTGTTGTGGAATTTGCAACCCAAGGTCAAAGAAATTTTCACAAGAAGAAACAATGAAAAGGAAGGAAGAAATAATTAGGAGGAGAGATTAATGTCTATGTTAGTAGAACAATTACAAGAAGAGTTGAAAGAAAGGAAGAAGGCTTGGTGGGAATGGCATAAGAAAAACCCTCAGGTATGGGAGAAGTTTGAAGAGTACACCTTACAAGCGATAGCCTCAGGGAGAAAGAACTATTCTCAATGGGCAATCATCAATCGTATAAGGTGGAACGCTGAGGTCGAAACAAAAGGTGGGGACTTCAAGATAAGCAATGACTACATATCTTTCTACGCTAGACTCTTTCATGTCAGGTATCCACAGTATGAAGGCTTCTTTAGAACTAAACCATTCAAAGAAGAAAAGCTAATCGAAAGATTAGTTGGAGCTGAACTATACTAGCCTGAAAAAATCTGGGTCGCAGGTACGTGCTGATGTCAAAAAAAATTTCATACCCTAGCTAGAGAAAGTATTTACCGGTAAATATTTTATCGTTGTATCTTGGATACAGCCCGGAACACCTATTGCAGTCCAATATATGTTTCTTGTTGCCTTCTCATATCAGGAATGTATTGCAAGAGTGCATTACGTCTTTCCTCAAGACTTCTAAGTGCTTCCCTTTTTTGTTCAGGGTCTAGGGTTTCGCTACGATAAACTGCTTTTACTTGGTCTGCTATTCTCTTCAAGCCTCTGTCTATTCTTAATACTTGTTCCCTTGTTTGTAAGTATCCTTGGTTGTTATTTGCGTAAGCTTGATACTCGTCTACTCTGCCTTCTTTGACAAGCTTGTTCATAGTTGCTATCACTTTGTTGCTCTCTTCTCTCATTTCGTAATACTGTTGTTGCAAACCACCACCCAAAGGACTGCCAAAGAAACGTTTTAAGAGGGGTAATTGGTCTACCCTAGGTCTGATGTAGTCTCTACCGGTAAGACCCTTTAGAACTGTGTCTACGAGGCTCAGACCATAGCCACCGAGGGTACCTAAATATCCATTCAACGTATACTCTATTTTCATTGGACTTATGTTGAACGCCTCTCCAACAATCTTAGCTAACTCATTAGTCGTCTCTCTATATTGTTGTCCGTCCTCAATAGATTGCTCCATGTATGGAGGCACAATAGGACTTCCGGTAAAGCTACTACGATTGTAGACAAAAGCTTCCATGAATGGTTTCAATACTTGAAAATCAAGAGGGTTGAACTTTGCAGTATCAAGAAATGCTCTACTCAAAGACTCTCCGGTTTCTCCGAAACTTGCTTGTCCGGATACTAAGTCCATAGTCCTTTCAGGTATTACTTTAAACATGACACCAATCTCAAAAGGAATAGGAAGCTTCACAGGAGGAAGGTCTTTACCTGTGAAAATCAACCAATTGTTATCTCTCTCTTCTCTTCGTCTTGCTCTGTATTCATCTGTATCTCCAACCATTAAGTAATACAAAGCTGTAGCAAAAGTAAGTAAGGCTCCATTTGCTACAAAACCTTTGATAACTCTGCTTTGTAATTCAGGGTCCTGACGAATACTAGCGTCAAATTCTTTTGCTGAGTATTGACCTGTGGCAGACCTATAAAGAACATCAAGACCTTGTATCCTTGCGTTCATAAAAGGTATGGCAGTCGTCACAATTCTAAATATAGGATTAGCTCCTCTTCTTGAGAAGTTAATTATTTCTTTAGCTTGATAGGCTGCCTCTGCTACATCTCCGGTTTCTTGTAAAACTTTTAGATAAACAGCTTTTCTAGTTGCTCCATCTGATTTGTATGTTTGTTGTCCTAACCAATCCCATAGCTTAACAGTAGCGTCAACAGGATTGAGTGACCCATTCTTGCCTAAGCCTTGCAGTCTATATTGTTTCTTTAAAAAAGATGAAATGCTCATTGCGTCATTTGAATAATCATATCCACCTAACACACCAAACCTTTCTAGCTCAGTCATGTCAGAAGCAAAACCTTTGGCTGTATCCAACACAGGTATAAAGTTTGCACCACTTGTAACAAATGCTGATAACGTATCTCTGAACATATTGACCATCATAAATCCGGGGTCTCTTGTGACAGTCTCACGAAGTATTGAAGCCGGTATTGCTAAAGCTTTTAATAAAAATCCATCATCAGTCACACCTAAATTATTTAAACCTTCAAGGTATGGACCAAGCTCTGCGTCTACTTCTAAAAATCTTCTTATCCCTTCAACATGAACAGGTATAACTTCTTTACCTATTCTGCCTCTGACTTCATCAGGTCTAATAAATCTACCTCTACCACTCAATACAAAGTTTCTAGCTAGTTTAGATAAGCCATCGTTCTTCATTCCGGCTGTAAGAATTGCAAGTTGATTTCTTAATATGGCATCTAAAAAAGGAACGTCTATATCTTTCTTACTACCTTTGAGTTCTATACCCAATGGATTACCTGTAAGCAATCCGGAGCCTATACGTGGAGCAGCCATGTCCAAACTCTGATTTTCCATTTCTCTATAGAAAGGAAAGTGGTCTGCGTTTTCTCTCCAGATTTGTGCAGTACCTCTAGTTTCTATTAGCTCTCCTTCTTTTGCACGTGAGTTATATATCTCAACTGCTTTAAGAAGTGCTTCTCTGTTTCCAGATTTAGCTACATCAGTAAAGCCAACTTTATTTAGAGCAACCCTAAACTCATTGTCACTTCTTTCTTCCTGAAGTATACCGGTATCCACTCCATAGTTTATTGTGTACTCATTAAACTTTTGATAGTCGTCAAATACTTTTTCAATCCATTTATACTCCTGACCTATTTGTAAACCATCTTGTATTTCTTGGTCAGACAAAGGTATCTCTATAAGTCTTTCCTCTGTAATAGTTCCGTCCTTTTGCTGAACTTTAATTTTATCTTTTACTAATCTTCTACCTCTTCTAGCTATAAAATAAGCTTTCGTTAAAGACTCAAAGTCTATGCCATACTCTGCAGAGTTTTGATAAATCGGAGCAAATATATTTATTAAATTTAATTCAGAGTTTGTAAGTGTGGAAGTCAGACCATCTTTTAAGGTTACAGGTCCATGACTCATCATGGCAGATAAAACACCTCTAGCATTATCTATAAATCTTAAAGCTTGAATTGCTCCGGTAGAAGCACGTCTTTCTAATTCAAGCACTTGACTAGAGTCACCGGCTAAAATCTTTTGACCGGTTAATAACATTTGTTTGTTGTCTATAAGCTCTTGTCTAAATCTATTTATAAAAGAACGAACAGACTCTGCAGCATTTGTGACACTATCTAATGCGTCATAGAAACCACCTCCTGATGCAGGTTTGCTTCTACCTCCTGTTTTGTCTACAACATTTTGATACTGTGAAGGTATAGTTCCTGAGCCTCTCATGTATGGGTCCTCAGGTAATATATTCTCAGGCTTTAATCCATTCCTTACTTCTAGTGCAGTACGTATAGCTAGTCCACTAGCATTAGGATTTATTAAAGGAACAGCTCCGGCTGTATAATTTTGTGCCTCTGCTTTTGCAAAAGCTACAGCCTCTGCGTCTGCAAGTTCATCTTTAGTAGGTTTATTCGTAGTGAGCTGTGGATTAAATGCCGAGTTAGGCATGGCAAAATTTCTACTTCTGCCTTGTGTCGGTACGCTAACTCCTAGTTCTTTTTGGAAACCTTGGAAGGCTCTAAGGGCAGGGAGGTAGAGATTACTGAGGAGGGCTCTCCGTATATCGGGTGCGTTGAAGGTACTGGTGTAATCCCTAAGGTTTTCAATACCTCCTCTTGTTCCTGTTCTGTCATCTCTTGTTGGTCCGTAGCTGACGAGTTCTGCTTTTTGTCCATAAGTATTTATATTATATCCTGAATTAGCAAACAAATCATTTAAGAAAGTCATGTATGTTTGATACATTTCTTTTGAATATGGCTCACCATTAAATTGTTTTTTGTCTGTAAAAGTCAAGGCATTGCCTGATGTCTGTAAAACAAACTCTCCTATATCTCCGTTGGGGTCACTTCTTTGTATTCTTTCCTGAATAGATTTTATTTCATCAATAGTAAAGCCTTCGTTATTAGGCTTTGTTAACATAGCAGCTTGTCTCTTAGCACCTTGTGCTGTAGGTGTAGTTATTAAAGTAGAGTCTAAATATAAAGCGTCAGTTAAAAACTGTGCAACTCCTCTAAGTGTTGCGTCACTTGCATTAGGCATAGACAAATTAAATCCCGGAGTCAGGTATCCACCATTGTATGTTCCTGCATTAAGAGTTATTGAGTGAGGTATCTTTAAAAATTTAAGAAACTTTAATTGATTGCCTTCTGTTATTGAACTAAAAACAGTATTGAAATATTGTATTTTTTTTCTATACGGAATAGATTTAGACTCAGACCAAACACCACGTATCTCAGTACCGGGCATGATACCTACTTCAATTACAGGTGACATTTCTGCGATAGCCTCTTGATAGTTTCTTTGTGTCACACTTCCATATGTGCCTTTAACATTTTGATATGCAATGTTTTGTGGCGAGTTAATCATTCTATCTGTTAATGGAGTAGCAGTATCAAACTTACCTTCCCTTTGCATTTCTTGTATTTCAGCTATTTGTTCTTGTGCTGCTGCTTCTGCTGAAGCATAACTACCTTCATTAGTAGGATTAGTTCCTCCTTCATATCTTTGCAATCCCCACAACATAGCTTGGATTTCTGATGGCTCTTGATATTTTTTACGTACTCCATTGACGTTATAAACTTCCGTGCTTAACAATCTCATCAAATCATTTTGAAATTGATACTCAATAGCAGTAGGACTCTCTTGATTTTTCTCTGGTTTGTTTGGGTCTATCATTCCAAACTGCCTTCTCATATGAATGTCGTTTACTGTGAATGGAGTAAACCTACCCTGACTTGCTTCAAATATTTGGTTAGCATAAAAAGATGTCTTAGCTCCTGTATCTTTATTCTGAAATAAACCTGTCTTATAAAACTCTTGTATTTGTTTTAGTCGAGTTGGATTTTTCATACCAACATTTTTTTCTGCTATAGCATTTATAAATCTTTTAGGACTTTTAACAGGGTCTATCTTCCTAGCAATTATCATAGTGTTTAAAGTATCTTGATAATTTTTTTCAGGAGTTTGTTGTGCAGATGTTATTCCAAAGACAGCACTAAACTCTAACATATTAGCGTCACCGATTAATAAAGGAACTTTCTGTGCCCATCTTGTATACCATAAATGGTCATAACCCATACGAGCAGCCTCAGCTACTTTCTTTTTTAATTCCTTATATGAAGGTATAGGTAAAAACTTTTTAGACTGTGGAGCAAACTGTTTGAATATCGCTCTCATTTCTGCAGAAGATATATCTCCTTTCTGAACTAAAGTATTCTCAAGCTCTTCAAATATAGCTGAACGATTTATTTCATCTTCGCTCAAGACCTCTCTCATTTGTGGGTCAACATCTTGTCCGGCTAAAATATCTTGTGCTGTAGGTCTACCCTGAGTCCCTCCTTCTTCAAGTTCATCTAACTCAACTGCAGGTTGTAAAAGTCTAGACTGATTACTTGCTGTCATACGCAAGTTTCTTTTCACACCTCTTTCTCTACTGCCTATTTGTCCTGACGCAATCCTTTCTAATAAAACTGTAGGACTGCCAAACTCTGACGCTCTAATAGAAAATAAAAACTCTTGTAAAAAATTTAGTATTCTTTGAATTAAACTTCTTGGTTTACCAATAACTCCTTTAGGGTCATTTCTATAGTATCGAAACAATTCTGCTACAAGTTCTTCCTCAAAGCCTCTAGCTGTTATACCACCGGGTTGTCCTAGTCCATAGGATTTAGCCATGCCGTTTTGTATATCTTGAGACAAAGCTTTTTTTGCGTATCGAACAAGATTTAAAAATTCATCTTCAGTTATTAAATCCAATTGCATCATAGCGTGTATAGCTTCGTGGTCTATTCTGCCACTCAAAACATCTATTAACTCTGCTTCAGATAGTTGATTATTAGGGTCAATACTTTCTAGCTTTAACAAGATAGTATTCAAAGCTTTGTCATATAGACCAACAGCTTCTTTATCAATCAAGCTCATATTGTCAGTACGATTTGGGTCAGCAATATAAACAAGTTTGCCATTGCCATCACGTCTTATGTTTTGTGAACTAGATAAGAAGTTTGTAATTCTAATTGCTACATCTTTAAGACCTAATTTATTTAATCTACCTTGCAATTCTTTTGCAAGATTAGGCATAGACTCATTTGTAATAGGTGCAGGTAATAGAGGTATATTGAATTGCTCTTCAGTCATACCTAGGTCAGCTATTTGTTCAGCAGTTAAAACAGTAGATATTCTAGCTTTGTAATCTTCTACAGTTTCCCCTTCTTTCCTAGAAGCCTTAGACATTTCATCTGTTTTAAATTGACTGTTGCCTAATGTTTTGCCTTTTACTTTTTTTAGTCTGCCACTATTTATTAAATCTTCTTTGAACTGTCTTATGTTCTGCTGACTTTTTTTAATGTTTTGATTATCAAAAAATGTTTTTATATCGTTTTCAGTTATGGCTTGACCTCTAGCTAAACCAAACAGCTCGTAAAAAGAATTCATTTGCTGTGCTGTATAAGCTCTAGGAGTAAGTAAAGGTAATTTAGTTTTTACATCTAGCCTAGGCATACTATATATACGACTTAACAAGACCATCTTTTGTCCTTTATTCATCTTGTTATAATTTTTTTCGCCTGTAAGTTGTTCTGCAAAAAATTGAAACTCTTTACTGTTTATTTTTGCTTCAAGATTTCTACTTTCTAATGCTTCATATATTGCTTGTCTACTTGTATCTTGGAATTTATTAGGAGAAAAATTATATCTTTGTACAACTGCTCCTCTTGGATTTAATCCAGATGCTATCCTGTCTCCTCTTCTTTCATTTCTCCTACCGGTTGGTAAATATGCTCCTTCTTTTTCAGAATACTTAAAGATAATGTTTGCTTTCTCCATCATCAATTGATTGAAGTCATCAGGCTTTAGAATTTTTTTAGCTTCTTGATAAGTATAAAAATTCTTACGAGGCAACCCAACCTGTTCAGCTCTGTCTTGCAAAAGTTGTACCAAACTTTTTTGCTCGTCTGTTTGTTTGTCAGCAGTAATTTGTTTAAGAGGAGATATATCTAAAGCTCCTTCTGTACTGTCTAATTCACCCGGTCTATCTAGCTGTTTAAATCTTTGGTCTGGCTGACCACTTTTAGTAAGTCTTGTTTTACCTTCCCTTCTATCTTTTAATCTTTTAGCTTTTAGTCTTTCAGCTTGTTTGTTTAATTTTTCTAATTTTGCAGCTTGTTTTTGTCTAGCCTCACTTATCCTTGAGTCCATTACAGACAGCGTTCTAACATCTATTACATTAAACAAAGGCGATAAAACTCTTTTGCCTAAACTTTTTATAGAGCCACTCTCTTTTAGACCTGCAATATCTAATACATTATCAATTGCGTCATTTACAAATTTTGTTCTGTTTTTCTTTTCTTGTTCTACAGCAGATTGTGCAGCTTCATTTATTGTAGCTATAGGGTCAAAGTCAAATTTTTGAACACGCTGTCCCTCTTCATCTAAAAGTGGATTACCTTGAGCATCTATTTCAAATCCGGCAGCAACTTCAACTTTGTGTGTACTGTATATCTTTCCTGTATCTTCACCTACAACTAATACACTTCCATCAGTTTGCTCTTCAAGTTTTAATTGCTCAATAACTTGTAATTCTTTTTTTTCTTCTGGCTCTATAGTTTCTTCATACTCTTCAACCAAATCTTCTTCACGCATTATTGAAGGACCTGTAGCTTGTATCTCTTCATCTTGCTGTTTTCTTTCTTCAAAGATTTCTTTTTCACCACTTTCTTCAACAGCTTGTTTCTCTAAATCAAGAGTATATTTATTAGCAATAGGTCGTCTACCTGTAAAACCTCTGACTAATAAATCAGCTATTGCTCCTGTACCACCACCTACAGTAAAGTCATCAAACATACTGTCACCAATTGGTATCTCGTCACTATAAAGTCCACGTGCTACAGCGTCTTGCATAATACTTGCCATAGTTTCTTGAACAGCCTCTACAGTACCTGTGCCTAATGCTGACCTAATACGTGCAGCTACATCTAAAACTTCGCCATCACTTTTAGTAATCTTTCTTAAAAGTCGGTCAGGTGCAAACAACTCTGTAAGACCTATAACACCACCGGCAGTTTCTGCAGCAAATTCTTGAAATGGACTAACCTCTTCTCCTAGCTGTCTAGCTTGTTCTATCCTGTCTCCTTGTTCTGATATACCCAAAGGCACAGCTAATGAGGCACTAGCAATCGTAGGTCCTCTTTGAACAGCTCTAATCATTTTGTCAATTTTTTGTATTTCAGAAAGCTCAGTAGCTTTTGCTCTTAGATTACCTAACCTCCTTAGTTTATCTGTAGTATTTAATACTTTGGCTGCACCAAATCCCGGAACAAAGAAAGAAGCAAAACTACCAAGACCTTGTCCTAGTTTAGTAGTGTACAAATCTTCATAGCCTTCTTCTGTGGGTAGAAGAGTTTCATTAAGGTATCTTTGCATACCTCTAAGTCCATCACCGATAGCACTATCATTACCACTATCAAAGAAGTTTACTAATCCTTCTGCACCACCAAGAAATCCTCCGGCTAAACCTTTAACAACTCCTTTACTAAACTCACTAACCCTGCCACCAATAGTAGGGTCTATCTCTTCTTTATACGGAACGTAATAATCAGGATATTGTTCTGCTAAAAAGTTTTGTAAACCAATGACATATTCTCTAGAAGGATTATCTTCTATCTCTATATATTTGCCATCTGGTAAATTAAATCTTTGCATTATTTAGTAAAGCTTACGCCTCCAACACCGGTACTAGGACTTACGGCTGAATTACCTGATGAAAGATAACTTTCTAATTGACCTAAATATAGCTTAGTTTTTTCTGGGTCTAAACTTATTGTTGGGTCTTGCAATAATTCAAGAAGCAACTTTGCATTTTCCTGTGCTATTTGTCGTTCTTTTATATCATTGCTTCTTATTCTAGCTCCTATATCTTGCAGACTAGAAATGATTTGTATTTCGCTTACAACATCTGCACGTTTAGATTTTAAGAATTCGGCATCTTCTTTTCTATCAGCAGCAGATTTACCAATTGCTAAAGCTGTTGCATCAGCCAAGCCTTCACCTATGCCTGATAGATTAGTTGCACTACCAATATTCTTGGCTAGTGTAGAAAGAATTAAAGCTTGTTTTTCTCTATTTCTTTGTTCTTCAGAAGGTGGAGTCAAAGCAGTAGAGGATAAACCAAATTTACCCATTTGACCTTTAACTATATCTGTAATGTTTTGTTTTTCCTCTGTTGTTTTAGGAGGGTCCTCTTTAATAGGAGGAGCATTAAAAACATTACTATTACTTCCATCTCCACTAACAGGAGCTTGAGGAGTAGGCATACCTAGTGCGTCAAAATCTATACTTGCCAAACCACTTTCATTATATTCTTTAATCTTTGCTTCTAATCCTTCAGGATTATTTACAAATGTTCTAAGAAGATTTCTTTTTACTGTTTGTGAACTTTGAGCTGTATTACGATTTCCCGGTTTACGAGAATATTCTGTATTATAAAGATTAGTAAATGTTCTAGCTAAATTAGGATTACCGGCTATTCTTGAAAAGCCTTGTTGCTCATCTAATGTCAAGTATCCGGTATTGGGAGCAAAAATATCTCTATACATAAAAGCTAAATCTGTACTAGTACCTGTATTGAAGCCTAGCAAACCACCTTCGTTCATGCCCATTTGTCTTTGACGTTTTTCATTCATGCTTTGTTTCATTCTAGCTACTGAAGCATCATACTCAGACTGAGGCATAAACCTTCTACCTTGCCCTTCACCTTCAATTAATCTAGCTAACATTAACAAAGGTCTATACTCACCTCTTCTAAATTTATCTTCGCCCATTACAGCGTCTGAGTCTTTAAGCCTTCGATACTCTGCATCAGAAACAATATAATCTTTAGGAGTTAGAGGAGGAAAAATTCTTTTACCTTCTTGATACTCTCTTTCATTTTGTCTATATCTGCCTTGTTTTAATAAGGCTTCTTGAACTTCTTGTCTTGCTCTTTCCTCTGCATTTGACATAGCTGTAATGCCTTTGTCAGCATAACCTGTTACGCCTCCTTCATTCATAGCAAAAGCTTTAAGAAGTCTTTTTAATCCACCAGACTCCCTTAGTGCTGCTAAACCATCGAGTTCATTGCCTTCTTCATCATAGACTGTTGGTCCGGTGTATTCCATTTTACCACCACCTAAGTAGCCACCGGCAGCCATACCGGAGGCAGGTATTCCTCTATCCTCATATACAGTTTGGGAGGAGGGGGGGAGAGAAATGTCTGCTGACATTCCTTGAGGCATACCTGCCAAGCCTTGTGGTCGTGCAAACTCTGATACTACTTCTTGAGCGACAGTAGTATTAGGTTTAGGTTGCATGACCATGTTTTCTAATTGTGTTCTTCTTTGTATTTCAGACAAAACTAAATAAGGAGGATATTTCATATCTCCTTGTTCCATCATACGTACTAACTCTTCTTTAGGAACGTACTCTAATTCTTCTGCTGCTTGTACTAAATTTGACATTATGCTCTGCCTCCTCCTTGTGTAGCTCTATACAAACCAAGACCACCTAATCCTGCAGAAAGTGCAGTTTGGAAAAGTCCGGGTTGTTGTGTATATGTGCTAACTGATTGGTCAGGTTTAATAGGTACACCTTGTAATATAGAACTTAAATAATTAAGTTGGTCTTTAGTGTAATCTCTTTGACGGGTAAAATCATCATAGCCAATATCAAGACCTGCTTGTCGCATAGCTCTTTCTTGTTCACCTATTTGTGCAAGAGCAGCTATTCTTCTTAGAGCGTCATCTTGTATTGTGCTACCAACATCTGTCATTAACTGTTGTTGTTGCAAACCAAGTTTACCTGCACCTTGGTCAACTAGTGCTGCTTTTTGTGCAAGTTCTTCTTGTTTTAACCCTAGCTGTTCAAACAATTGTTGCTCTGCTAAACCGGTTTGTCTTTCTGCCTGTAATTGTTTCATAGCATTTTGGAAAGCTAAGTTGCTACCTTTGAGCTGTATATCATCTAATCTTTGACCAAGTCCTCTTTCACGTTCAGCTTGTAAGATTGCTTCTCGATACCCACCTAATCCACCAGACTGTGCAGCCTTAGACTCTATCTGATTAGCTAAAATTTCTGAGTCTCTTCTTGCTTCTCGTTTTGCAATGTCTGTGACACCTTGTTGAAAAGGATTGGTAAATCTATTTATGCCTTCTTCAAAAGATACTCTTTGATATGGGTCAACAGAAAATCTTCTGTCATACATAGAGTCTCCTCTTTGAAAAGCAGTTGGGTCCATTGTAGATAAATTTTGTGCTGCTTGATTGTATAAATCAGGAGTACCTTGTGTAGCAAAACCTCTTGTCATAGCTTGAGCTAATCCTTCATCAGCACCAAACTCTGCAATACGTTGCCCTCCATAAGGAGTGTATCCTTGTAAACTTTCTCCCTCAGCTCTACCTAATAGCCTTGTAAAATAAGGCTCTGCATAAGAAGGCAGTTTAGTTTGTACAATCTCTTGTTTGGCAGGAGTACCACCACCACCTTTAAATTTTCTCATCTTCTACCTCGAAATTATATTCAATGAAAATTGCTAACTTAGACCAATCTCTATCTTTAACCCAATTCCAAAAACCTGCACGACCTATACCTTCAATGCCATCACAGCCATCTCTTTTGCCTACTTCTTCTAAAGCATCAAGAACAGT
>Ga0160423_10003974_pt1 | contig 12226 bp, 9 predicted proteins | sample CRUFie14St8metaG_FD_108191 | JGI IMG/M metagenome (GOLD analysis project Ga0160423, IMG submission 108191) | Marine microbial communities from the Costa Rica Dome - CRUD Field 142mm St8 metaG | ecosystem: Environmental > Aquatic > Marine > Oceanic > Photic zone | place: Costa Rica: the Eastern... | reverse complement strand
TCGATCGTGGGGATGTCCTTGTCAACGAAAATGGCACTGTGACATTTCGCGACCGTATTTCCCGAGGCAAAGGGCGGTATTACCGAGCGATCGTTCTGGAATAAGTCTGCCTAGACCCAAAAACTACTTAGGAACCCGTCTTCGCAAGGCGGGTTTTTTTTGTGATTAATTTTGTAACTTTGTGCTTTTTCTGCTTGTCAGACCAAATGCATTGAAGAACGTTGGTTGGTTTCCGCTATTCCAGTGACTGCAATAGGTTCGAGAATAAGGTGTTCAGTAAGGCTCGTGAATTTATTTTTGCCAAACAAATCAACTTCTTTGATCACCTTATGGGTGGTTCTTGTTTCCATATTCTTGGTGGCATGCAAAAGCTCTTATTACAAAAAAAAAGCAGATAAGAACACCTATGGCATTCTTGAAAAGATTCAAAACGACCTTTTTGGGAAAAAGGATCCTTTTACTATTAATACGCCCTATTCTGATCGTTTGCCGGATGAGGTTTCATCAGAAGAAATCCTTGCCGAGCGAGATCTGAAGGAAATTATCGAAATCGATGTGGATCAAGCACTAGAAATTGCCATTGCGAGTAGCCGAGAATATCAGAATCAGAAAGAGTCTCTCTATTTATCGGCACTGAGTTTGAGTGAAACGGAATTTATTTTCAGTCCACAATTCCTGGCTACCGCAGGTGCTGACTATACGAAACCAAAAGGCGATGGTGACCCTTCGATGGGTATTTCAGGTCAGCTCTCTGTCTCTCAACTCCTGCGGACTGGGGGGCGGATCAGTGCCAACCTGACCCGTGACTTGACTCGATTTTATGTGGGTAATCCTAGGCAGGGTGTTTCGGATGCGATCAGTCTGAACTTAAGCCAGCCTCTTCTCCGTGGCTTTGGGAGTCGGGTAGCCGCAGAAAATCTTCGCCAGGCCGAACGCAATGTGATCTATGCCATTCGTGATTTTAATCACTATCAAAATGAATTCGCAGTCGGCAAGGTGCAGGATTATTTTCGACTGCTGAGAGGAAGAGATATTATTCGCAATAGCTACGCCGATTATCAAAGTAGGACTAATGAGACAGCTCGATTGGTGGAACAATTAGATGCGGGTCGAGTTTCCAATGTGGATCTTGGAGAGATTCAGCAGGCTGAGTTGACGTCCAAAAACAACTATATTGATGCCATTGCAAATTATGGTACCGACTTAGACCGTTTCAAAATAGATTTGGGAGTGCCCCTGGGAGCTGAACTTAAATTGGATGACAAAGCTCTTAATGAAATCACGGAAGTTGGTCTGCCTTTTATAGAAATGGATGCGGAATATGCTTTTGATCTTGCCATTGAGTATTCCTGGCCACTGATGAACGAAATTGACCGTTTTGAGGATGCCAAACGAAAGGTTTATGTGGCTGCCAATCGACTTAAACCGGGGATCGATTTCTTCACAAGTGCATCCTTCAACGATGAAGGTGAGTCCTTCGGAGGTTACGCGAGTTTCGACCCCGACAATGTCAGGACAACCATGGGTGTTGAACTGGATATCCCTGTTAACCGTTTTAATGAGCGTAACCAATACCGTACCACACTGATCAATTTGGAGAGAGCTTTGCGAAACCTTAGCTTGGCTCTGGACAGTAAACGGAATTCCATCCGCCTTTTACTCAGAAGCCTCAAGCAATTTGAGCAGAACTACCAGATCCAGACTGTTTCCATGGAATTGGCCTCTAAACGTGTTACCGGAGCCAGCCTGACTTATCAAGCAGGTAGAGCAACGGTGGATCAAATTGTGCGTGCGCAGGATAATTTGGTAGCGGCTCGGAATGCTTTGAGTACGACTATGGTGAATTATCTTGGTGCGCGTATGAATTTGTTTCTGGAAATCGGTATTTTGCGAGCTGATCGAGAAAAATTCTGGATCAGTGAGGAAGCGATCATTGTCGACCTCAAAACAGGTGAACGCAAGCAGTCTGCCACTACGCCCGAAGCAGGCTTAAAACAGTCTGAAATACTCATCACTCCTGATCAACTTTTCCAATAATCAACAGCTGCGTCTTATTATGAATCAAAATGCTGAAAAAGGCAGTGGAAGGCCTTCAAGAAAAATATATGCGCTCGCAGGTCTTGCTGGTATCGCCGCTTTGCTCCTATGGATGCTTATAAGTGCAGGTGGTGTCAAAGAGGGCAATACCTCAACCTTTGAAGTGATTAGAGGCAATTTTCTTGTTTCTGTGACAGCGGGCGGAACTTTAGAGGCGGTGAATCAGGAGGTGATTCGCAATGAAGTGGATGGAACTTCAAGAGTCATTTATATCATTCCTGAAGGTGAGGTCGTCAAAAGTGGAGACCTTTTAGTCGAATTGGATTCAGCGGAGGCCGTGGAGCAGGTAAATAAGCAAAAACTGAGTTTTGAAAGTGCTGTTCAAACCTTCGAGGCCGCCAAGGCAAACTTGGAAATCCAACAAAGCCAAGTGCAGAGTTTGATTGATACTGCCATACTTAATACCAACTTTGCTTACATAGATTATCGTAAATTCATAGAAGGGGACCGACTTCAACAATTGAGAAATGCCGAAATTCTCATCCAACAGGCTGAGGAATCCCTCAAATTGAATCAAAACCAACTCTATTGGTCCCAGCGTTTGTTCGATCAAGGATTTGAGGCCAAAACCAATCTTGAAAGAGACCAAATGGCAGTCACTAATGGCTTGCTCAGTCTGGAACAAGCCAAAACGCAATTCAAAATGCTAGAACTATATGACTTGCCCAAGTTGGAGGAAACCTATGTATCAGCTTTGATAGAAGCTTCCAATGAGTTGACCCGAGTCATCCTCCAGGGGACCAACACTCTCAATAAAGCCATTGCCGATCTTACCACTCAGAGCAACACTCTTCGGCTTAATGAAGAAAGGTTGCAGCGTGAGGAGGAGCAGCTAGAAAAATCTAAAATTTTTGCTCCCAAAGGAGGTATGGTAGTGTACGCCAAAACTCGCAGTCGATTTAGTTCTGAATCCATGATTGAAGAAGGGGCTCAGGTTCGCAAACGGCAAGAATTGATAACCCTTCCGGACACTTCTCAGATGAAGGTGGATATCAAGATTCACGAATCTCAAATCAGCAAGGTCAAAAAGGGGCAAACCACGTTCATTGTGCTGGATCAGCAGCCGGACCAGCGTTACAAGGGCATCGTCAGCAAAGTGGCACCGCTGCCTGATTCGGCTTCCTTTTTCAGTGATCCTAACTTAAAGGAATACGCTACTGAGATTCTTGTGACCGATACCTTGCCAGATTTAAAGCCCGGCGTTTCGGCGCGTGCTGAAATTGTCATCACTAATATTCCTAATACTCTGAAGGTTCCGATTCAATCGGTCACAACCTTGGATGGAAAGCAGGTGGTTTTCAAGCAGATGATGAGTGGTGCCGAGCCTAAGCCCGTAGAAGTGGGTTTGTTCAACACAAAATTCATTGAAATATTGGATGGGGTAGATGCAGGAGATGCCATACTTCTGGCCCCACCGCTTCAAATGGAGGAAATCAACCTTGCAGGCGAGGTGTTTGGTGATGATGAAGCGGTGACCGAAGATCAACTCAAGCCCGATACCAAGGCTTTGGAAAAGATCAAACAATCCAACCTTAATCGGAGCGGTAAGAGTGATAGTAACAAAGGAGGGCAAGGGAAGTCAGGGGGATTTGACCGAGAGGCCATTATGAAGCGCCTGGATACCGACGGAGATGGCCAGATTAGTAATGCTGAACGTGAAGCTGCGCGCAAGCAGTTTCAGCGTATGCAAGGCGGAGGTCAGGGTCGTCCTCAATAATTGCAGTAAGCGCCCAAGGATTGCTTTCACGAAAAGGTATCATTTTGGCTAACGATCCAATCATTCGAATTGAGGGTGTCGAGCGGAAATATGTCATGGGGGATGACATTGAGGTCAGGGCCCTTGATGGTGTGGACATTGACATCCATCAGGGGGAATATGTCGCCATTATGGGCCCTTCGGGCTCAGGAAAATCGACCATGCTCAACTTGCTGGGATGTCTGGATCGTCCTACTGCTGGATCGTATTGGCTGGGAGGAGAGGATGTGGCCCAAATGGAGGATGATTCCCTCTCGGATGTCCGGGGCAGGCGCATTGGTTTCATCTTTCAGTCCTACAATCTGATTGCCCAGCTCACCGTCCTGGAAAACATTCAGGTGCCCCTTTTTTACCAAGGCAAGAGTATGGCAGAATCCTACGATCGATGTGTAGAACTGGCCCAGCTCGTAGGATTAGGGGAACGACTCACGCATCGCCCGAATCAACTCAGTGGTGGTCAGCAGCAGCGTGTGGCTATTGCAAGGTCCCTGGTCAATGACCCGTTAATGATTTTGGCGGATGAACCCACTGGCAATCTCGATTCCAAAACGGGTCTTGAAGTGCTCGATTTGATTGACAAACTCAACGGCGATGGCAAGACCATTGTTTTGGTAACCCACGATAATTACGTGGCTGATCGGGCCCATCGGGTGATTCACATGAAAGATGGCCATGTGGATCGGGAAGAAATCAAGCGCCGCACGGGCGAAGAGAGGCAGAAAGTATACAAGCGTCGCTAAGGCTCATGGTCAGTTATCAACAATTCATGAGCACAGTACAGCTGGGCATCAAGACATTGTTGCTGCACAAGCTGCGATCTGGATTGACCATGTTGGGGATCATCTTCGGAGTCTGCTCGGTAATCGCTATGCTGGCCATCGGTGAAGGTGCTTCTTATGAAGCCCAGGAACGCATCAAGGCGCTTGGCAGCAACAATATCATTGTGCGCAGCGTGAAGCCGCCAGATGAGGCGCGAGAGCAAAACAACAGCGGTAGTCGAAGTCGAGGGATTCGTTATGGTCTGACCTATGATGACACCGCTCGTATTTATTCCACCATTCCAGGAGTGGAACGCGTCCTTCCGATGCGCCTGATTCGGGAGCGCATTCGTTTTTTTGAAATCGAGCTACCTTGCCAGGTGATCGGAACCCTCTCTTTCTACCCTGATATTGTTAGTATTGATCTAATCAAGGGACGGTTCCTCTCCCATATGGATGAAGTGTACAAGCAAAACGTTTGCGTTCTGACCACTTCTCTGGCTCAGCGATTGTTCCCCTATCATGACCCTCTCGAACAGACCATCAAGATTGCCGGGATCTATTATCGAGTGGTGGGTTTGGTGCGAGAAATCAATAAACCCAAAGAAAGGCCACAATCTGGAGAGCCTGAAGGAGAAACTCTGGAAAATAACGTGTATCTGCCTCTGGCAACCTGCAAGGCTCGCTTTGGTGAGACCCTCATTAAACGAACGGGAAACCAGGTGAACTCCGAAACGGTGCAGTTACACGAGATAAGAGTACAAATGAAAGACCATTCCTTTGTAGAGTCAGCGGATCCTCAGGTGCGTACCATGCTTTCTCGGTTTCACAAGGACGTGGACTATGAAATTACCGTTCCGTTGCAGCTTCTTCGGCAGGCAGAAGCAACCAAGCGGATGTTTAATATTGTTTTGGGTTCGATTGCGGCCATCTCGCTGATTGTAGGTGGTATTGGAATCATGAATATCATGCTGGCTAATGTCACAGAAAGGACCCGGGAAATCGGTGTGAGGCGTGCTTTAGGAGGCAAAAAGCGGGATATTATTGCTCAATTTCTGGTGGAAACGGTGGTCCTTTCCGTCGGGGGCGGTTTAGTGGGAGTGGTCGTCGGGGTCATCACGCCTATTCTGGTGACCTCGACTACGGGAATGAATACGATCATCACCTGGTGGTCCGTGGCTTTGGCATTCAGCATCTCTGGAGCCATCGGGGTTGTTTTTGGGATTTATCCCGCCAATGCCGCGGCCAGCCTGGATCCCATTGAGGCACTTCGTCATGAATGACATTATGGCAAACCTCTTGCCATAATGTCAGAAAATGAAAAAGTCGTTCTAGGTCAGCAGGTTAAAAATTTGCTCACAGTACCAAGCTTTGCATGGAACAGGATCATTGCACTTTCATGACGAACCTACCTTTGAAACCTGTCCGATCTCAACCCAACAAGAAAAGCCCATCATCGGCTTTCACTCTCAGCGACTTGCTTGTTGTCATCGCCATCATTGCGATCCTTCCGCGTATGTTACTTCCTGCGCTGAGTGCTGCATAAAACAAGGCGCATCATGCCAACTGCATCAATAATCTGAGACAATTGGGCATCGCCACCTTGATTTACGCGGATGATCACGAGGACAAAATATATCCTTCCCTTTTCAACTCAGAGCAGATGCCAGGCAGCCGACCCTAGTGGTCGTATCGACTTCTTGGTGGAGCCGATGGCCAACTAGCCGGTCAGGAGAATTCCCCTTCAATCACGGGCATTTGTTCCGATATGGTCATCTTACCGAGCCGAGACTCTATTTTGACCCAGGTCTAAAGGGCATCGATGCTAATCAGTAGGGTAGGGTCTATAAGCTAAAATACTATCAAAATGCGCAGAACCCCTTCCCGGTGGCTCAGGTTGCTTGGGTGCGCTCCATTTAAGTTTACTATCCTCAGTCCAGGCAGTCTGCTTTTTCTCAGACCGATGATCTCAACCAGGCTCAATGGAGAAAAGTAGCCACCAAGACGACCCAGATGGCTTCGGGCCGAACTTTTTTCACGGGTTTCATCTATTTCTTCAAAACCATCCCGCACAAAACCAACCGAAGCCCGGTAGGATTGAACGTTCTCTGGGGTGATGGGCATGTTTCCTTCTCCAGTGATCCCAGGGCTTTTGATCCTTAATTGTGGGATATTCCCGAAGGTTCGACCGCAGGAGATCTAAATCCGGGAAACAACTCAGATCGGTTTCGATCGATTGTGGGGTGGCTCAGGCCCTGAGATCTGGGGTTTGAGTCGGGCGAAGATGCTCAAAAACCGCAAGACTACAAGTCCATTTGCCACTCATATGTGTCCGGTCTGCATCCCTGGGAAAGCCTCCCGAATGCCCTGACTCACAAGTTCCTTGTCTAGCAGCGGTGGATGGCTTTGCCTACAGCCTGTTTGATCTGAGCAGCAGTGAATGGTTTGTGGATTCGATCTTCAATGCGAAGGCCGTTGAGCTTCTCGGTAACGGCATCATCAAAACGGCCGCTGACCATGATGATGGGTAGCTCTGGATGCAACTGCCTGGACAGAGTGGCAAACTCGATGCCGTCCATTTCGGGCATGGCGATATCGGTGATGATCAAGGAGAGCCGTTTACCTTCCTGGGTGAGTTTTGCCAGACCCTCGACGCCGTTGACCCCGAAGATGACCTCATAGCCTGCTCGCTTGAGAACGGTTCCTGCAATTTTACGTAGAGGCTCCTCATCCTCAACATAAAGAATGGTGGGTGTGTTTGTCAGTGTAGAAGTTTCTGCCGTTTGTGCGGAAGATTTCGTGACCGTATGATCTGTTGATGCACTGGCTCGAGGTAAAATGATGGTGAAAACAACGCCGTTTTCTTGATCGATGTCGCCTCGAATGCATCCATCCAGGGATTCCACCAGGTCTCTTAGAATCGAGAGGCCTGACCCCTTGTCTGAGCCATCCTTCGCATGGGCCAGGGGTGGAGGTAAGATGCTTTGCGACACGCTAACATCGCCTTTGGCTTCCCGGTCAGTAATGGTCAGGCTGGAGTAGTTACCTGGCTTCATGTGCTCCGGAAGCTCTCCAAGCGTCTTCGACGAAGATTCATCCAGTAAAAAATCGCCGATAATGATTTGAATCTCGCGCCCTTTGGTTGAGTGATTCTTGATGAACTGGCAGGTGGTTAAAAGAAGATGGTGCAATTGATCAACGCTAAGAGGGCATGCATGGATGTCACTGGAGGCCTGTAGCGAAGGATGCGGGTTCTTTCGAAGGGCAGACTCCAGCAGTGGAAGAAAGCTGTAAATTTCCTCAGATAGATCCTGGATGGGGGTAGCTTGGGTGGATCCTTTGAGGAACTGGAAAAAGGCTTTGAGGCGACTGGCCAATTTCTGAAGGTCGCTTTCCCACTGCTGAAGGGTTTGCTCCCTGGCTTTGGGGCCTTCTTCCTGCAGTATATCGACAGACATCATCAATGGTGTCAGCATGTTGCTGACATCATGAGCAATGCCTCCTCCTGTGGTCATGAGATTATCCAGAACGGTGTTCCGGTAATGCAATTCAGACACTCCCTCTGATGTTGATTTCTGGGGGGATATTTTCCAGAATTGGATCAGGATTCTTGGCTCGTTGTTGCCGGACAGGCGTTCGAGTTGCACTTTGTAGTGCGCATCAGGGCTTGCGAGATGGGCCAGACGGATATTCAGCTCCAATCTGGGATCTTCCATCTGTTTCAGCCAGCGATCCAGACAATCACCCTCCTCATCAACGGTTTGTTCCAGCCATTGTCTTGCATCCTTGCCGAATAGATACTCTCCTCGCACCTCCAGCAGTTGTGAAGCCATTTCATTGGCGTGGAGAATGGACAGGGTTTGAGAATCACAGATGAGACAGGCTCCAATCATAAGGCTGCTATTTGAAATCGTTTCTTTCAGGAAAAAATCAATTCAAATGACCGGTAGCTGGATCACATTAGAGGTGGGGTTAAAGTCGGCCGGGTGCCCTGATCTCTTTGCCTTGGATTTGAGTCAGTGAGTCACCCAATTTGCTTCGCATGGTCTGGGCCAGCTGCTGCATCCTTTGAAGAATCTTCGGATACTGGTCAATCACATTTTTGGTTTCACCCACATCGTCTCGAAGGTTGAACAAGGAAAGGCCGATACGGGTTTGTTCATAATTCGTTGGGATTCCATCGGTGCCCCCAGGGCGACCTCCCATGGTTCGATATCCGTGAGGGAAGTGCAGCTTCCACGGGCCCATGCGCATGGCCTGAAGTTCTCGACCGTAATACATGAAGTAGGCTTCATGCGGGCTTTTGGCCCTCGGGGTCCCTATCAGCAGGGGTGTGATATTTTTACCATCGATGGGATGGTTTGGTAGCCGGGCATCGATCAGATGGGCAACGGTAGGTAGCAGATCAATGGTCATGGCTGGTTCTTCACATCGAGTTCCTGCAGGAATGGTTCCAGGCCACCAGGCAATGGTGGGTTCACGGCAACCTCCATCAAACATGGTTCCCTTACCTTCTCGCAAAGGGCCCGCTGACCCCGCGTGGTCTCCGTAACTCAGCCATGGCCCATTGTCGGAGGTAAAGACAACCAGTGTTTTTTGATCCAGTTTGAGGTCTCGAAGCGTTTTGAGAATGGTCCCTACCGACCAGTCCACTTCCATCATGACATCTCCGAACAATCCGACCCCACTTTTGTCCTTGAATCGATCCGAGACATAAAGCGGTACATGAACCATTGAATGAGGGACATAGAGAAAAAACGGTTCATCCTGATGCTCTTCGATGAAACGGACGGCTTTTTCGGTGTATTGAGTGGTCAATGCTTCCTGATCTTTGGGCGTCATTGCTGAAATGATCACGTCATTTTGTTCGATGAGTGGTAGGTGTGGCCATCGTTTAAGACGCTCTTCCATGGGGAGATGGCGGACTCCCGGATGATAGGGCCACATATCATTGGAATAGGGCAGCCCAAAATACTGGTCAAAACCATGCTGCAGTGGAAGAAACGGCTCGTGATGACCGAGGTGCCATTTGCCGAAAATGGCCGTTGCGTAGCCCTTTTGTTTGCAGATTTCGGCCAGAGTGACTTCGTCTTCATGAAGACCGTGTTTGGCACTCGGTCCCAGTGCCCCCAGGATCCCCAGTCTTACGTTGTAGCACCCGGTGAGCAATCCAGCACGGCTGGCTGAGCAAACTGCCTGCGTCACATAAAAGTCGGTCATAATCCTCCCCTCCTTGGCCATCCGATCCAAATGTGGGGTGGGATATTTCTTGGAACCGAAGGAACCAATATCTGCATAAGCCATATCATCCATGAAGATGACGACGACGTTGGGCGAGTCGACTCCGGCGAGGGGCTTGCTCACCCCAAGAAAACCAAGACAGAACAACGAAGTCAAAAAGGCCTTCATGAGAGTGAGGGATTTCAGCTGGCGACTCGAACTGGTGGGGGTTTCCATGACATCTGGGAGACTTGCAAAGATCCTCAGGCAAGGCAAGCCGACAAGCATGACCCTGCCTCACTCCCCGCGGTAGACGCACCTTGCCGTGCACGTTTCCGCAACTACCACTTCCTTGAGCAGTGGCAGGGTGGGGCGCAAGCGGTCCCATATCCAAAGTGCCACGCGCTCACTTGTGGGATTTTCCAAGCCTTCAATCTCATTCAAATAATGATGGTCTAGTTGTTCCCACAGTGGCTTGAACGCTTGCGAAATTTCGGCGTAGTCCATCACCCAGCCAAGTTGAGGATCACATGGGCCATCAACGACGACATCGACTTGAAAGCTGTGTCCATGAAGCCTTCGGCATTTATGATCTTCCGGTAATTGGGGGAGGTGGTGAGCCGCTTCAAATTGAAATGTTTTTCGTAATTCCATGATAGGCTGTTGAAAAGGGTTATTTGTTTAGATTTCCCAATCGATCCAGCGAACGAGGTCAGCCAGAGCAGGTCGCCCATCATGGCGCCAGCCAAGAGGTGGGATTTGCATGGTTCCGAGGGAACAAACACGAGAAACACCCCACTGCCCCAGAACTTCGATGATGGCTTCGGCCTCGATGGGCATGGCAGCCAATGCCATTGTCGAAACCTTGCCGTGCATGTTCTCCATACCATCGATGACTTGTTTGATTGACTCGATCTTTTTGACGTAAATGAAACGATTCAGGCAGGAGGTTTGGAAAATGGGATCTTCTTCGTAAACGACGGTCCATTCGGTGCCATCGGAGCTTTCCCAGAAGGCGGTTCCCGGAGTGTGTGCTGAGCGAATGGCATAAAAGGATCTTCGAGAGGCGATGCGCGCAGAAGAGGTGGCGTTGAGAGGCCCTCGTGGTTCTTCGACTTCACGGTCGCAGAGTGCGTCTGCAAGCCGCTCAGCAAACTGAATGGGCGGAAGATCCGGATTATCTTCTACATAGATGACATGGGGAGAAAGACATCCCATTTGGTTCCAAGCGACGATGTCATCGACAACCTTGTGCAGAAGCTTACGCGTACCCAGACCCTCCAGAGCTCCTTTGGTGATCCATGCTCCGCTGACCCTATGGCCATAACTCAACAATGTTTTATCATGAGGCACCCTTTGATGAATTTCCTTGAGAGTCGCATCCGAACCTGTTGCCGTGATGGTATCGGCTTCCTCAAAAACCACACTTTCCAGCTCATGATTTCCTCCCTCCCACTCGGCCACCTCCAAACACGTGCCAAGTTTGGGGTCTGCATCGTAGAGGGAATGCGCAAACATACGCGCTAAGAAAGATGCACCGGATGGACACTTGATGACTTGAGCTGATTTGGTGAGCACTCCCAGTATCATGTGGGTCCATATGGCATTGGGCAGCATGCCCGCACCTATGTGCATCATGAGTTCAGGGCCAAATGCCATGCTCATCCTCTGGCCCGATGGATCGGAGGGATTGAGGCACGGTTGATCTAACCGTTTCAAGTGGCCGAGATCCTGCTCAATAACCGCCTGAAGTTGACTCTCATTGACTTGAGACATGAATTGATCGAGACCGCGGGTGAGCGTTTGAATGGGGAAGCCTGTTTCTTTCGGACCTTGCTCCAGCGTCCATTGGCGGATGGGGTAGGTGGGTAAGGTCCAATTTTCCGCGACATTGGCAATGGTTCGAATCAAGGTTGGAGTGGACCGCTCCTGCAAGTAGTGCCTGCGATTGCGCTTGAGTGTCAGACAAGCTTCCCGAAGCACGTTCGCATCCACAGGTTGGTCGGGGGCCATATCGGCCAGAAAGTAGTTGGGCAACTTCATGGGCTTGGTCTCAGGTAAAATGATCGGTGCTGAGCGAGCAGCCTTTCAGTTCGGCCCCGTTGGCCCGTCCGACCCACTGGAAGCTTCTGCCATGCTCGATGGCAAGATCTTCGGTGAGCACGCTCATGCTGGACCAAACGTTGGCCAGGTCAATGATCTGAATCATACCCGTCTCTCCGATATTGACCGCATGACCCTTCTCGGGACAAAGAATTCGGTGTCGGGCCCACGGTGGGAAGTGGAAGTGCCATGGCTCAGCATGTAAGGTCCCTGGTTGCTGTTGGATAGGGTAGGCTTGAGAGCTAAGTTCACTCATACCATATTCACCCAAAATATTTTGAGGTTCAACCCC
>Ga0160423_10003973_pt1 | contig 12226 bp, 5 predicted proteins | sample CRUFie14St8metaG_FD_108191 | JGI IMG/M metagenome (GOLD analysis project Ga0160423, IMG submission 108191) | Marine microbial communities from the Costa Rica Dome - CRUD Field 142mm St8 metaG | ecosystem: Environmental > Aquatic > Marine > Oceanic > Photic zone | place: Costa Rica: the Eastern... | reverse complement strand
TATTGATGATTTAGATAAAAATTTAGATACTGAAAATATCAATAAAATTGATGATACTTCATTTACAAACACTGAATATTTAATTGTTGTATTAAAATCAATTAAATTAACTCAAAAAATTATTGATAATAATAAAATAAAACAATTTCAAGAATTAAGTTTAAATTCAAAACATCATTTTAATTGTAATAAAATTATTAAAGAAATAATAAATAATGGAAGTGTTTCAAATTATAATGAAAAATATGTACCTTATAATTTAAAATATAACATTTTAGAATATAAAAATGAACATATAATTTTATGTCCATCAATAAATTATAAAATATGTCCATATTATAATTTTAAAGATTATTATGATAATATATCTTGTATTTCTAATAAAAAAAAACCTAACGCTAAAATATTTTCTAATACAAAAATAATAAATTTTATAAACTTTATTTTTGAAAAAAAATCTAATATTAGTTATTTTAAATATATGAATAATGATTTTATATATCAATTTACTAATTTATTTATATTATATTATACAAATATACGTTCTACTGAACAAAAATCTAATTTAATAAATTATATTGATCCAGAATCAAAACACTTTAAACTTAATATTGATGAAGTTTGGAACTCAATTAATATTCAACAAATATGGATTAATATTCAACAAGATTTTAAAGAATATTTAATGAAAGATGATAAATATATTTTTACATATCAAAATAATATTATTAATTTAAAATATGATGGTAATATTGATACATATTTAGACTATTTAGATGAATTATTTAATAATAATCAATTAACAGATGATAATTTAGTAGAATTATTATCTAAAACATATAATATTAAATTTGTAATATTTATATCAAATATTGAAAAAAATATAAATGTTTTTAATATTAAAAATATTAATAATTATCAACCAAAATATAGTATAACTGATAATATATTTATTTTAATAAATGATATTTATTATAATTATTATTATGCACTAAAAAATGATAATTATTATTTTAGAATAAAAAGTGACCATATGGAAACTGTTCTTAATTCTATATATAATCAATCAATATCTTATAATATATCATCTAAATTTATATATTCATTATCTTATAAACATAATGATAAAAATTATAATAATAATTTAATTAATATAATAGATATAGAAAATCTTAAAAAAAAATATAATATAAATAAAATATATATTAATAAATCTGGATTTGTTTTTGCTATATTATTTAATATAAAAACACAACAATTATATATACCTTTCAATTATATATTAAATGAATTAATATATCAATTAAATTTAAATATTAATACTATTATTGTAGAACAAATAAGTGATGATTTAAGTTTAATTAATAAATTAGATTATTCTGATACAATACGCTTATTGTCTGAATTATCAACAATAAATAATAAATTTAAACCAGAAAAAGTGATTTTAGATAATAATAATAAATCATCATTATTAAAAATAAAATCATCACAATTAATTCCATTTAATGAAACACATATTGATAGTATTAGTTTAGATAATATTGAATTAGAATCAAATTTTAAAGAATTAAATGATTATGATATATATTTAGATGATTTTATTAATAAATCAGTACAAATTAATAATAATAATATAAATGAAAATTTAATAAAACACTTATATTATAATTTATTTATTGAATATTATAAAAAATATAATAATTTAGATAATATTAAAACTAATTTATTTAATATTATTGATGATGATATACCTATTGATTATATAAATTTATATAATAAATATAATAATCATAGTGGAATTGATGAGTTTTTTACAGAATTAGAAACAAAAAATATAAGAATTAGTATTTCTAATACTAATTTTAATAATATTGAAAATTTATTTGAAAAACAATACAATAATAATTTTGTATTTAGACAAATGTTAAATAATGATAAAGTTAATATTATAGATAAGAAACAAGATAATATTTTTACTATATATAGTTCAGAAATATTTGATATTATAAAAATAGATAGTCGTAAAATAAGAAAATATAATCAATCATTATTAACTAAATTATTAACTCCACTTTTTATAAATCAAGGTTATAATAATAATATTTTACCTATTTCACACGAAAATTACGAAATAGTTACAAATATACCAAATTATTTAACAATAACTAATTCTAAAAATTATATAGATATTAATTTTATAAGAGATTCTATTCAAAATGAATTTAAAATAAAAATAATTGACAAACCTTATTATTACGTAAATAATGATATTTATAATTTTATTTCACATTACAATAAAAATATATTTTATTATTTATCTATATTATTATATAATAGTTCTATTAATAATTTACATTATATTTATGAAATTATAAACAATAACATTCTAAATTTAATAAAAATTAACGAATTTTTAAATATTTATCATATTTTACAATATTATACTAAATTTAATATTAATAATTCTTATTATAATATTAATACTTCTAATGATTTATATAATGTAATTAAAAATAAACATTGGTTATCAGAATTAGATCTACAATTTCTATCTAATGAACTAAATGTAAAATTTGTTATATTTAATAAAGAAGATTTAAATGATATTGAAATTATAAAATCAAAATCTGATAATAAAATTATATTTTTATTAAAAGAAGTTTATTATTACATAAATATATATCATTTACTATTTTTAACAGTAGATGATATTAATAATTATGAAACTAATAAAGTTATATTTAGTAATTTCTTTGATGAAAAGAAAGAAGATAATACTATGTATTTAGATGAAAATGATTTAGATAATTATGATGATTCAACAAAAGTATCAACACCAATAAAAGTATCAACACCAACAAAAGTATTAACAAAATCTTCAAAACAAAATCAAAATAATATAGTTAAAAATATATTAACACAAATTTATAATAAACTTTTAAGCTATAATAGTAATTATATTATTTTAAATGATATTGAAAATGAATTTAATGAATTATCTAATATTAATAGTTTGGATTTATTAGTAATTATAGAAGGTTCTATTTTAGATATAGAAGAATCATTATTTAATATTAGTTTAAAAATTATGAATTTAAATGATAATAAAGTTAATATAACAGAATATGAACAAAATTTATTATATTTTAGTAATAGTATGCAACAAAATGAAGAAGGATATTTTAATATTGGAAATAGTTGTTATATGAATGCTTCTTTACAATTTCTTAAAAATATACCTATTACTACTACTGATAATAATGATGATGTAAAATTATTAAAAACTATTTTAACAGAAAATAATATTACAAAAGAACAATTAACTAATTTAAGAAATAATGTATTAAATATAAAAACAATAGAACAACAAGATTCTGATCAAGCATTAACAAAATTTTATAATTTATTAAATAATTGGTCAAACAAAAGATTTACTGCTTTTTATATTGAAAATAATCAATTTGATAAACAATTAAATGATTTATTAAGTTCAATTAAAGAAATTGATAAATCACTTGAAATTTTAGAATCAGATAATATTGAAGAAAAAGCAAAAAAAATTGAAGAAAAGAAAAAATTTGAAAATACTTTATATTATAAAATACAAAAACATAATTCACAACAAGATAATGAAAAAATAGAATTAATAGAAGATAATGGTTCTAAATATATTGAAACTTTATCTAATAATATTGCTAAATTAAATAATGAAAAATATTATAAAATACCTATAATATTTGATAATAACCAACAATTAATAGAATCTATTAGTCAATTACCAGAATTTAATGAACATTTTGCAAATGAAAAATATGCTTTTAAATACATTTATAGTAAAATTTGTGATGAAGATTGTATTAATAATTTTGTTATCTATCAAACTGATAATATTTTACGTATAACTTTAAATAAAATAACAAATAATTTTGACATATATGATTCAATAAATAAAACAGAAATTATAGATAATAATGATAATTTTATTGCTAAAATAGATATTAGCAATAAACCTGAATATTTAGTAATATTTATTAAAAGATTAGATTTTGATATTAATTCAGGAAATAAAATTAAATTAAATAATCAAATAGTATATGATGATAGTATAAATGAAAAAACACATATTAAATCAATAAATATTCATGGAACTAATTATAATTTAAAATCATTAATAATTCATTATGGTAGTGCTAATTCAGGACATTATGTAAATTATAGTGAAAAAGATGATGGTTGGTATTTGTTTAGTGATATTTATGTATCAAAATTGAACCAAACTATTGAACAAATATTAGAAAAAGAAAAATATAATATAACACATTTATTATATATTAAAGAATAATTGAATTTATTTAATTAAATTATATAAGCAATAAATTATTATAATATTTAATTATATATGTCTTTAATTTCTGCATTTAATAAAAATTTATTTGACTTTGTAGATGAACTTACGGAAAAATTTCCTGAAGATGAAAATTTACCATACTATAAAAATATGTTATTACTGCTAAAAAAAACTAATCCTAAACAAATTGTTTTATATTACAAACAATATATTGAACCTTATAACCAATATATTTTTAGTAAAGATGAATCATTCTTTTTAAATAATGATTATGGAGAAGATAAAGGTGGAAATCAATGGAGTTTATTAGAAGGTATGCGTATGAAAGTTTTATGGAAAGAGATGTCTGATATAAGCAAAAATGCTTGTTGGGAATATTTTAATTTATTATCAAAAATAGCACTTAAGGTAAATTAATTTGTTTATATTCAATTTTATATAATTTATTATCTTCATAATTAATAGGAAAATTAATAATTAATCCTGTTTTTTTTTCATATTTTTCAATATGTTTTAAATACATTTTAGTTTGTGTAATTTCTTTTTTGCTTATTCTTTGTATTGTTTTTAATTCTATAATTAAACATTCATTATCATTAATTTCTATTAATAAATCACATTCTACATAACCAACATTTTTATTATTATAAAAAATATTTATTATTCTTTTAAAGTCAACATTATAATTGTTGTTTAGCAAATCCTGATATAAAGCACGATGATAAATATTTTCAGTTAATCCATAACCTAATATATTAATTATATTCTCACAATAATTAATAATATTTTTAATATAACTATTTAAAATATCATTTTTATCTTGAATATCATTCATATTATTATTAACATTAACATCATCAATATCTATTTTAATATTATTAATATCCATTATTAATCATAATTAAATCTATTTTAAGTATATTTTTATTTAATTATATTTAATAGTTTATCTAGATAATTATTCCAATCTTTACTATTAAAATTTAATAATTTTTTCTTTAAAGCATCAAAAGCTTTTTTATTTGTTTTAAATGATTTCTTTAAACATAATTTAAATGTTTTAATTTCATTAGATAATATTTTAAGTAATTTAAATTCAATAGTTAATTTTAATATATTATATACTTGTTGTTTATCTTTAATAATTTCTTCAATTCCAAATTGTAATTTTTTAAATTCACTTTTATCTTTATTAGAATTATACCATTTAATATCTAAACCATCTAATTCATCTTTATTTATAAATTCTTCAATAGATACATTTTGTATTTGTTGTATTTCTTCTTTTTTTTGTTGTAATTCTTCTTGTTTTCTAAGTTCTTCTTCTTTTCTTTTTTGTTCTTCTAATCTTTGTTCTTCTTGTTTTCTAAGTTTTTCTAATCTTTGTTCTTCTTCTTTTCTTTTTTGTTCTTCTAATTTTCTTTGTTCTTCTAATTTTCTTTGTTCTTCTAATCTTTGTTCTTCTTGTTTTTTAAGTTCTTCTTGTTTTCTAAGTTCTTCTTCTTTTCTTTTTTGTTCTTCTTGTTTTCTAAGTTCTTCTTCTTTTCTTTTTTGTTCTTCTTGTTTTCTTTGTTCTTCTAATTTTCTTTGTTCTTCTTGTTTTTTAAGTTCTTCTAATCTTTGTTTTTCTTCTTGTTTTCTAAGTTCTTCTAATTTTCTTTGTTCTTCTTGTTTTCTAAGTTCTTCTAATTTTTTTTGTTCTTCTTGTTTTCTAAGTTCTTCTAATTTTCTAAGTTCTTCTTGTTTTCTAAGTTCTTCTAATTTTCTTTGTTCTTCTTCTTGTTTTCTAAGTTCTTCTTGTTTTCTAAGTTCTTCTTGTTTTCTAAGTTCTTCTTGTTTTCTAAGTTCTTCTTGTTTTCTAAGTTCTTCTTGTTTTCTAAGTTCTTCTTGTTTTCTAAGTTCTTCTTCTTTTCTTTTTTGTTCTTCTAATCTTTGTTTTTCTTCTTGTTTTTTAAGTTCTTCTTGTTTTCTTAATTTTCTATCTTCTTGTCTTTTACGTTTTCTTTCTTGTTTTTGTTGTTCTTCTATTTTTTCTTTTTCTTGTTTTTCTTGTTCTATTTTTTGTTTTAATAATTCTAATTCTTTTAATTTTTGTTTTTCTAATTCTTTTAATGTTTGTTTTTCTTGTTCTTGTTGTTCTATTTTTTGTTTTAATTCTAATTTTTTATCAGTTGTCATTGATTTTCTTCTATGCAAATTCATCCATATTTCACCAAGTTTATTTAATCCTATAAATTCATTAGTTTCTTTACTAATAAAAGCCCCCCAATATGGTGGATTTAATTTAGATTCTTCTAATTTTTTTCTTGGATTTTCATAATGATATAAAATATAGTTATTTTCTAATATTAATTGAAGATATTCTTGAATATCTTTATTAAAATTATATTTAATTTCACATATTTTTTCTTGAATTTTGTAAGAATTTGAATTCCAATAATCAATTTCTTCTTTTGTTAATTGTAATTTAGTTTTTCCACTAATTGATTTAACTTTTTTAGGATCATCTTGTTCCATAATTTTTATAAGCTGTGCATCTAATATCTCTTTTCTATCTTGATTATTTTTATTAAATGCACTAGCATATAAAAATTTCATATAATGAAAACAGTGTTCTCCTGATTTAAAAATCATTTGTTTTTTATTTACATTTATTGTTAAATCTTGTAAATACATATTTGATAATTTTGATAATATTTCATTAGATAATGTAATACTTTCATTATTATTATTTATAATTGATTGTGATTTTACATTTATTTTAAAAACTATATATTTGTCTTTTAATAATTTATTTTCATTTAATTCAATTAATTGTTGTTTTTCTTCTTCAATTAATTTTTCTTCTTGTATTAATCTTTTTTCTTCTTCAATTAATCTTTCTTCTTCTTTTTGCTTTCTTTCTTCTTCTTTTTGTTTTTCAATTAGTTTTTGTTGAATTAATTTTTGTTCTTGATTTATTTTTTCTTGTTTCATTTGTAATTCTTTATCTTTTTTTATTTTATCTATTTTTTCTTTGTTATATTTTTCTTGTAATTTATCAATATCTTCATCAATAATTAATTTAGATAATAAAGTAAAAATATCACTATTTAAACTCTGATGATGAAATATTATTGATTCATAATCATATATATCTAAATTATCATCAATTATTATTTTACTATAATATTCTTCTAATGTTGAATTATTTCTAAATATAATTTCTTCATAAATAGTAGTGTCATTTACTAAATTTTCTTCAAATAAAGCATTATTTTTTATTTGATAAATTGATTCTACTATTTTATATTTTATAATATCAATATTATATTTTTTAGTAATAATTTCTTTTAATATTTGATTACTTTCTTTTTTAAAATCTTCATTATAATTTTGTTCTATTTGTAATATTTTAGATTTTATATTAATTAATTGTTGTTCTGAATTACTAATAAATTCATCTTTATTTTTAATTAATAAATTATATACAGAATTTTCTAATTTACTAATATTTTCAAGAACAATATCTCCATCTATAAATTCTATCTGTTTTAGTAATATATTATTTAAAATAATAGCAGTTATAACATACATTTTAATTAAACTATTTAATAATATAATTAAATTTTGTTTATTATTTTCATCAATACAAAACATAGTATTAATTCTATAATGTGGATAATCTAAAAATTTATCTAATTTAAAATTATTTGTTATATAATCTGTTTTTTTATTAAATAAACTTTCTAATGTTTTTTGTTGTAATTTTAACATAAATTCTTCATCTATAGAGCCTGATGAAACGCTACTACTTGAACGTGATAATGATAATGTATCATTTTTATATTTTAATAAATATTTAGAATTATTATTTAATTCTTTTATAATTTCTTCATTTTTATATACTATATTATCAGGTATTTGAATAAATTTTAATAATCTATAATATATAAAATATAATGAATTATCTAAATTAGTTTCATCTAATTTAATTGTAAAAGAATTACAATCATTAATACTATAACTATGAAAATATTGATAATAATTAATATTACTATCATTTATATTTATACTTGATGGATTATCATCAATGATATTATTAGTTATTTTTTGTAAGAAATATATTTCAATATAATCATATTCTTCTTCTATTGTAAAATTGTAAGTAGATTTATTTATAATCAATAAATTATCTTTAACAAACTGTTCTGAATAATTATTACGATTAATATTTAAAGTATTTTCAATTAAATTATTATTTTTAATTAATTCTATTAAAATATTATTAAATGTTTTATCAAAAATAGTAATATCGGATTCAGTTTCAAAAAAATATTTATATTTTTCATAATTTAAATACAACCAATATCTTATAATTATATTTAAATTGTGGAATTGATAACTTTCTTTTAATCCGAATTTAGATAATTCTTCTATTGTTTTTTTTTTATCTATTTTTGATAAATGTTCAAAAATAATATTAGAATCTTTATCAGTAGTAATTTCTGTATCTAATAATTTTTCTTTACTATAATCGGATATTTTTTGTTTATAAGATAATTGTTGTTCATTAGAATCAGATAATTCTTTTAATAAATCAGGATTTATTTGGTTTAATAATAGTTTTTCAATATTAGAAATATTTAATTCAATACCTAAATATTCATCTTTTAAATTAAGTACATCATTTATTGGTTCAAGTGTTTTTATATTTAACGACATATAATATTATATTATGTTAAAATATTTTTAAAATAAATAATTATTTTGAAATATTAAATATATCATATAAAAAGATATTAATTAATTTTATTTATATGAATGGTGATGGAATATGTGGAATTCAAAATTTTGGAAATACATGTTATTTAAATTCAATAATTCAAACATTAAATTCTTCTAAAATTTTTTTAAATAATATTTTAAATAATGACTTTAAGTTAAATGGAAATAAAAAATATTATATAATAAATGAACTTATAAGATTATATAAAGGTATTTGGTCAGAAAATTGTATAATAGTTCCTCAAAGTATTTTTAAATCATTAGAAGAAAATTTTGAAATTGTTATTAATGATCAAAATGATGCAGATGAATTATTACAACAAATTTTAAATAAAATAAATGAAGAAGTGTGTTATAATGACTTAACTATTAATATTAATGGAGTAGTTAATACTAAAAATGATAAAATATATTATAATTCATTAAAAATATGGGAAAAATTTTTTAAAAAAGAATTTTCATTTATTGTTGATATATTTTATGGACAATATTATGAAGAAATCTCTTGTGATATATGTAATCATTCAATTGAAAATTATAATCCTTTTATGATTTTAGAATTAGAATTTAATAGTAATAATTTATTAAATTGTATAAAAAATCATATTTCAGAAGAAAAATTAGATGATTATAAATGTGAAAAATGTAATAATACTAAAGTTAAAAAAAAATTAAATTTATTAAAATTACCAAAAGTATTATTAATTACATTAAAAAATTATAATCAACATCATAAAAAATGTAATAATATAATTTTAGAAGAAAAAATAGAATTAGAAAATTATTTTAATAAGAATCATAATTATAATTTAAAATCTATTATTATTCATGAAGGAATAATGTCTTTTGGTCATTATTATACATATACAAAAAATATTAAAACAAATAAATGGTATAAATTTAACGATACTAATGTTGAAGAAATTAATAATTTTGAAGATATAAATAAAAGTAATATTTATTGTTTATTATATGAATTAATTTAATTAAACATAGTGTCAAATAATTCATTTATATTTTGTTCTTCAAACTGCATTTGATATAAACTTTTTGGAATATATCTATATTCAATTTTAGTAGGTGGGCATTTTAAGTTTGATTTATTATAACCAATAGTTATAAAAATACAAGCTATTATAAAAATAATTAATATTAATAATTTCATATATTATATATTTACATTATATTTTATTGTAAAACTATATTTTTTTTAATAAATTTAATTAATATCAATAATATACTAAATTAAAAAATAAATTATTTAATATATATAAGTGTAATGTCTGGTTTAACTAATGATGAAAAATTAAATATTTTATTTAAAAAGCTATATAATAAATCAAGTACTAATAGTTATGTTGATTATTATCAAGAGTTATATAATTCTATGCCTACTATAATACCAGATAAACAAATATTAACAGATCCTATACCTGCTACTGTTCCTGTAGAATTATTAAATGCTAATTTAGATGATTTAGAAGAACCTATTGAAGGTAGTATAACAGGTAAAACTTCTGATGATACAATTATAAGAAAATATGTTAAATTAGAATTACAATACGTATTAGGTAGTGCAATAGGAGATAGTCCAGAAAATTATAGTGCTATATCATTTTATTCTGAATATTTAGTAAATGCTATACCATTTGATTACGATCCATTAGGAAGTTATATGTATACGTTATATAGACCTGATGGAAGTACAATAATTCCCTTTGGTGAAGGAGAATGGATATTAGATGCTAATGGTGGAGTATTGATGTTTAATCATAATATGAATGATATTAGTGGATTAGATCCTTCAAATTATTTAGATATTGATAAACCACCAAAAATTACATTTTATAGATATAATGGTGGATATGGTTTAGGAATTGGTGCAATATCTGGTAATGGAAATGTAGATTATTCATTAAATGATGTTACTAATAATGTTAGTATAACTAATAATTTAAATGCTGAACTTATATTAAATCGTGGAAATTTAAATGTTATGGGAAATTTAAATGTTAGTAATTTAACTTTATTAGAATATCCAGGAGGAAATAATAATGGTGATTCAGATATATCTGGTAATTGGTCAGGAAACATTATTCCAGTTGATAAAGGAGGAACAGGTTTAAATATAACAGGAGATAATAGTGGAAAATTATTAATTGGAAAAAGTGATGGAACATTTAATTTAACATCTATTAGTGCAGGTAATAATATTACAGTTAATAATACTGATGGAAATATAGAAATATCAACAGGTTCAAGTAGTAAATGGAATGATGCATTAAATTCTAATTTATATAATTCACATATATATTATTCACAAGGAAATGTTGGTATAGGAACTAATATTCCTGATTCTGATTTAGAAGTTGTTGGTAGTATAAAATGTACTGATATTAGTGGAACATGGAATGGTACATCTATTCCTGTAAGTAAAGGAGGTACAGGATTAAGTTTATCTAATGAAGACCATAGTGGAAAATTATTAATTGGTAAAAATGATGGTTCTTTTAATTTAACAACTCTTACAGCAGGTAATAATATATTTTTAAATAATAGTGATGGTAATATTGAGATTTCAACAGGAAATAGTAGTCAATGGACTACTGATAATAATATTATATATTATTTAGATAAAGTAGGAATTGGAGTTTCAAATCCAAATTCATTATTACATGTTGCAGGTAATATAACAAGTGATAATTATATTGGTAAATGGAAGGGTGATAAAATTGATGATAATTATATATTAAATGCTAATGTTTGGAATAATAAACAAAATCAAATAAATACATCAAATAGATTAAATACTAATTTAATAGGAGATGGAAATGTTTCTAATCAAGCTTTTGATTATTTAAAAGATGTAACATCTAATATTCAAGAACAAATTGATTCAAAAAAAGATATTACAGAACAAAATCGTTTAAATGCTAATTTAATAGCAGATGGTAGTGTATCTAATACAGCTTTTAGTTATTTAAGCAATATATCTTCTGATGTTCAAAGTCAAATAAACAGTAAACAAGATGTAATTACAACTGATTCATTAAAAATTACTGATGTAAATAATTTACAAGAAACATTACAAGGAAAACAACCTACTAT
>Ga0160423_10003972_pt1 | contig 12227 bp, 8 predicted proteins | sample CRUFie14St8metaG_FD_108191 | JGI IMG/M metagenome (GOLD analysis project Ga0160423, IMG submission 108191) | Marine microbial communities from the Costa Rica Dome - CRUD Field 142mm St8 metaG | ecosystem: Environmental > Aquatic > Marine > Oceanic > Photic zone | place: Costa Rica: the Eastern... | reverse complement strand
TCCTAGATTTTTTCAAATTGCAAAAAAAATTCATGAGATTACAAATAACTGTGTTTTTGTTGCACATAACGTAAAATTTGACTACAACGTTATTAAATCTGAATTTGAATCACTTGGATTTAACTATAAAAGACCCAATTTATGTACAGTTCGTAGTTCTAAAAAAATAATACCTGGATATAAATCATATAGTTTAGGTAAACTAACTAAAAGTCTTGGAATTGATCTGAATGAAAGGCATAGGGCAAGTGGAGATGCACTTGCGACAACAAAGTTATTCGAATTACTCTATAAAAAAAATAAAGAATACCTTGAAACATTAATTCGATAATATAACTCTTATTATATTAAAAAATAGAGCTACATTTTCGCTTCGTGAGCTGCTTTTTCTGCTTTTTCTGCTGCAAGGGATGCTGCTTTAGCTTTAGCTACTTTAGCATCTTCTGTTAATTTATTATTAGAAAAATCAATTAAAATTGGCGTAGCAATAAATAAAGAAGAATATGTACCCACAATTACACCGATCATTAATGCAAAAATGAAACCTTTAATTGCAGCACCACCAAATAAGAAAATAATAAGTAATACGATGAATGTAGTCATAGAAGTATTGATTGTTCTGGATAATGTAGAATTCAATGCAATATTTATTTGATTATTTTCATCAGATGATTTATGTGATCTTAAATTCTCACGTATTCTATCAAAAACAACGACAGTATCATTTATGGAATATCCTATTACTGTAAGTATAGCAGCTATAAAAGCTTGGTCAACATCTAAATTAAAGGGAAGAATCCCATGAAGAATAGCAAAAGCAGCTAACACTATTGTGACATCATGTAGCATCGCTATTATTGCTCCTGTAGAATATTGCCATCTTCCAAAACGCAATAATATATATGCGAAAACAGCTAGTAAAGATAAAATAATAGCCCACAAAGAAGAAGATATTAATTCTTTAGAAACAGTTGCGGAAACAGATCTTGATTCCATAATTTTAGCTTTACCAACTTTAGGTTCTGATTTTACTAATCCTTCAAGTAATTTTTCTTTTACTTCTATATTAGCGTTTTCATTAGCTAACATATAATTTGTTGTAATATCCAAGAAAAAATTATTACCCTTAGTCTTTAACTCCAATGAAGATTTATTACCATTTTCATCAACTAAAACAGAGTTAAGATTAGTTCTAATATAATCTAAATTATCACCCGCATTTTTTTCGAACTTAACACCAAAAGTTCGTCCTCCAGAAAATTCAACACTAGGATTCAAACCTTTAGTTACCAACGAAAAAATTCCTCCAATAACTAAAATCGCAGAAATTATATAATATTTCTTACGCTTACCAACAAAATTAATATTGAAATTTTTGAATGCCCCTTTAGTCATTTTAGTTTCAAACGAAATATTCCTACCTGAATTAATCCACCAGTTTATGGACAAGCGAGTAATAACCAAAGCAGCAAATACAGAAGTGAAAATACCTATAATCAATGTAGTAGCAAAAGATTCTATTGGGCCTGAACCAAAAGTTTTGAGAATAATGGCTGTTAATAGAGTTGTAATATTTGCATCAAGTATTGAGGAAAGTGCCTTTTTAAACCCTGTATCAATTGAAGATTTTAAATCTTTACCAGTAGTTTGTTCTTCACGAATTCTTTCAAAAATAAGAACATTAGCATCAACGGCCATACCAATTGTTAAAACTATACCAGCAATACCAGCTAAAGTTAATACAGCTCCAAAGGAAGCTAATGAACCAAAAATGAATAAAATATTAGCAAATAAAGCAATATCAGCTATAATACCTGACTTACCGTAATAAAAAACCATATAAATAAAAACAAGTATAAAAGCAATCATAAACGACATCAAACCAGCAGAAGCATTTTCAGCACCGATAGTTGGTCCAACTTTTGTTTGCTCTTTAATAACACAAGGAGCCGGTAATGCTCCGCCATTAAGTAACCCGGATAAATCTTTTGCCTCATTAATAGAAAAACTACCTGAAATTTGTGTACGGCCTCCTGTTATAGGCTCATTTACTCTAGGAGCACTATAAACAACATTGTCCATTGTTATAGATATAACTCGACCTGTGTTCTCTTGGGTCATTTGAGCCCATTTGTCACCTCCTTCTTCTGTCATTTGAAGATCAACGGTTATTTTGCCCTCATTTTGATCATAACCAGTTGAAGCATTTTTAATATCTCTACCACCCACTTTTGCTTTACCATCCTGTGGAACTCTAACTGCATATAAAAAATAACCTAATTCCTTGGTATCAATATTGATTATTTCTAAATCTGAAGACCACATAAACTTAACATCTTCAGGGAATAGGGATAAAATATCATTTCGTTTTAAAATTACATCAACAGAATTTTTGTTCTCAGGAGTACAATATCCCATTGAAAATGCACCAGCAGGACTAATTAAATCAGCTAAACCACTCTTTTCTTCATCATTTAAAGTAGTTAAATCTAAAATTTTAGAACTATCATTTTCCGCATTTGTAGAATCAGTTAAAATATTATCAGTTTCCTCATCAGCTAATGCAACCGTTGCAGAAAGTGCGGTAGCTTGCTGCCATTGAGCACCAATCTCTTGAATAGAATATGTTTCAAAAAATTGAAGATTTGCAGTAGATTGTAACTTATCGGCGACTGTTGCTTCATCCTGAACACCAGGTAACTCAATGTATAATCTATTATTTGAGGGATCTTTTTGGATATTTGGCTGGGCAACTCCAAACTGGTTAATACGACGATTCATAATCTCTTCAACACCATCCATTGAGCTAGATTCTTTATCACGTAGAAAATTTTCGACATCAACATCTGTTGAATTCTTACCTAATTCATCTATGTCAGCAATATCAAACAAACGTACTAAAGGAGTGTTAGGATTTAAGTCATTATGATTTTGAATAAAAATTGATATGAAATCTCCACCATTGTTACCATATTCTTTTTTTGCGCTATCAAAGGCTTTTTTAAACTTGAGATCTCTTTCATTTCGAATATAATTTTTCAAAAGTTCAGGGACTGAAACTTCTAATGTTACACTCATTCCACCAACAAGATCTAATCCAAAAGCGAGACTTCTTTTCTTAACATTCTTAAAAGTTGAACCAAAAACTGGATAAACTGGTGTTTCCGATTTTTCTTTCAAAATTTGATTAATAAATGCCGAATTAGCTAATTCCTCCGCTTCAGGATCATTAAAATTAACTTGTGTATTATTTGGAAGATAAGCAACCATATTATTTTCCTTCGCTTCCTCTTTAAGTTGATTTACTCGATTTTGAGCTTCCCTCTCTGCCTTATTTTCTACACTACCTGAAACAAAAGTAAATGACAGTTGATAAATACAAATAACAGTTAATATCGTTGTCATTAACCAAAAAAATCCTTTATTACGCATTTTTGTGAAATATTTTTATATGATTAATAGCCTGCAAATATAGGTTTTACCTTTATTAAAATCAATATAATTAGGATTATTATGGTGAATATATTTGATTAAAAAGAAATTATTAATCATTTGGATTAATACGCTTGGATTTCATATAATCCATTAATTCTTCCAAACGTTTACCTTTAATTAACTCTCCTAAATAATAATATTTTCTACTAACCTCATTTCCATTTATATCATATCCTATACACCAACCATGGCGCCTACCATTTTTATATCTTACTAAACTACTTTTTTTACCATTAGATTGAAAGCTTGTCCAAACACCTTCTTTTTTGTTGTTTTTATATTTCCCTATCAGCTTATTTGATAAATCGCTAAAATACTCTATGTACTTTCCATCCAGAAGATTATCTTTATATGTAAATATTACAGATGGAATTTGAGATTTATCATCAATATTATCTGGTATGTAATAAATTATCTTTTTACCATTTAATTTGCCATTCAAATAAGTTTCAGAGCTGCTTTTACGTTGAGTTGGAGTATAATTTACCCAGATACTATCTTTTAATTGATCTTTAAAAATACCATGACTCATCAGAGTGCCATTCTCATGATAATAATAAGCTTCTGAATGTGAAGAATTTTCTTTATGGTTAATAACCGCTTTTAACTTAGATGATTTGTAATAATAATAAAACTTTCCAATTGGTTTATCATCCTTAAATGTTCCTCGATACTTGTATACACGGGTACCATCATATAATTTAGCCCATTCACCTTGTTTTAATCCTTTATCATCAACCATATTAACTTGACCAGAAGAAATTAAAAAAAATGATATAAAAAAAAGTAACAACCTATACTTCATGAAGAATTTTTTTTGATAATTCAAACAAACTTGATACAGTTAAATCTGCCTCTAAGCCTATTGGTTCTTCTGTTTTTATTCTTACTGTCTTCATCCCAAGATTTTTACCAAACTCAATATCAGTATCAGTATCACCAACCATTAGAGAACGTTTAAAATTAACTTTAGGAAAATCAAACTTTGCTTGATTTCCCATATTTGGTTTTGGTTTTCTAAAATCATTTTCATCGCCTATTAAATTAGAAGCAAAAAAACATTTATTTATAAAACCCCCATTCTTAGCAATTTCATTACACATGTAACTATGAATATCTAAAAGGTTACCTTCAGTCATAATTCCTTTTCCAATTCCTTGTTGATTTGTAACCACAAATGTTAATCCAAAAAAATTAGACAATGAAGCAACTGCTTGAAGAGAATTATTCAAAAAAACAAACTCTGAAATTTTAGTTACGTATCCTCCAAAAATACGTTCATTTATTACACCATCTCTATCTAAGAATAAAGTCCATGTATTATCAATGCCCCATTTATTAATCAACATCTAATAATTTCTCTACATGATAAGTATTACGCTGAGAAGAATTTCTTCCAATAAGCTCAGCAAGGAAACCAGCTAAGAAAAATTGAACCCCCATAATCATAGCTGAAAGAGCGATGAAGAACTCTGTACGACTTGATATTAATTTCCCCATTTTATCAATGAAAAGTTTATCAATTATCAAATAAAATGAAAAACCAAAACCTATTAAAAACATAAACATTCCTATGGCTCCAAATAAATGCATTGGTTTTTTTGAAAATTTACCCATAAATGCAACCGAAAGTAAATCTAAAGGACCGTTAATAAATCTATTTAAACCAAATTTTGTTGTACCATATTTACGAGGGTTGTGTTTCACCACCTTTTCACCGATTTTATTAAAACCAGAATACTTTGCTAAAGCAGGAATATAACGATGCATATCACCATAAACCTCTATACTTTTGACAACAACATTCTTATATGCTTTCAAACCACAATTAAAATCATGAAGATAAATACCAGTTATCCTCCTAGCTGCCCAATTATAAAATTTAGTTGGAATTGTCTTTGAAATAGGATCATAACGTTTCTTTTTCCAACCAGAAACAAGATCGAAATCTTTTTTTATCACCATGTCGTATAATTCAGAAATTTCATCAGGAGAATCTTGTAAGTCAGCATCCATAGTAATTACAACTTCTCCAAGAGCGATTTCAAAACCTTTTTGAAGAGCTGCAGACTTCCCATAATTACGCTGAAATTTTATTCCTTTAACATTGGAGAATTTTTCATGTATTTCCTCAACAATATCCCAAGAACCATCACGACTACCATCATCAATAAAAACTACCTCAAACGAAAAGTTGTTTTCTTCCATAACGCGATTTATCCATGAAAAAAGTTCGGCTAAAGACTCTTCCTCATTAAAGAAAGGAATGATTACAGAAATATCATATTTTAATTCCAAAATTTAGTATAATTATTGATAACAAATATAGCTAATCGTTGACCAATTAAGTGTAATATTATATTATTTTATTTTAATAATCTTAAGTACCTGGGAAGATAGCTTTAAATAATATATACCTTGTTTCAAATATGAAAGATCAATGATATTATCAAGATTTGATATATCCCCATAACTAACTTTTGCTCCATTAATATTAACAATCTCATATTTTACTTTTGAATCTAACCCATGAATTTTTACAATATCACTAAATGGATTGGGGTAAACAAAAATTTCATTGTGCAATGAATTTAAGCCAAGATCTTCGGCATCCGCAATAAAAAAATGATCTATTCCCGCTTCTGTAATATTAATTTGAGGACTTATATCAGTTGTTTTAAAGAAAAATTGCATAGTTGATGTTAATGAATCAATATAATCTTTAATGCGAATACTTACCTCATGCCAATTGAAGAAATGAATTGAATCACTACCAATTTTCTCAATAGAATTTATAGTTAAACCATTACTTACTAAAACCTCCAAAGTATCATCAGGAGGAGTAATTGGACCATGGAAATTATAAAACCAGCGTTCATAATTAACATAAGGATCAACATAACTTGTTAGGTCGATTACAGGAGAGGTTAGTAGAACAGCCCCATTATCAACGTCATCAAAATCTGGATCAATAGAACCAGCATTGCCTGTTACATATGCAAAAGTATTGCAATCATTATTTGAATCTATACCTGGTGCTGAATTTCCATCCGTAATATTTGGGATGTCTCTTTCCCAAAGACCTGTTGTTGCATTACCAGAAGTACTCCAACCAAAATCAAATGTAAAATCATCGTATATACCTTTAGTTAAGAATATATCAATACTTCCTAATAAACTATCAATATTTAGTTGATTACAATAAGTTATATATCCCCATTTACCAACATTGAGATTACAATTACCCTCATAATATAGAGCTAAAACTTCTTCACCTAGTGCATTTGTTTCGCCCTCTGAAGTTAATAAAGGCATTTCTAATCTAATATCTGCAGCGTCAATAGGATCTAATGAAGCTGAATCGTAAACATTAATTGTAAAATCATATGGTGTAATTGGAACAAGTTGAATGTCTTGGATTGTAATAATTCCGGAATTAATCGTTGTACTAATCGTTTGAGGAAAGTAACCAACTTTAAAATAAGTAACATCATAAACTCCTGAATCAAATATTCCTGTTGCATAAAAACCATTTGACTGAGTATAATTTGATTGATTACTATTAGAAATGGTTACTTCAACATCATCAATAGGGCCAGCTGTTACTGAATTTGTAACAACCCCCTCCAAATATGCAGCCTGAACATAATCAGGATCAAGTACATATAAACCTTCTGATCTATCTGTAGCTAAAATCAAACCAGAAGGTAGGTATGGAAATGCTCCCCAACAACCATCAAAATCTGTAGTTTGATCAAAATAAGTATCATAATTACCAACTTCTATTAGATTATAGGGATATGTTACATCGTGAACAACTATACCATCTGAATAATAACTCGTGATTATAAAATTATTTAGAACATGTGTATTATGTGGGATAACACCTGATCCAGGTGAACTCTGAATACGATCAACTTCAAAAATATTTGTCGGATCAGAAACATCATAAGAAGTTATGTAGCCTCCTGACACTTCATCGGTAGTAAATGCAAAGTTACCATCATCTTTTGTCCATATATTGTGAGAAAATGTTGAGGGAGTAAAAGAAGTTCCTAAAAGAATTGGGTTAGCTTTATTTGTCACATCAACCATACTTATAAATCCCTCATCTATATGAGCTAGATACATAGTATCTCTTAAAACATAACCATCATGAACATACCAATTATCAAAAAATCCAACTTCAATTGGACTCATTGGATTTGTATGCACATCTAAAATAATAACTCCTCCGTTACCTCTATTTGCTCCAAAAATATATGCATATCCAGAGGAATCAATATATAAATTATGTGCCGATTCCCATTCATTGTTTGATGGACCATAATAATAATTTGTTAAAAGGGTTGAAGATGATGGCAAAGGAGATAAATCTATTATCAATAAACCATTTTCTGATTCGGAGGTAATATATGCATAATCACTCCAAGTTTTTAAATCTCTATGAACAGATTCAATTCCAGGTTCCCAAAATATCTCAGTGGGATTTGTTGGAGATGACAAATCAACTACAGATGTTCCTTTCTCAGTACCTACAAGACCGTATTCATTATTATTTTCATCAACATAACCCCAGACATCATTTATCATTGTAGCATGTTCTGAGATGTAATCTATATGACCTATTGAGTCTATATTTAATTGAGAAAAAGAAATAAAAAAAGAAAAAGAAAAAATAAATAATAATCTAATTTTGAGCATGTTAAAAAATTTTAAGCTAATATAATGGTATTAAGACATTTGTTGTTTTTTTCCTAATTAAATTAAAAAAAAAATTAGACTTTTTAGGTATTATTTTGCTTTTAAATAAAATCTCTATTTATTAATTTCGCACATAGATAATATCGAGGGTAAATCTATGACTAAGAAATTTACATCAGAGAATCTTGAAACAATTGATTTTGAATCATTCAAGAAAGAAGTTATTGATGACTTTAAATTAGCTTGCTTGTCAAGAGAAGCATCTTTATTAGGAAGACGTGAAGTTTTAAGTGGAAAAGCCAAATTTGGTATTTTTGGAGATGGAAAAGAACTAGCGCAAATCGCTTTATCAAAACAATTTAAAAATGGTGATTTTAGATCGGGATATTATCGTGATCAAACTATAATGATGGCTATTGGACAATTAAATGTTCAACAATATTTTGCAGGCTTATATGCACATACTGACATTGAAAAAGAACCTCAATCTGCAGGCAGACAAATGGGTGGACATTTTGCGACTAGAAATTTAGATTCAAAAGGAAAATGGAAGAACTTAATGAATCAAAAAAATAGTTCAGCTGACATTTCTCCAACTGCTGGTCAAATGCCTAGACTTTTAGGGTTAGCTCAAGCATCTAAGTTTTACAGAAATAACTCAAGTTTATCAAATAAAAAAGAATTCAAAAAATTCACTAATAATGGAAATGAAATAGCCTTTGGTACAATAGGAGATGCGTCAACTTCTGAAGGACCTTTTTGGGAAACTATTAACGCTGCAGGCGTATTACAAGTTCCTATGGTAATGTCTATTTGGGATGATGGTTATGGAATTTCAGTTCCAAGAGAATACCAAACAACTAAAAACAGTATTTCAGAAGCTCTATCTGGAATGCAAAGAACAAAAGATAAACCAGGATATGAAATATTTAAAACAAAAGGATGGGATTATGCTGACTTATGCAACACCTACCAAAAAGCTGTAAAGATTTCAAGAGAGGAACATATTCCTGTTATAGTTCATGTTCAAGAGGTAAATCAACCCCAAGGACACTCAACCAGTGGATCACACGAAAGATATAAAGATGAAGCTAGAATGAAATGGGAAGTAGAATTCGATTGTATCACAAAATTTCAAGAGTGGATTATTAATTTTAATGCTAATGGATTAAAAATTGCAACTAAACCAGAACTTGAAAAAATTCACAAAGAAGCGAAAGAAAGAGTTCGTGACGATAAAAATAAAGCTTGGAAAGAATATACAGATTCACTAAAAGAAAGCCTTAACAATTTAATTCCATTACTAAAATCAGTTTCTAAAGACAGCACAAATAGCAAACCCATACAAGAAATAATCGAGAATCTTGAAAAATCAATTAATCCAATACAAAAAGAAATTATAGGTAATGCTCGAAAAGTACTGAGAATAATCAATAAAGAAAATATAAATTCAAAATCAGAACTTTCTTCTTGGATTCAAAGTGAAATAAAAGATAATTTCAATAAATATAGTTCCCACCTTCATTCAGAATCTGATTTTTCTGCTATGAATATTGATACAATTCTTCCAGAATATGAGTCTGATATAAAAATGGAAGATGGTAGAATCATACTAAGAGATAACTTTGAAAACATATTACAAAAGCATCCCGAAGTACTTATCTTTGGAGAAGATGCAGGTAAAATTGGCGGGGTAAATCAAACCCTAGAAGGATTACAAGAAAAATTTGGAATGGACCGAGTTTCGGATACTGGAATACGTGAATGTACAATTATTGGTCAAGGTATAGGAATGGCTATGCGTGGACTTAGACCTATCGCTGAAATTCAATATTTAGATTATTTATTATATGCTCTCCAAACTATTTCTGATGATTTATCAACTATTCAATACAGAACAAAAGGGGGACAAAAAGCACCATTAATTATTAGTACACGTGGACATAGACTTGAAGGTATTTGGCATAGTGGATCGCCAATGGGAATGATTATTAATGCTGTACGTGGAATACATGTTTGCGTTCCTCGTAATATGACAAAAGCTGCAAGTTTCTATAATACTCTTATTAAATCAGATGAACCAGCTTTAGTTATAGAACCATTAAATGGATATAGAACAAAAGAAAGAAGACCTAAAAATATAGGTGAAATTCAAGAAGCACTTGGTATACCTGAAATTGTAAAATCAGGGAATGATCTAACGATTGTTTCTTATGGCTCAACATTTAATTTATGTGAGCTAGCTGAAAAAGAATTAGCCGAATTAAATATATCAGTTGAATTAATTGATATTCAAACTTTACTTCCTTTCGATATAAAACACCTAATATCAAACTCAATAAAAAAAACAAATCGATTACTAATTGTTGACGAAGATGTTAGTAGTGGAGCAACAGCTTATATACTTGACAAAGTATTAGTTGAACAAAAAGGATATTACCATTTAGATTCTGCACCAGAAACAATTAGTGCTAAAGACCATAGACCAGCATATGGATCTGATGGTGACTATTTTTCCAAACCAAATATTGATGACATTATTGAAAAAGCTTATGATATTATGCACGAAGTAAATCCCAAAGATTATCCCCCTATTTATTAATAACATTACCCCAAGTTTTTAAAATGAAACTCTTTAGTTAAATAAATATATTCTTTTGTGTAATTATTAAATCTATCTCTAATAGTTAATTCACGCATAACACTAGTATTATATTTCATAGAAAAACTTAAAATAGATCGAATATATCCCCCTCCTTCCTTTCCTATTATATTAGTTTGGTGATTTAACTTAAAATTATTTTTAGTTGCTTCATTAATCCACTCTTGAACATTCTGATATGGAACAATAATCCAAAAATGACCTTGATCTAATAATAAAGAAGCTGTTTTTTCTAAAATAATTTTTTTAGGTAAACTTTTTTGATGACGAGCATTAGATTTACGCTTATCATTATTTTCCATGTTTGATTCATAAAATGGTGGGTTAGATATAATTAAATCGTATTTTTTATCTGTGTTAAAATTCAAAAAATTCATATGAATTGAATTAAACTCATTAGGAAAATTAGATTTATTAAAATTATATCTACATTCTTTGGAGGCTTTTTTGTCTAACTCAATCGCATCGATTTTTAGATTTATATTTTTTTGAGCACACATCAAAGAAAGAACACCTGACCCAGCTCCAATATCTAGTGCAGAGAATTTCCCAGATGTATCAATTATAGAACCTAAAACCATTGTATCCGTACCAAATTTCATTGGAACATCAATTTGTTTTATGTCAAAATATTTAAATTTAAAAATACTCATCTATTGTAAATAAAGATCTATGAGCCCATCTGGAGCTTTGATACATAATTCTTTATTAACCCTATCGATTTTTGTAACTGATCCCTTAATTAAAGGAATTAGAATTTCTTTTTTGTTTTGGACTATTTGTAATAAAGGATTCAATTTTAAATCAATGACAGATTTAAGCTCTCCAATATGGCCCTTTCTTTCATCAAATACCTTAAAACCGATAACTTCATGGTCATAAAAATTTACGCCTTCTAATTTTGGTAAAAATTTCATCGGCAAATAAACTTCCTTACGTAATAGACTTCGTGCATTAAATTCATCATCAACATCTTTTAATTTAATGGTCGCGAAACCTTTATGTTTAATTCTTATAGTTTCTACAAAAAAAGGTGTTAAGGTATTATCGATATCAATAAAAAAAGAACCTATTGATTTGTAGTCGTCTGGATTAGTAACATCTAAAAACAACGAAACTTCACCTTTAAATCCGTGAAGTTTCGAAATATATCCTAAATAAAAGCAATCCGCTTTATTCATTTAAATTCAGTTAGTCTTTCTTTGAAGCTTCTTCCGTTGCTGGAGATGCTGCCGCTTCCGCTGGAGCTACTTCTGCAGCAGGAGCTTCTTCCGTTGCTGGAGATGCTGCCGCTTCCGCTGGAGCTACTTCTGCAGCAGGAGCTTCTTCCGTTGCTGGAGATGCTGCCGCTTCCGCTGGAGCTACT
>Ga0160423_10003971_pt1 | contig 12232 bp, 7 predicted proteins | sample CRUFie14St8metaG_FD_108191 | JGI IMG/M metagenome (GOLD analysis project Ga0160423, IMG submission 108191) | Marine microbial communities from the Costa Rica Dome - CRUD Field 142mm St8 metaG | ecosystem: Environmental > Aquatic > Marine > Oceanic > Photic zone | place: Costa Rica: the Eastern... | reverse complement strand
TAGATCTCTCGACGTTCCCGTGGTGGACCGCTTCGCTCTGCTTACCCAAGTGAAAAAGCTAGTAGAACTCGTCAACCTCTAAACCAATGCCCCGCGACAGCGAATCTTTCAGCCAGTTCTTTGCCGATGTCGTCTATCAAGACGAGCGGAAGAAGACAAACCGGCTCCCGGACGAGGAGCGCACCACCGAGGCGCTCGTGGCAATCGGCTCCGCGTGCAAGATCCTGCCGAGTGCGGCCCCGCAACAATTGTCCCGTGCAGTAGATTAAACCACCAACACCATATAGAATGATACCACCAATACCTGACATAGAAGAAAGCGCCGAAGGCGTTAAGAAATATCTAGCGTGGCTCTGGAAGAGCCCGTTTCAATACCACCTCGACGATGACCCTATGGATATAGAATTCAATGCCCTCGGCGTTCATAATTCTCGATCCGTGGATCCGTGGCGGCGGCGGTTGTCAGAGAATCACACGGCTCTGAATTCCCTCGCTAAGATTCACAGCATTGATTTGTGGGCTCACTACGCAAAGACAGTGACGCCCGCCACATTCAGCCTAGGCGATGAGCCTGATAGGCTAATCGTTAACGGCTACCACCAGCCGGAGGTCAAGTGGAATGGTTGGGAGTGCCCGTACTTCACCAAGGAAGATGCCGACAAGATTGTGGAGAGCATGGGGCATAGTGGCTTGTGGTTCGATGGCAACTACGACAGTGGATCCGGACTCCGGATCAGGGCATACGTGTCCTTGATCGGGATCGAAGAAGATGATCTAGCGGTTGAAGGTCCTGACCTTTACGAGGGCGAAGATGTTCTGACACCGGACGGCCTGCGAGAAGTATTCCCAGTGGGCTCACAGTGGTGGACATGGGAGCTTGCCGGTCAAGATGAAGAGGCTATCCGCCGCCGTGGAATCCAGAACCAAGCGTGATCATGTTTGATATCAGAGATCTATTTGAACAGGCACGCCCCAAGGATATGCCCAGTGCTGAGAAGATTCGTCGTGTCCTTCAGGACATCCGCGAATCCCAGCACGACGGCCCTCGTTCCGGGATCCTCAATGCCGACGAACTTGAAGACCAAATCCAAGACCATGACAGTTAGAGAACGCTACGAAGAATTCATTGGCGGCGCGGCCCACGTTACCCTGCCTGAATTGATGACCCTCCTCAGACTCCCTGGCGATAAGCTAGCTGACCTGGAAAGCGAACTGTTCGCAGACTTCCAGCCGGGCGAGATTGATTCCGCGTATATGTATCCCGGCAACTATTACTTGTTGGGTAACCACAACCCGCCACTATGGGTGGCGCATATTGACAACGCGATCTACAAATCCAAGAAGTTCTCAGACCTCGAGCCTATGCTCTTCGAGCATTCGCGCGAGGATGGCTACGACATACCCATGGAGTTCCTGCACAAATATGCCGTGCGGGAGATTCACAAATGGGAAGACTGGCAGGAGGAACCGGGCAACAGTCCGTGCCTTCTTTATTTCCCCAACAAGAATAACTTCCACGGCTTGGAAGCATTTCAATACTGGGAGGATCGCCATGTCGCAATCGGCGGGCTCAACGAGCGCACCGAGTATGTCCTACTTGACGGGCCCCGTGACCTACGCAATGTCGTGACAAGGGAACACGTTCGTCCGGGCAACAAGCCAACCCGCCAGCTAATCTGGGTGTCGTCATGCGCGGATGTCTTCAAGGGCTACGGGCTGACGGCTACAGGGTATACGCAAGAAGAAGCGGAAGACGCTTTGTGGTTTGAGTATATGCGTAAGGCCCCCAGCCGGAATGAAAAGTTCCCCAACATCGAGCGCCTACGCGAATACTATGGGATCCACACTCGAGCCTACGAGATTGGCAAAGGGTATATGGGAGACGACGACTTCGACGTTAAGGACAACGAAATCAAATCAATTGGCAAAAGTTATGTCTAAAGGATCAGATCGTGAGTAAATTTGCCGGTGGTCCGGGCATGGTGTGCAGGGAGATCCTGCAACGGGTTTGCAATGCCTATATGAAACACCCGGTCCACCGGCTCTTGATATGAAGACACTATTCCCCAAGCAACAGGGGGCGCTTGACTTCTTTGATCGCGCCCACGACAACGGGCACAATACGCTAGATCAATCTGACACCGGCACTGGTAAGACAGTGGTGGCTGTGAAGCTGGCGAAGCGCCAAGGCAAACCCCTCGCCGTCATATGCCCGAAGGCTGTCATCCCTGCATGGAGGCAGGAGCTAGCAGAAGAGGGCATCGAGGCAACCTTCATCCTGAATCTGGAAGCTCTACGCGGTGGCCGGAAGCAGTGGGTAACTAAGACCGGCAAGAAAACATACCGCTGGAATCTGGAACCCGGAACCCTGGTCTTTGTAGACGAGATCCATAAATGCAAAGGCCCGTTCTCGCAAGCCGCTGGCCTGCTGGTGGCCTTGGTGAAGCAGGGCTACAGCATACATGGCATGAGCGGGACAAGCTGCGAGGATCCGACTGAGATGCGTCCGTTGGGTTTGATGCTCAAGCTCCACTCTGGTGACCAACGCAAGGAAGGATATAAGATGTGGTGGCCGTGGATGCAGGAGTATGGATGCCGCCGCAATCACTTCAAATCGTGGGAGCTAGCAGACCGCAGTAAGCTGAAGTATCTGCGACAGATCATGTATGCGACGACTACGCACCGGCTATCGGTGGACGACTTCCCGGACTCATTCAAGCTGAACAGGATATTCGTTCAGCCGATGGAGTTCAAAGAGAATAAGAAGATTGTAAAAGCCTACGAGGAACTGGGGCTCACCGCCGAGATCATCGAAGACTACATCGAGAACGGAACCGTGACTGACACGGGGCATATTCTCTCGGACATAACGCGAGCCCGGCGGCTGGCGGAGGCCCTGAAGGTCCCGGACATATGCGACCTTGCCAAAGATTTGCGAGATGAAGGCAACTCGATAGTCATATTTGTTAACTATTCAGAAACCATCGACGGCATACAGGACATCCTTGAGTGCCCTAAGATCGACGGGCGGCAAGACGCGGAGGAACGTCAGCAAACAATCGAGGCTTTCCAAGCCGACGAAGAGCACTGCATCGTGGTTAACTCGGCCGCTGGGGGCACGGGGATATCGCTCCACGACACGCACGGTAACCGGCCTCGGATCTCTTTGATAACGCCCTCGTTCTCCTGCAAGACATACATGCAGGTCCTCGGAAGGATCCACCGCAATGGTGGCAAGACCGACGCCATTCAATATGTATTGGTATCCGAAGGATCTATCGAACAGCAAGTGATGCGCTCAGTAAACCGACGCTTGCAGAATCTAAAAGAATTGCACAATATAGACCCCCATGCCTAAGAATATTGTCAGAGATGTACAACCGAAGGGAATGCCCTTGTTGACTCAAGGAGAGATTGACCCGGAAGACGGACTCCTGATCTACCATCAGACTGCTGTATATCCGATCACCCCAGAAGGAACTGTGGGGGCCCGGCTCCCTATGTTTAGAACATTCCCCCCGAACGATTTAGAGCAGGCGATAATGAACCGCCTATCTAATATTTACCACGGCAAACCTGTGACCGATGACTGTTGAAGAAAAAGAATACCTGGAAGCTAGACTTGAGACATTGAAGTCTTTCTCTGCGGACACGACGAATCGCATCAAGATCCTGCAAGAGCGCCGCAAGGAAATCAACCGCGAGTATCGAGGCATCCGGGCCCGGCTCGTCCGCTCAGAGATCGAAGAGGTCGCTGACTGGTAAGCTTACTGGTCAATCTCTATAAACCTTGGATCCTGCATTGCAGCTTCCAACAGCTTCCTAAGCCTAGCTTCTCCATTAGGAGTTTGCACTAGTCGCTGCATCAATGGTTTTGATGGCAGGTATCTTTCTTGATACCCCGCGAACAACAACTGCGATCTGGTCTCGCCATACTTTGCTTTCCGCATGGCTCTATACATCTCGCCCTCGGACATAAACGAACCGAACCCGCGTATGGCAGTCCCGAGTGATGCGTTGATTTCCATCATCCGTTCCTTTGTCTCCTTGTAGAGATCCGCGATTTGTTTATCGGACATTGCTTCGTCCGCTCCTAGCTCATTATACATCCGCCTTGCCCGGCTGTATTCATCCCGGAGGGCGTAGAGGGTTCTCTCAAACTGTCTCTTAGGATCAACCGGGCGTGACGTAACTGGCATTGCTTCTTGGAAGATAAGTCCCATAGGCGAATCTAAGAAGTGCGCTTCGCCCCCTTCGACGGCCGTGCGATATGCCTCCATGACTTTCTTAGGAGTTCTTCCCCCGTAGGCTTCCCGGAGAATGTAGCCCAGAGACTTACCAATCTTGCTGTTAAAGTCTTCAGACTCTTCGTAAATCGGCGCGTCGTTTGAGGCTTGCCTGTTTTCTAAGACATCAAATACAGCTCCCGATAGTATCTGTTGCCCTAAGAATGGGGCGAACACTCCAGTCATCACGGCCTTCTGCATACCTTCAACTGGCTCTCCTCGGAACAAGTGCTCCATGAATCGGAGCGAGGGATCCGCGATCATGCTAAACGGATTCATGTAAGTCAGGTCAAGAGATCTTAGCTGATCTGATCCTGGTCGCTTGAAGTAGAAGAACGTGTGGTTTCTCAGGTAGACGGGGAGAGATGCTCGTATTGCTTCGTCTTCGTCTCTACCGATCCCGCCGACTACTGCTCTCAGCAATGTAGGAAGGACCATGCTTACTAGACCCACGGTCCCTATAAATCCTGTTATTCTCTTCCTCCCCCGTGCCCGGATGACCGGGTTATCCGACTTCATTTCCTTCCGCGCGAGACGAATTGTATTCGCGGTGATGCGGGGGATCTCTGCGGTGAATCGAATGAACGGAGCAAACAGCAATCCAAAATTAGTCTCCGTAGTTATTTTCTTAATAATCGGAAGAGCCCGGTCATAGGATTGCGCGGTAGCACTGACGATATCAGCAGCGTCCTGCTCTATCTGAGTATCAGAGGGCGGCGGGTTCTCTTTGTTGAACTTGCCTGTTTTTATATCGTGCGCCCGTGCTTCAAGCAGGACTTTCTTTTCATGCTCGAAGTAAGCAATCTTGTAGAAAGAATCCATTGCCGATGCGATCCGTCCAAGGTTATCTCTGATTTGTCTTAGAGCGGCACCCGTTACGTTAGGGTTCTTAGCCTGTTCCGATAGCTCACTCAGTTTAGCTTGCAAGCTGTTCATGGATTCTTCTCCGCGCATCAGGCGGATCATAATCTGAGAACGAATCTCGTTGCCGAATACTCCAGTAGCTTCGAGCCGAGATAGGTAAGCGTCCGTATCTCTCACGCTGCCACTCCCGATAGCTCGTCTGAACATATCTCCTGCCCCATACTTGCCCCCAATCTTGAGCAACCTAAAGGACCCATAGAATCCTTGAGCGGGACCAAAGAACATAATGTTCGATAGTGCGTTACGCAGGTAGAATCCAAAAGACAGCAGGGTCTTAGCCCCCATTGAATAGCCCGTGAACTTATGCATGTAACCCATGATGTTGTTCAGGGTCTGCGAGGTGGCATCGCTCCCTGTCCGGGAGATGGGCTGCATGAGAACTTTAAGTTCTTCTATGATGTCTTCTGTTGCGTAAAGATCTGCAAGGGGGTTGTTACCCATGTCGGCCTTATCGCTCTTCACTCTTCTATACTTACTGCCTTCAGCAAAGTTACTCTCTTTGAGTTCTTCTACTTGTGGGGCTGTAAGCAGCCAGCCCCCCGCTTGACCTTGTGCCTTCAGCTTCTGAAGAAATGACTGGTGCGCGGCGATACGGCTCACCATACCCAACGAGTAAACGAGGTCGTTGACGCTATCTTCTTTGATGTTGTTTGCCCCCATCAAGTTAGCCAGTGCCTCGGGTAGCTCTCTTCTTTTCTTCAGGTTATCTACAAGAGCTTTGAGACCATCTGATGTACCCTCGATCCGGATTGCGGAACCCTCTGCCAGGTCAAAGGCATCCGCGAAGTCTCGAGCCGAGTTCGCGCTGCCATAAGCATCGAGGAACTCGATCATCATCTGGTGCCCTTTGCTAGCGCCCCCGACTTCAGCTTCATCATACAACTGCTTGGCTTGCTGCTCGGCTTCCGAAACAGTGGCCCCCTCTGTGATTAGCCTTTGAGTTTCTTGAGAGATAAAGACATCTCGCATGAACTGGATTGCAGCCTGTCGTATATTGACGGCCTCCGCTGAATCCGAAGTCTTGATCATGTCGATGTAATCCGGATTCATAAACATCTGGTAAGTCCTCGTGATGTAGACCCCCATCTGATTATCAAACCTCAAATCAACTCCGTCTCCCCCGAACAAGACCTTTGCGGAGGCGGACATCTTATCTGTTAAATTACGAAGGTTAAGCACTACGGTGTATACCGAGCTGTGATTATCCTTCAGATATTGTAGTCCTTCATTTCTCTCGGCTTTTGCTTTCTCTCGGGCTTGCACTCTGAGGTCTTGCATCCCTTCAGCTTGTCGAGTCCTGAGAGCTGCTCGTTGAGTCTCAGCTTCAGCATCATCTATAATGCCTTGGTCTCTGTTAATTGTTATGACCGCGCTCGCTTGAGCGATGCTATCTTCTAACTCTTTGACACGAGCTTCGTCCGGGACGACGGTTCTAGAACCAGTGGCCTGTTGCAGCATAGTCCAGAACTTATCGTCAGACGGGGGCACGTTGTCCCCGAACTCTTCTTTCATCGCCTCTTTGTAGCTCTGATAGAAGCGGCCAATCAGATTGTCGTTAGCCTTGATAAAATTATCACGCTCACGCAAGAACCTGACCACCGTAGGATCCGCTGTCCTTACAAATAACTTCGAGAACAGGCTCTTCGATTTTTCATACGCGGCGTCTGTTTTAGCAATGACAGGGATCTCTAAGAGTTCCATGTGATTGAAGTCGATCAGATCGTCCTCCACCTTCAAGGTCGCAGGGAAGTCCGAGGCCCCTTCAGTTTGTGCATTGATCCCAAGGCCGCTAGCCGCTCTCGCTGGGGCGGTTTGATCTTCGTCCGGTTGTGGGGCGTCTACGCCTGCGGCTACTCGGTTGTTAATATCAAGCTGCCGCATGAACTCCTCTATCGTGGCCGCAGGATTTTCTGGGTCGAACTGCAATGCGCGGGATTTATAGACATACCCTTCCTGTAACGCTCTGAGCTGTATCCTAGTCCGCTCGATAGCCGTTCTAACTTTCGGGGACAGGTTCTTCATGTTCCTCTCAAACTTCTTACGTCTGAAGTGGCCTTTGAGATACCGCATCAAAATGTCTTTGTTGCCCGGATTCCGGGACAAGAATTCTGCCTGCTCTTCTGTTGTGAACCCCATCCGGGACCGTTGCCCAAATATCCGAAGCATCTCCTCGGCTATAATGAGTCTGGCATCCGGATCCCCTTCAAGGAACCGGGCTTTCAAGTCCTCTCGAATTGAATCTTGGTTGCCATATTGTGCTAAGACTTCATTAACATCTGACAAGGTTAACGCGGATGAAATAGCGTCTATCTCACTCTCGGATAACGCGGCCACGGATGCGGCGTGAGAGATCTCTTCGTCGATTACAACCTCAACTATCTCTCGAACGGGGACTGGTTCGCCACCGTTTCTTGCTACAAGGGACTGCAAGTATTCAATGATCTTGTTCGGGTTGACCCTCATTACGCCAGTCTCTACGTCAACCTCTGCCTGTCCGTTGATGGTTTCGTCCACCTGCACTTCAATATCGGGAGGAACAATACGCCTTACGAGATCCGCATATTCTTGCTTGCGCTGTTCATGCTCTTGCTTTGCGGTTCTTTCGGTTCCCGTTGCTCCTTCCAAACCAGAGGACAAACCCACAGTGGACCGACGATCCGAAGAAACTTTCTCAGCGGCATTGCTAGCTAGCGAGCTGGAAGTAAGTGGGACTGCCAGGCTTGGTTGCGGGGTCACGGCCTGAGTCTTAAAGATCCTGTTTGCGATATACTTCTTTGCCTTTGGTGGAATTTCTTTTGTCGCCGTCATTCCATCCCTTTGCAAACTAGCGAAGTCTTGTGTAGACATTGACGCAGCTCGTTTTGTGTTCGGTAGCCCTGCCAATACCGAAGTATGTGCGAGGTCTAGGACTGCGGAAAATGCTTTCCTGAACTTAGGGTATTGTGCTCGAGCAAGTTTAGGGAAGAGCCCCAAGATCGCGTCGATAATCACTTCAAACACGTTGCGCTTGCGGACCCCAACTGCTCGGGAGGGGTCGGATAGAACTTTAACAGCCTGTTGGAACTTAATGTTCGTCAGAAAGTGCGCGATAAACTCGTCAACATTCTCTAGAGCTTCATACATTCTAGAGTCGTGGTTATCATATCCCGTGCTGACAAATGTCGCACCTCCAAAGCCCCCCATTGACTGATTGGAAAACTGTTCTCTGACTTGATTTATAACATTGTCGAGGACTGCCAAAGCGGAACGCTCGCGTCTAGTCAGTTCTGCCTTGGGTTTCCTTGTTATGTTCGAGACATAAGCATGAGTCACTTCGTGTAAAAGTGTGTCCGCCACACCTCTAGGGTTTCTACCGTTGATGTTGATCGATATTGCCCGAGTCCCGTCGTCTTGAATACGCATACGTCCTGCGTAGTCCAAGTTCGTCCGGTCGATTGTAAACGACAGGTCTGTCAAGAAGCTGGGGTTCTGAATGAGCAGCCTTGCCAAGACAACCAGATGCTGGTCGTATTCAGATTCTGCTTCTGAAGACGATTCGATAATCCGCCGTAGCGCCTCGAGGATGCTATCTGGGTTGTTGTTCTCTAAACCGAGTGCCAATATCTCTTCGAGGTTAGCTTCCTGTATCTCCTCGAGACTAAAGTCCGCGTTCTCTGATCTCAGGTATAGGTCAGACTTTGCTTTTTCAATCGACGCAATGAATGCGTTTATCTCTGGAGGGGTCGGAGTTCTCCCCAGTAGTTGCTGCAAGCTAACTTCAAAGGTTTGCCGGTATCCGGAATCCTGCATCGGGTCTCCTTCAACAGACTTCGCTGACAGGGACAATATATTTAGGGCCTTACGAACAGGGGCCCCCATCTCAAACAAGTCTGTCTTCAGGGCCTGCTGGAAATCTAAGCTAACAACATTAGATTGATTGTTGCCTTGTGCCATCCAGTTAGTGAAGAGCCCCCAAGCTTCTTTGTTTGTCATCTTTGAAAAGTTAATCGACGACGACTGATAAACTTCTTGCTCGAGGATATTAAGAACAGCCGCGCGGATTTCGGGGTCCGCCGCCATTGCTTCAATAGCTTGGTCTTGGGCATCCTTGATCGTTGAAGCAATCTTACGTGTAGGTAGTTGCTCCGCAGGGAGCACGGGGAACGGCTGATACGGATCTGATATTTCCTGTTCAGGTGAGAAGTTTTCGTTCTGCTCGAGTGCGGGAACGGCATCGACAGGAACGGTCGCAATATACGACTGCTTCAGATGCTCTGAACGCGCATCTTGCATCTTCGTATACTCTTGCGTTATCTCACGACCTAGCGATATCAGCGATGGCTCTTGCCCCCGCATCAACGCATTCATTGCCCTGAGTTGTAAATCGAGAAGGGCCGTTTGCTCAACGGTAGGAGTCAAGCTTTCGGGGATAAATCTGCGGAGATTTTCTTCATTGGAGACAAGATCAAGTGCCTCTTCAATGGTGATCTCTCTGTCTTCACTGTTAGTCCGACCAAGGTCGAACGGATCTCGTATAAATATATCTTCTATTTGATCGGGAGTAGGTTCTCTTCCGAAAGCGAATTGAGGAATCCCTGATGGATCAATGGCAGAACGAGATCGCTCCTCTCTAAGCTCGGCCACTTGCTCGATTAGACCTTGGAGCCTAGAGTAGTCTTCGCGGAGCGTAAGAACTTTGTCGGAGGGCGTGAGGGCGGATACTTGTCCTCCGGACTCTGATAGAACTATATCCGACACAACGAATTGATCTCCAATCTGAGCAAACCTAAACGACGGGTTTGTTGTCGTAGCATTGATTACGGATTCCGGAACCCGGATTGGGGTTCCTTGCTCCATCAACGTAGCCATGCTTTGTGGGTCGTTGTTAAAAATGCCCACTTGGTCGGGGCCTACTTTTGCTTTTACATCAGTAAGCGTAGTCACCGCGTAGCCACCTTCGGGAGTTTTGACATCCGTCACAGGAAACCTTCTAGAAGTTTCTCTTTGGATCTTGGCGTTACTATCTTCAATAAACTTCTTTGACAAAGTCCTTTCTGAAACCGGCACCCCAAGCCTGGCTAACTTAGCTGGAGTGAGAACATACGGGAACCCTGTTGCAATAAGCCGGTCCACGGCAGCATCTTCTTCCGGATCAACTTCTTCATTTGACTCAACGGTGCGAGGCACACGGAGGGCATTAAGAGATTTGTTTCTTTCTCGGAACGCCGCGCGTTTTTGAGCTTTTGCTTCCTCCGGAGTAATTGTTTCTTCCGCCTCTGCTTGTCTGACTTCATTTACTTTGTCAGTAAAAGTCTGCTCTATCTGTTCAGCCTGCTCAGACTTCTCTGGATCTTGCTCCAGTATAGTCGATGGTTCTGGCTCCGAATAAACTACGCCTTCTAACCCTGCGGCAGTGTCTCTGAAAGCTTGATGGTCTGATCCTTCGACCGCACTGTTTTGTACAGGATCTGCCCCCAGACCACTAGCGAGCCCCCGCTTCCTAGCCAATACTCGGGGACTAACGGTCTCAGAATCAACTGTTGCACTTGAGGTGACGGCAGCTAAGGCGGACCTAATAGACTTGGGGTTGGCTTCGTCCTTTAGATTTAACTCGAGTTGCTCCCGAGGCGGAGCCGCTGCTTGCTCTTTGTTGGTAAACAACGCAGGTATTTCCAATACGGTCCCACCCTCGGCGGCTCTATTCGCAATATAGATATTAACTTCGTCCCCGTGCTGCCGAACTTGTTGCTCGGTCATTCCTGATTGTTGCATTGCATAGTTCAAAAAAGCATCAAAGTTTTTTGATCTACTCTTGCTACTACGGCGGACGATATATGCAGCCTTATCTAGCAAACTTGCGAATCTAATTTCTCGTTGTAGCCCATTGTGAACCGGCTTGGGAGCTGCTTTCTCGAGTTTACTTTCTATGTCAGCTAGCTGGGGGGTGGCACCCCTTTGAGGGGCCGGTGCCTTACGGGGAGTCTCCGGCACGGACTCCGAATTCACTTCGGGTTCTACAGGAGAAGTCGTGTCCTCCGGAGTAGGGGTAACTGTCGGCGTGGGCTCTGATAGATTTTCAACGGACTCTTCAACCGCACGCCGTAGGGGTTGTGACAGTCTTGGCCGGATGTCAGGTTCAACGGGCGTTGCCGTGTCACTTACAGGAAGAGGAGGAGGAGTTTCTGCTTCTGTTGTTTCAGTCTCCTGAGTAACTCCCTGCACCCTAGCCAAGGACAGGGCAACCCTCTCATCTAGATTTTGTTCTTTAGATCTACCAAGGTTTAAAAACTGCTCTCTGAGAGCCTTCGCTGCTTCTTTGCTATCGCTGGCTTCAAGCTTTGACGCGGCGGCTACGATTAAAGAATCCATTGCAGACCTTCGAGCGTCAGCAACATTTGGACTGATAAGGCGTTTAGCGGCTTGGATTGTTGGAACTGCTCCCCCTAATGCAGCCCCCATCATAGCTGCCATAAAGGTCTGCTTTAGTTGTTGTTCTAAAGGAGCATTCTCGTTTAAAGCCGCGTCAGCAAACATGCTTGTGACCAGCTCATCGATGCCTTCTTCAACGGCCTCTTGCCCGGCAGGAACAGTTACGGCACGAAGTCCTTTAGCTACTCCGGCTAACCCCGCAGACTTTTTAAGATTTTCTACTAGCTCTGTCTCGAGCAAGTCTGAAAATTTAACTTTTTCTCCGGTCGTAGTTTTAAAGGTGCCCTTTATACCTTTAGCTTTGCTAATTAAAAAGTCCCCTACTTTGTTTAACTGCGCGTAACTGAGCCCCCTACCAAGAACACTTTCTAAACCTCCAAAGCCTATTCGAGAAAATGATGCCGTTAGAATACCCGTGAATGCTCCTGCTTGCATCGCCGCTCCTAACGCCTTGTCGTGGGCCTCCTCTCTAGAGTTTCCTTCATCGATCAACTGACCGTATACCTGGCCATATGTAGCGGACCCCGATCTAGTTCCAGCCGTTGCCATTAACGGCATCGTCGAAGGACCAATCATGTCCCCCATTACTCGGGCTATATGCTTCTTATTAAAGT